>ENA-ORTW01003877-ORTW01003877.1-human-gut-metagenome-genome-assembly--contig:-NODE-3877-length-12240-cov-3.268691_pt1 | contig 12240 bp, 8 predicted proteins | sample MGYA00242072_ERZ509193 | MGnify/ENA primary metagenome ERZ509193 (study PRJEB26280, sample SAMEA2338813) | human gut metagenome | biome: human gut; feature: human-associated habitat; material: faeces...
TCAGGGCCGGACGTGGTGTTCGAGGTGTGTTCGCTCATTATGCGGCCTTTCTCTGCTCTTCTCGGGCTTTCGCCTTGGCCTGTGCCAGGGCGTCGGCCCATTGCCTGTTGCCTGTCCATGGCAGGGTCTTGACGATCTGCGCCCGGGATTGGGATGCGAGCAGCAGCGCGCGGCCGACGGGCCATTCGGTCAGGTCGGAAACGTCGAGGATGTTTTCCTTCTGGATCGAGTTGTTCACGCTGCGCCGGCCGGTGCCGTCGATGTTGACGCTGCCTCGCACGATCTCCCTCTGGCCCACCAGCTGGCTGATCTCGCCGAGGAATTTCGCGTCCTTGATGCCGCCCAGGTAGACGGTGATGTTCGCGTTGTTGAACAGCGAGCCGAAGTTGGTCTCGCCGAACGCGGCCCTGCCCTGGTCCGGGTTCTGCCAGATCGTCATGATCGGGATGCCCGCCGAACCGAAATACGAGTACACGTCGGCCAGTTCGGGCCAGCGGCAGATGTTCGCGGCCTCGTCCAGCACGCAGCACAACGGGACCGGCAGACGGCGGTTGTTGTCGGTGAACTCGCTTTGGGCGCGTTGGAACGCGGTGAACGCCACCACCGCCGTCAGGCTGCTGCGGGCAACGGGCTGCAGGCTGTGCCGCATCCGCTCCGAGATGTAGATGATATTCAGTTCCGGCTTTTGTCTGAGCATCCGCGTCCCTCTTTTCTATTCTTATTGATTATATTACCACAAATCTCTAGAAGTTGGAAGTAACGCCTGCATCACAAAAAACATGGTTTCCATCACAAAAACCTGTTTGGCCGCACCGGATCTCCATGGTACAATATCCTCAAATCATTTTAAGATAAGGAGTCTCTTTTTATGGAAACGACCTCAAAACGCAAGTCCGGCACCACGGACCTTACGGTGGGCAAGCCGTTGTTCCAGATTTTGCGGTTTGCGCTGCCGCTGGTGCTGGGCACCCTGTTCCAGCAGCTGTACAGCTTTGCGGACACCGTCATTGTGGGCCGGTGCCTGGGCACCGACGCACTGGGTGCAGTAGGCACCACCTACTCCCTCAACTTCCTCATCCTGGGCTTTGTGCAGGGTGCCTGCGTGGGCTTTGGCATCCCGGTGGCCGAGACGTTCGGTGCCAAGGATCAGGGCGGCCTGCGGAAGTACCTGTTCAACGGTGCCCTGCTCTGCGTGGTGCTGAGTGTGGTGTTCACCCTCTTCACCACCCTGATGGCGGGCCCGCTGCTCCAGCTCATCCACACGCCGGAAGAGCTGTACGCGGACGCCGTGCTTTACATCCGGATCATCTTCCTGGGCATCCCGGCCACGGTGCTGTACAACTACGCTTCCAGCGTGCTCCGCGCCATGGGCGACTCCCAGCACCCGTTCTATTTCCTGCTGGCGGCCAGCGTGCTGAACATCGGGCTGGATTACCTGCTCATCGTCTCCATGGGCATGGGCGTGGACGGCGCGGCCCTTGCCACCGTCCTCAGCCAGCTGCTCAGCGGCGGGCTGTGCGCGTTCTGGTTCTTTACCCGGACGGCCAAGCAGGAGGAGCTCACGTTCCGGGGTCAGAGCAGCCTGCTCTCCGCCGGGCACTGTAAGCGGCTGGCCTACATCGGCTTTCCCATGGGCTTTGAGTATTCCGTCTCGGCCATTGGTGCCGTCATCATGCAGGACGCCATCAACCTGCTGGGCAGTACCGCGGTAGCCGCCCAGACTGCCGGTGAGAAGATCCGCCAGATGTTCACCCTGCCCATGGAGAGCGTGGGCATGGCCATGGCCACCTATGTAGGTCAGAACCATGGTGCCCACCGCACCGACCGCATCCAGCAGGGCATCCAGGACGGCTGCACGATCCAGCTGACCTACTGCGTGGCCGCCTGGGTCGTCATCTTCTTCGTCAAGCCTTACGCCGTGGGGCTGGTGCTGGGCGATGCAGACCCCGCCGTGACCGCCGGAGCCATCCAGTACCTGGCCATTATGAGTCTACTGTTCTGCTTCCATGGCCTGCTGATGATCTTCCGCAACACGCTGCAGGGCCTGGGCTACAGCGTGCAGGCCATCATTTCCGGCGTGGGCGAGCTCATCGGCCGCAGCCTGGGCGGTCTGCTGGCCGTGAAAACAGGCCTGGGCTATGTTGGCATCTGCCTTTCCAACCCCTTTGCCTGGGGCCTGGCCATGCTGTACTGCATGTTCATGGTGCGCCGGATGCTCAAGCGGGAAGACTAAAGAATCACAAAACCAAAAGAAAGGCCGAGGCCTGCGGGAGCTTTCCCACAGGCCTCGGCCTTTTTATAGAAGAAGATTGGAAGTGGCAGTTTAGTCTTCAGCCATGCCGATGAGGTCAAACTTCTCGGTCGAGATGGTGACGGTGAAGTCTTTCTTGGCAGGCTTGTTGAACTTGACCCAGATGGTGCGGTCAGACAGGTTGTAGTACCAGCCGGACTCTGCTTCCTCCCAGCCATCGCGGACGATGTACCGGGTGAGCTGCTCGCCATCCACGCTGGCCCAGAACGCACCCTTTTTCTTGCTGACCAGCTTGATGGTCATGCGCTCCACGGGAGACTCGTAGGTGCCCTCGGTGGAGAAGTGGATATCGGTGCGGTCGCCGGCCTTGACGTCGATGGTGGTCTTGGCGTAGACACCGTTCTTGTAGTCCTCGGTGTGGCCGTCGTCGTCATACAGCACAAAGCTGGTGTCGGTCTCGGCGGCAACCAGCAGGTCGAGCTGATGCATGGTGTCGCGGAGGATATGCTTGACGTCCTCGCTGGTGGCCACGATGGCGCTGCCGCGCAGGAACATGGGGATGCTTGCCAGAGTGACCGGGATCTCGATGGTCTGGCCGCCCTCATACTCGCGCAGGTTGTCGCTCAGATCGTACCACTTGCAGCCGGCGGGCAGGTAGATGGTGCGGGTGGTTGCACCCTTTTCCACCACGTTTGCCACCAGGATGCTCTTGCCGAACATAAAGGTCAGGTTCTTGTCGGTGTAGCACTTGGGATCGTCCGGGAACTCCAGGAACAGCGGGCGCCATGCCGGCATACCGTCCTGGTTGCTCTCGTACATCAGGGAGTACAGGGTGGGCATCAGGCGGTAACGCAGCTTGTAAGCCTCGCGGATGTAGGGCAGGTTCTCCTCATACATCCAGGGCTGGGTGACGGTGTTGTCGTTGTTGGCGGAGTTCAGGCAGAAGCGGGGCTGGAGCACGCCGTTCTGCAGCCAGCGGAGCAGCAGCTCAGCCTCCGGAGCCGGGCCGGCAAAGCCGCCGATGTCGCAGCCCATGTTGGAGCAGCCGGACAGGCCCATGCCCAGAATGGTGGCAATGTTGAACTTGACGGTGCGCCAGTCGGTGAGGTTGTCGCCGCCCCAGACCTGTGCATAGCGCTGGATGCCGGCGTAGCCTGCACGGTTGATGATGTAGGGACGCTCGCCGGGGTAGACCTCGGCCAGAGCATGCTTGGCGGTGTAAGCCATCAGGTTGGAGTGGAGGATCTTCAGCTCGGCCATGGTGCCTTTCTTGCCCTCGAAATCGCACTGGGCGTCACGGTCTTCCACGCCGTCCATCTCGCAGTTGTCGTTCCAGACGGTCTTGGTGCCCATCTTGAGGATGTTCTCCTCCAGCAGCTGCTTCCAGGTATCGCGGCCCTTGGGACCGGTGAAGTCAAAGAAGCGGCCCTCGCCGCCCCACCAGCGGCCATAGTACGGAGCCTTGCCGTCCGGGGTCTTGATGAAGACATCGTTCTTCTCGAACAGGTCGATGTAGGGGTGACGCTTCAGGATGCCCGGCTTCAGGTTGGGGATGACATTGATGCCGCGGGCATTCATGTTCTCAAAGAACTTCTTGGGGTCCGGGAAGCGCTTGTGGTTCCAGTTGAACACATAGCGCAGGTTGTCCTCTTCGCCGCTGGAATAGCCGGAAGCCAGCCAGAAGTTGTCGATGAGGATGCCCTCTTTCTCGTGCTTGTCGATGACCTTGTAGATCTCCTCATCGCAGTTCTTTTCCAGCTCCGCGTAGTACATGGTGGAAGCGCAGTAGCCCAGAGACTGTTTGGTGGGCAGAGCGCTGCGGCCGGTCAGCAGGGTGTACTCGTTGAGGATATCCGGCAGGGTGGGGCCAGCCAGCAGGAACAGGTCGATGTCGCCGCCGTCGGTCTGGTAGTAGCAGTAGCGCTCCCAGTAACCGGACAGTTCCTCGCCCAGGTCGAAGACGCAGTCATAGGAGTTGTGGTAGAACAGGCCGATGGGGCGGCGGTCTTTCTCGTTCACACGGATGTAGAACGGAATGTGCTTGTACATCGGGTCGCCGGTCTCGGGGTCGTGGCCGATGGCGTCCTTGGGGGACATGCGCAGGCGGCGGCCTTTCTTGTCCAGGTGGCCGGTCTTCTCGCCAAAGCCGAAGAAGTGGTCATACTCGCGGTCCACCTTGGAGAAGTGGGTCAGGCGGCCGATCTGGTCTTTCTCGAACGCGCGCTCCCGCAGATCCTGATACAGCAGCTTGCCCTCTTTGTCGTACATCTCAAAATGGAACGGCTTCTTGAACAGCTTCAGGGTAACGTGAGCGGTCTCAAAGGTCAGGCACTTCTCATCCTCGGTGCAGGGCACATCCAGCGCGGTGATGCGGGTGCGCTCGTCCTTGAGCAGGTCGTCCATGCGGTCGGGCCATGCGGTGGTCACCAGGGTGTAGGACTCCTCCTCCATGGGGGTGCCCTTGTCGAAGTGGACGCGGACACGGATGATGTCATCCGTCATGAAGATCAGCTTTACGTCCGCGGCGTCGCCGTGGATGAGGTAGCCATTCTCCGTTTTTTCAAAGGATTCAAAACTGCGAAGCAGCATAACAGGTTCCTCCGTGTTGTTTTTTATTACATGCCGATCAGGTCGAACTGCTCAAACGAAACGGTCAGGTTGTAGTCCTTGCCCGGGTTTGCATACTTGACCTCGACCGCTTTCTTGGTCTGGCTGTAGTACCAGCCCTCAGCAGCCTCGTCGAACTTGCGGCGGTTGAGGAAGTGCTCGATCTTGCGGCCGTCCAGAGTGACCCAGAACGGGCTCTTCTCCTTGGCGATCATCTCCACCTTGACGGTCTTGACGGTGTCCTCATAGCTGCCCTCCGAGGTGAAGTCCATGGTGACACGCTCACCGGCGGTGGTGGTGATGGTGGTCTTGCGGAAGACGCCGCTCTTGAAATCGTTGGTCACGCCGTCATCATCATACAGAGTGGTGGTAACGGTGCCCTTGGGAGCCACGATGAGGTGGAGGTCGGTGGTGTGGTCCCCCTCCATGGTCATCAGCTGGTTATCCGCCATGGCGATGACAGCGCCCTCACGGATGAACATGGGGATGCTTGCCATGGTGACGGGGATCTCGATGGTCTGGCCGCCCTCGTAGCAGCGCATCTTGTCGCTCCAGTCGTACCACTTGCAGCCTGCGGGCAGGTAGACCTTGCGGGTCTTGGCACCCTCTTCGATGACGTTGGCCACCAGGATGTCACGGCCGAACAGGAACTCGAAGCTCTCCTCGTAGACATTGGGGTCGTCCTGGAAATCATAGACCAGAGCGCGCATGATTGGAGCACCCGTCTTGCTTGCGTTGTACTCCGCGCTGTACAGATACGGAGTGAAGCGATAACGCAGCAGGATCGCGTCACGAATGAGATCTGCAGAGCCACGGAACATCCAGGGCTCGGTCACGGTGTTATCGTTGGAAGCGGAGTGGATGGAGAAGCGGGCCTGGAAGATGCCCTGCTGCACCCAGCGGACGAACAGCTCCTCGGTGGGAGCGGGGCCTGCAAAGCCGCCGATATCCGCGCCCTCATTGGGCTGGCCGGAGAGGCCCATGCCGGTGATGATGGGGATGTTGTACTTCAGGGACTTCCAGCTGGTGTAGTTATCGCCGCACCAGGTCTGGGCGTAGCGCTGGATGCCGGCGCTGCCGCTGCGGCAGACCATATAGGGACGAGCCTTGGCATTGTGTTCCACAACCGCGTCTGCACCCACCTTGCACATCAGGGTGCTCATAATGGGCTTCAGCTGAGCGATGGTGCCGCCCTTGCCGTCAAAGTCGCAGATGTCGTCCTTATCCATCAGACTGTCATACTCGCAGTTGTCGTTCCAGACGGAATCGGTGCCCACGGCAATGATGGACTCGGTCAGGTACTTTTTCCAGGCTGTACGGCCCTCGGGTTTGGTGAAGTCCCAGAAAGCACCGTCGCCGCCCCACCATTTGCCAACGCCGTAGTTCTCGGGGTTCTTGCTGTCTTTCACAAAGACATCGTCGGCGTTAAATTCATCAAAGCGGGGGTTGCACAGCAGGACGCCCGGCTTGACGTTGGGCACGTTCTGGGCGTGCTTTTCGTTCATGGCATGGAAGTAAGCACTGGGGTCCTTGAAGCGCTCGGTGTTCCAGGTAAAGACACAGCGCTTGTTGTTCTGGCTGGTGTAGCCGCTGGACAGGTGGAATCCATCAATGGGGAAGCCCTCTTCCTTGATGGTGTCAACGAATCCCAGCACAGCGTCGTCGCTGTCTTTCTCCAGCTCGGGGTAGTACATGCTGGAGCCCTGATAGCCCAGAGCACGCTTGGGCAGCAGAGCCGGACGGCCGGTGAGCAGGGTGTAGTTGTCCACAACGCGGGCGATGGTGTCGCCGCCGATCAGGAAGCAGTCCAGATCGCCGCCGTCGGCCTGGAAGTAGGTGTAGCGGGGCCAGTAGTTGCTCTTCTCGCGGCCCATGTTGAACACGGACTCGTAGAAGTTGTGGTAGAACACGCCGACAGCCTTTTTGGTGTCACGGTCCAGACGGATATAGAAGGGGATGTGCTTGTAGAGGGTATCCATCTTCTCGGCATCGTAGCCCATCGCGTCGGTAGCACGCTCACGCTGGAACGTCTTGTTCTTGTCCAGCTCGCCGGTCTTCTCGCCAAAGCCGTAGAAGCAGTCGTCCTCTTTCATCCGGCTGTAAGCCACAACGCGGTTGTTGGAGTCCTTGACAAACGGGTTGCCGGGCAGGGTGCTGTACAGCTCCGAGCCGTCAGCGGACAGCAGCTTGAAATTGATGGGGTCCTTCTCGACCACCAGAGTCACCTTGCCGGTGGCAAAAGTGATGGTCTTGTCGTCCTCGGTGACCTCAGCCGCAAAAGGCTCCACGCGGGTGCGCTCGCCCTTGAACAGGTCGTCCATACGGTCTTCCCAGGCGGTGGTCATCAGGATGTAGGATTCCTCGGCCAGCTCATGGTCAAAGCTGGCGCGGACACGGACGATCTCGTCGGTCACGAAGCAGACCTTGACATCCGCGTTGTCGGTGTGCAGCAGGAAAGCGCCGTCCTTGCGCTCCATGCCGGTAAAACGGGAGCAGATTTCCATAATGCAGTTCCTCATTTGTTTTTGTGGGGTGTGGTTTCGGATACAAAAAGCCCCCATTCCCCCTCAGATGCATGATATCTTCAGAGAAACGGGGGCAAACATTCAGTTGCTCAACCCAGAGCAGTCAATCTCACATGGTCCAGCCCAGGCTGGGGACGAGGCCGCACAGATAAGGCACGACCAGAGAGATGGCCGGGATAAAGGTGACCAGGAACAGTGCCACGACCATGGCGGCGAACAGAGGCACGATGTACTTGGTAACGCCCTCGATCTTGACCTTGCCGACGCCGCAGCCAACGAACAGGCAGGAGCCGACGGGAGGAGTGACGGAGCCGATACCCAGGTTCATGATGAGCATGATGCCGAACTGGACATCGCTCATGCCGATGCTGCGGGTGATGGGCAGGAAGATCGGGGTGAAGATCAGAACGGCAGGAGTCAGGTCCAGGAACATGCCCATGACCAGCAGGAAGACGTTCATGATCAGCAGGATGACATAACGGTTGCTGGAAACGCTCATCAGGGCGTTGCTGATGGCAGCCGGGATGCCGGAGTAGCTCATGACGTAAGACATGATGGAGGAAGCGGCGATCAGGAACAGGATGGTAGCGCTGCTCTCCATGGTGTCAGCCAGCAGGTTGTAGAAGCTCTTCAGGGTCATCTCTTTGTAGAGGACGGAGAGCAGGCCGCAGTACAGGCACAGGACAACGCCGGCCTCGGTCGCGGTGAAGAAGCCTGCCAGAATACCGCCCATGACGATGATGACGGCCAGCAGAGAGGGCACTGCATCAATGATGATCTTGATGGCGGGATCGGGATCCTTGACGTCCGAGGACTTGTAGCCTTTCTTGACCGCGATGAACACAGCCAGACCAGCGACACACAGACCCATCAGGATGCCGGGCAGGTAGCCGCCCATGAACAGAGCAGCAACGGAAACGCCGCCAGCGGTGATGGAGTACAGGATCAACGGACCAGACGGGGGGATCAGGATGCCGGTAGGAGCCGAGCAGATGTTGACGGCCGCGGAGTAGTTGGGGTCGTAACCCTCATCCAGCTCCAGAGGAGCCATGATGGAGCCCATTGCGGAAGTAGCTGCAACGGAAGAACCGGAAACGGCACCGAAGAACATGTTTGCCAGAACGTTGGTGGCAGCCAGGTAACCGGGCATCTTACCAACGGCCAGACGGGCCAGACGGACAAGGCGCTTTGCAATGCCGCCCTTGTTCATGATGTTGCCGCCCAGAGAGAAGAACGGCAGAGCCAGCAGAGAGAAAGAGTCAATGCCGGAGAAGCAGCGCTGTGCCGCGGTCAGTGCGAAAATCGCGGGGTCCATGCTGAACAGGGCCGTGAAGATGGATGCGATGCCGATGCCTGCAGAGATAGGCACACCGGCCAGCAGCATCACAAAAAAGGAACCGAACAGCAGTAACGTAGCCTGTGCAACCATTATGCGTTTTCTCCTTTCTTTTCTTTACTGTCCAGGAAGAGCTGAACGTACTTCAGCACGCGGGCCAGAATGATGAAGATGCCGGAAATCGGCAGGATGGAATACAGGAGCTTAAAGGGAATGCGCATGACCGAGGAAACGTTGGTAGCGTTCACGGTCAGCTTCCAGCCGCCATACACGAAGACATAGCCAACGAAGAAGACGATGGCAGCCTCGATGAAGACGCTCAGAAAGACATTGAACGCGCCCTTTGCACGGCCCTTGACCAGGTCCAGTGCCAGGTGCTTGTCTTTGTAGAAGCAGTATGCGGAACCGATCATGGAAGCCCAGATCAGAACGTAGCGCAGGAACTCATCGGTGACCGTAGAGGGGTTGCGCAGGATCCAGCGGGTAAAGATCTGCCAGGTGCCGCCTGCCAGCAGGGCGAACATGGCCACTGCCATCAGGAAACGCATGACGTTATCCAGAATTTTATCCAGTTTTTTCACAAGATCATCTCCTTGAGCTTGGTTCCTCCCGCGCGGCCACGGGCAAAGGCACTCAACGCCCTGCCCGCGGCCTTTAGGAGGCAAGAATCAGAATGGAACCGCGGCCGATCAGACCATTGCGCGGATCTCTTCCACGACCGCATAGGTGGTGGGGTTCGCGGTCTTGAGGTTCTCGTAGATGGGCTGCACAGCAGACTGGAATGCCGCGATGTCCACGTCCTTGACCAGCTCGACGCCGTTCTGGTTGACAGCCTTGTCCAGAACCTCGTCCTCGAAGTTCTTCCAAGCGGTCTTGTACTCCTCGGTAGCAGCCTTGGCGCACTCGGTCACAGCGGACTTCTGATCGTCAGAGAACTGGTTCCAGATGTTGGAGGAGATGATGACCATATCGGGGATGCGGGTGTGCTCGTCGAAGCAGTAGTACTTGGTGACGTCGCCGTGGTCACGCAGAGCGGTGACGTTGTTCTCAGCGCCATCGATAACGCCCTGCTGCATACCGGTGTAGATATCGCTGTAACCCATAACGGTAGCGGAGCCGCCCAGGCAGTTCATCATGTCGATGGCCATCTGGCTGTCCATGGTGCGGATCTTCAGGCCCTTCAGGTCAGCCGGGGTGCGGATGGCGGTAGCCTTGGTGTAGAAAGAGCGAGCGCCGGAATCCAGCCAGGTCAGGCCGCGGAAGCCCTGATCGTCGGTGGACTCAAAGACAGCCTGTGCGGAATCGCTGTCCATGTAGGTGTAGTAGTGAGCCTGATCGTCGAAGACATAAGGCACGGAGAAAGCGTTGTACTTCTCGCTGAAGTTGCCCAGCGTGGAAGCGGAGACCTTAGCCATATCCAGAGCGCCGGCCTGGATCTGGGAGATCATATCAGACTCGCTGCCCAGGGTGCCGTTGGGGATGATCTGGATGTTGACAGTGCCGTTGGTCTTCTCCTTGACCTGCTCTGCAAAGCTGGTCAGCTGGATGTGAACAGCATGGTCCTCAGCCAGGTTGTGGCCCAGCTTCAGGTTGAAGCTGCCGCCTGCAGCAGCTGCCGCGCCGGAAGCAGCAGTGCTGCCTGCTGCAGAGTTGTTGGAAGAACCGCCGCAAGCGGTGAGCAGAGCGGAAGCGCCTGCAACTGCCAGGACCTGAACGAACTGTCTACGAGAGATTTTCATAGTGGATTTCCTTTCTTCTTCTTGCTTATGTATACCACGTCACAGCCGGTCGGCCGTGAAACAACAAATTTGGAATGCAGCGGTCAGGACTCGCCGCGGTGGAACCGATCTTTCACCATCTGGATCAGATCTTTCAGGTTGAGGCCCCACAGGCTCTTGGGCTGCTGCCAGTCCTTGCCGGTCTCTTTGGCAAGCACCTTGGCAAACCGCTCGGGGTTCGCCGGCAGCAGGCTGCCTTTGGGGATCATCACCGCCATCTGGCGGCTCTGGAACAGGTAGAAGTACTGGTCGTCCTCGACCAGGCGGTCGATCTGATCAAACGGAATGTGGGCACCGTTTTCCACGTCCACGCCGCCTGCGTTGATCCGGCAGCTGACCGTGCTCTCGGCCCCGCCCCGCTGCATGATGACGCCCTCGGCCGCCACCCGGCTTAGAAAATCCGGCATGGCGAACATCGCGCACCCCACCAGCAGGCAGAGCACCTTGACCACCGTTGGGATGGGAACGAAGAGTGCCAGCATCACCAGCGCAAATGCCACGGCCAGCCAGACCAGCCGCTGCATCCCCTCGTAGGTGTAAAACTCGGTGCGGAACATCCGGCGGATGGTCTCATCGTTAAAGATCACTTTGGCTTCAAAATGATTTTTAGAAGTCTGCATGAGCTCTCCCTTTCCGTCAGTCACGAAACACGACGGCTGCATTTGTAAAATATACCAAAAATTTTGTCACTGTTTTGTCATTTTTGTTCTTGTCGTCTTCTTGCACTCATATCATACTAAAATTCCAATCCGTTTTCTTGCGGTTTTGTGATTCAAATATTGCAATTTGTGATATCAGCTGATATACTAGAGCCAAAATCAACGATAAAGCACATTTCTGATATTTTTCACAAAGGTGGAATCGCTATGGGAATCGAGCGCGTTACGCATTATGTCGATAATCTCCTCACACAGGCGGAAGCACGGATGGGGCTGCGCAACACAAAACTGCTGGTGGCATGGTATACCAACCAGAAAAACGACCAGTCCGTGGTCCATTCCCACCCCTACCATGAGCTGGTGCTGCCCATCGGCGGCAGCACCGTGCGTTACTCCATCGACGGCAGTGTTTATCTGGTGCATGTCGGCGAGCTCATCTACTTCCCTGCTCAGATCTACCACGCCGGCATCTTCAATATTGATAACGACCACTCTGACCGTCTGGTCATCCAGATCGACGACGCCCTCTGGCAGGCCTGCCGCCGCAACGCAAACCTGAAAAACGCCGCCTGGATGCACAGCATCACCGTGCTGGACCCGGACGTCTGCAACAAGTGGGATTTTCAGAGCCTTTTTGTGCGGATGGCCCAGAGCCTGGAATTGCCAGCCCAGATGCGTGACATCGTTTTTGAAGCCCAGGTGTCGGAGATGATGCTGCTCATCACGCTGGCCACCGGCAGCGGCCAGACCACGGCCCCCAGCAGCACCAACGTTCTGGTGCAGCGTGCCGTGTCCTACCTGCAAGCTCACTATCAGGACCCGACCCTCACCACGGTAAAGCTGGCCCAGGAGCTCTATGCCAGCCGGGAGCACCTCTCCCGCGCGTTTAAAGAGTGTACCATGGAGAGCATCCACAGCTACCTGACCCATCTGCGGATGCAGCACTGCCGCAAAGCACTGGAAGATGGTGTCTCCATCCTCAACGCCTGCACCGAGAGCGGCTTCCCGGATTACAGCAGCTTCCTCAAAACGTTTCGGCGGCTGTATGGCATCACACCCGCGGAGTATCGCTCCCAGAACCGGA
>ENA-ORTW01003892-ORTW01003892.1-human-gut-metagenome-genome-assembly--contig:-NODE-3892-length-12197-cov-21.075276_pt1 | contig 12197 bp, 12 predicted proteins | sample MGYA00242072_ERZ509193 | MGnify/ENA primary metagenome ERZ509193 (study PRJEB26280, sample SAMEA2338813) | human gut metagenome | biome: human gut; feature: human-associated habitat; material: faeces...
TTCGCCTATCGAATTTCTTAATAATAGTGTCCAATATGATTGACAAACCTACAAACAGAGGTCTGCGGAAAGTTTTTCGGTTATGCACAAAAAAAGCCGCACAAATTGTACGGCTTAGAATAATATGAAAATTTATTCTTTACAAATTGAAAGGGCAAGCACAAACGGGACGTCGGATTTCTGCAAAGCAGAAATTGCACCGCTCCCCTACAATAACATTGATAGTATTTATCAATACTTTATTTTCAGGGTCTTGCCCGGAACGCTCACGCCGTCTGACAGAGTGATAGGGAGCTTTTGCTCCTCAGAGAAGCCGATAGTTTCGCCGTCTTTAAGCTCAACGCCCTCAGAAAGCACATACTCGGAGATAGAAAGCAAAAATCCAAGCAGGTCGTTAGGCTGTTTTGGAGAGTCAACTATCTCCATTTCCTCATATCCGAAAAATCTCATGCCTGATGTGAAAGCGCAAAGACCTGTTTTAGCAAGATACATACCTGTGTAGATAAGAATAGGCATCGGATACTCGCCATCTTTGATAGTTTCGGCAAAGTTCACATAGAAATTCTTCTCATAAACTGTCGGGTCTTTATAGATACCGATAGCGTTATCGAGCTTGAGCAGAGAGCTTGCCACCTTTGCAAAGAGGATAGCCTGCTCAACAGCGCTTGTTTTATTCATTACAGCGAGCATAACATGAGCCTGATGCTTAGCGACCTCGTTTGCGCCCTCTTTCCAGAGAATGTTATACTTTGCCGCATTTTCAGCTTCCTTGTTAGGAACTGGGTTAGGCATAAGTGAGCAAGCGACCACCATATCGCCAACCTTGAATACCATAGCGTTGTCTTTTACATCGTCCTGCGGAACGATGTTCCAATCGTCTTTCAGAAACTTTTTAAATCTGAGCCAATCCATGTTAGCGTCTGTGTAGAGAACGAAGCCTGCAAGGACGTTGCCTTCCTTTTTATCGTCCTTGGTTTCCTGAACGTTTTTGTTTTCTTCTGACATTTTGTTACCTCCATAAGATAAAGTCTGTTGAGGTCATTATAGCACACTTGGGGAGAAAATGCAACAGGGGGAGGTAAATGAGGAATGAGGAGTGAGGAATGAGGAATTATGGTATCGCCTGCGGCGATGATTTTTTTGTAGGGGTGAACAGCGTTCGCCCGTTGATTTAACACTTTTACGACATACTGGTGCGACCTTTGGTCGCCCGCTTGTTTTTTTGTCCTTTCTTTATCGCCCTTCCCCTTAAAAATTTGTATACCATGTACCTGCACAAAAACGCCGTTCCGACTTCTCGTCAGAACGGCGTGATTATTATTCTGTTACCGCTGTTTCCTCAGCCTGCTGTGTTTCAGGCTCGTTGAAAGGCAGTTTCACTGTTATGGTAGTTCCCTTTTCAAGCTCGCTTTCAAGGGATATCTCACCGCTGTGATATGCGACTATGTGCTTTACTATAGAAAGCCCTAAGCCTGTGCCTCCTATCTTCTTGGAACGGCTTTTATCAACTCGGTAAAAACGTTCAAAGATTCGGCTCTGATGTTCGTCGGATATGCCTATGCCTGTGTCGCTGAACACTGCGAAAGCTTTGCCGTCCTCTATGCCGACCGTTACTTTCAGACTTCCGCCCTCATGGTTATACTTTATGGCGTTGTCCATTAGATTTAAAAACAGTTCTGTGATGTAGCTCTGATTGCCGTATATCTGAACAGGTTCGCCCTCAATGGTCATTGTGACCTCTCTATTATCTGCCTTGTGACGGAGTATCTCCTCTACGTCATGGGCGGTTTTCAGCAGGTCTATTTTATCAGACAAAACGTGTTCCTGCTCCTCTATCTGGGAAAGCCTGATAATATCGTTTATAAGATACAAAAGTCTTTCGCTTTCACGATATATCATACCGCCGTATTTCTTCACGTCCTCTTCCTTGGTGAAAATGCCGTTTTCAAGAAGCTCGCCAAAGCCTTTTATGGTGGTAAGCGGAGTTTTAAGCTCGTGAGATACGTTGGCTGAGAAGTCACGGCGTATCTGCTCGCTTTGTATCTCCTCTGTTACGTCAACAAAGAAGATTATGATACCAAAATCAAGGGTATTTTCGCTGTAGACCTTATTTGCAAAGGTACGGTAAAAACGGCTTTTTTCTGTGATGATACCTTTTGCTGCACCGCTTTCCTTGGCTTCTTCAAGCAGACCTATTATCTGCTGATCGTTGGTCATATGGTTTATCTTGGTATGCTCCGTAGGATCAAAGCTGTTGCCGAGAATTTTCAAGGCGCTCTTATTTACAGAAAGCACTGTCATGTCCTCGTCAAGAAGTATCATGCCCTCAACCATATTTTCAGTGATAAGTGATATTTTTTCTCTCTCTGCCTTTATTTTATTCATGTTCTTATGTATTCGTCCCATAAGAACGTCCGCATTTTTTATGATAGGTTCAAGTTCTTCATAAGGCGTTTCAAACTGACCGATATTCTCGTTCCTCAGGTCAAGCTGTTTTACAAGGGAATTTATCGGCTTTATCATGCTTTCTGAAAGCTTTATGGAGATTATGGTGGTGATAAAGATTATTCCTCCTGCGAACACCACCAGCATTGGTATCACTGCAAGGAACACCCCTGCAAGGTTTTCCTTATCTGTAGAAAATCTCAGCACGCCGCCGTCATATTTTATGGCATAATAATATGTAGTATATCCAAGGGTTTTGGAAAATCTTGTGAATTCGCCCTCGTCATTTGCCATAGCCTCTTTGAACTCTTCACGGTCGGAGTGGTTTTCCATTTTGGCGGGATCTGCTTCAGAGTCATATTTTACATTGCCCTGTGCGTCGATAAAGGTGACACGGACATCATATTCTACTGATCTTTCCAAAATATCAGCCATTTCTGAGGGTTTATTGTTTCCTGCGGCAACGAGCTTTGCAGCGGATTTAAGCTCATTTTTAGTGAAACGCTGATAGGTAGAATATCCAAGAGAGCCTGCTACTAAAAGGAAAAACAGCACTGTACATGAAACAAGTATCGTCATAACTTTATAGAGTTTTTTCTGCATATGCTGTTCCTCCTTATCTGAAAATTTTTATATTTTGTAGCCTATGCCACGGACTGTTTTGATAAGATCCGTACAGCCTGCGGCTTCAAGCTTTTGTCTGAGGGTTTTTATGTGCATATCAACAGTTCTTGTTTCCCCTGCAAACTCATAGCCCCAGACCATTTCCATAAGCTTATCACGGCTCACGGCTATGGACTTATGGCGCATAAGATACATCAAAAGCTCAAATTCCTTATAGGTCAAAACGACCTCCTGACCGTTATATGTACAGATACGTCTTGAAGCGTCAAGGGATACGCCCTGTTCTTCTATGACATCGGCTTCGGCATTCTGCTTGCCTGCACGTCTTAAAACGGCTTTTATTCTTGAAAGCAGTTCCATTACGCCGAACGGCTTTGTTATATAGTCGTCTGCGCCCATTTCAAGACCTGACACCTTATCAAGCTCGCTTGATTTTGCGGTGAGCATTATAACAGGGACGTCCTGAGTGTGGCTGTCTTTTTTGAGCTTTGAAAGTATGGAATATCCGTCCTCGTCAGGAAGCATTATATCAAGAAGCACCAGCGAAGGCTCTTTGTTTCTTATCTCTTCATAAAACGGTTTTGCTTTTGGAAATGCTTTCACCTCATATCCGCCTGATTTAAGTGCGCAGGATATAAGCTCTCTTATTCCGTCATCGTCTTCTACACAATATATAAGTGCCATAGATCTTACCCCTTTTCGTTAAAACTCTTTAGCAGGCAGAGCGTATTTCTCGCTGTAGCGCTTGACCTGTCCGTCAAAGCCCTCGCCTGAATTTTTAAGCATCTGAACATACTCGTGGACGTCAAAGCTTTCGTCATTTTCCTGTATAAGACAGACCGCTATATTTGAGCAATGGTCTGAAACTCTTTCCAAATTTGTGAGCAGATCGGAGAACACAAAGCCCATTTCTATGGTACACTCGCCTGTCTGAAGTCTTTTTACATGGCGGTTTTTAAGCTTTGTTCTTATCTTATCCACCACTTCCTCAAGCGGTTCAACTCTTGTGGCAAGCTCCAGATCGTGCTTTTCAAAGGCTTCCATGGCGATATCCAAAACATCTCTTACGGCACTGCACATGACTTTTACTTCGGCTGTTGCCTGTGATGTGAAATTCAGATCCTTCTGCTGTTTTTCCTCGGCAACGGACACCATATTCATGGCGTGGTCGGAGATACGCTCAAAGTCGCCTATAACATGAAGTATAGTTGAAACTGACTGAGAATCCTTTGCAGAAAGATCTCGGCTCGAAAGCTTTACAAGATATGTGCCGAGTCTATCCTCATAGAGGTCAACGGCTGCTTCATTTGCGGCTATCTGCTCTGCCTTTTCCTTATCGAACTTATCGACGCAGATGCTCATTGCCATGTCTATGCTTTCTTTTGCTATCTCGCCCATGCGGTTTGTAAGCTCTCTGCACTTTTCAACTGCAAAAGAAGGTGACTGGAGAAATCTTTCGTCAAGAAGCTTGAACTGCTCTTCGATATTGTTCTTATTTCCCTCCCCCTCTTTGTCTTTGACAGTGAGGTAGGCAAGCTTTTCAAGGACTTTGATAAATGGCAGAAGCACGATAGATGTTGACAGGTTGAATATAGTATGCACAATAGCTATCTCCTTTGCGCCCACAACTCCGTCAACGAACGAGAAGCCGATAAAGGCATTGAGCAGATAGAAAACTGTAAGGAAAAGCAGTGTTCCTATTATATTAAAATAGAGGTGGACAACTGCAACACGCTTTGCGTTTTTGCTTGTGCCTATTGATGAAAGCAGTGCTGTTACGCAAGTACCTATATTCTGTCCTAAAATTATAGGAAGCGCTGAACCGAAGGTTATTGCACCTGTGGCTGAGAGAGCCTGAAGGATACCAACGGAAGCAGATGAGGACTGGATGATAGCGGTAAGAAGTGCGCCAGCCAGAACGCCCAGAATAGGGTTTTTGAACCAGAGAAGCATTTCTGCGAACTCAGGAACGTCTTTAAGAGGTGCGACTGCACCGCTCATTGAGTCCATTCCGAACATGAGCACTGCAAAGCCTACGAGTATAGATGCGATATCCTTTTTCTTATCGTTTTTTGAGAACGTCAGCATTGCAACGCCTATTATCGCAAGGACAGGCGAGAACGAGGACGGCTTGAGCATATTGATAATAAAGCTGTCGCCGTTAAGTCCTGACAAAGACAATATCCACGCTGTTACGGTAGTACCGATATTTGCGCCCATTATAACGCCTATGGCGGAATGGAGCTTCATGATGCCTGCGTTTACAAAGCCCACCAGCATTACTGTGGTGGCTGAGGAGGACTGAATGACCGCTGTTACAGAAAGTCCAAGCAACATTGCCTTGATAGGGTTTGAGGTGAGCCTTTCAAATATTTTTTCAAGCTTTCCTCCTGCGAGTTTTTCCAGCCCGTTACCCATTACATTCATTCCGTAAAGGAACATTGCAAGACCGCCTATAAGGGTCAGAACATTAAAAATCGTCATACTGACACTCCCTGATAATAATTTTACACTATTGTTACAATGTTTACAATGAACATTATACAACATAATTGTAAAATAACAAATCAGGCTGAGTAAAATCTGAGTAAAATCGTACAAGAAGAGCAAAAAGGCGGTATTTCCGCCTTTTATCGTGATATTTTACATGATTCTTTCTGTTTTATGGACGCCTGTTACGGAGAATACCACCCATTCTGCGATATTTACCGCATGGTCACCGATACGCTCGAAGTATTTTGCCACCATGAGGGTATCTATGGCTTTTTCACCGTTTGCCTTATCGGCTGCTATCTCGTCGATTATCTTATCCTTAGTCTTTACAAAAAGCTCGTCTATTTTATCGTCTGAGCTTATGACCTTCTTTGCAAGCTCCTCGTCATTGTTCACATAGGCGTCGATAGCGTCGTTCACCATTTGTGTGGCGGCTCTTGCCATTTCACTGATATCGCTAAGATCCCATTTCTGCTTTTTCTTTATAAGCTGGATATTCAGATCTGCAATATCTGCTGACTGATCGCCAACACGCTCGATATCGGTTATCATTTTAAGTGCAGCGGACACACGTCTGAGATCCTCGGCAAAAACAGGCTGCTGCTGCAAGAGCAGGTTAAGACAGATTCTCTCTACCTCACGCTCCGCCTCGTTTATCTTGGCGTCAAACTCCACCGTTTCACGGGCAAGCTTTGTATCCTGCTCTTCAAGAGATTTTATTGACATTGCGATTATCTGCTCTGTCATTGCTGCCATAGAAAGCAGCTTTTTGTTAAGCTCGCTGAGCTTATTGTCAAAATTCGCACGCATAGATATTTCTTCCTTTCACCTATATTTCCAAAGCGTTTATCCGAAACGTCCTGTGATATACTCGAGAGTTTTCTGTTCCTTAGGATTGGAGAAGATACGCTGAGTTTCGTCGAACTCGACTATCTCGCCATGGAGGAAAAAGGCTGTTTTATCGGATATACGGGTCGCCTGCTGCATATTATGGGTGACGATAACGATAGTGTAATTCTTTTTAAGCTCTGTGGCAAGCTCCTCTATTTTGATAGTGGAGATAGGGTCAAGGGCTGATGTAGGCTCGTCCATAAGAAGCACCTCCGGCTTTACGGCGAGTGCTCTTGCGATACAGATACGCTGCTGCTGTCCACCTGACATACCCAGGGCTGACTTTTTAAGTCTGTCCTTTGTTTCGTCCCACACGGAAGCCTGACGGAGAGTTGTTTCGACTATCTCGTCAAGGTCGGCTTTTTTCTTTATGCCGTGAGTTCTTGGGCCGTATGCGATATTATCATATATGGACATCGGGAAGAGGTTTGGTTTCTGGAAAACCATTCCCACACGCTTTCTAAGCTCGGTTATTTCCATATCTTTATAGATATTCTCCCCGTCAAGGGTAAAATCGCCTGTTATCTTACAGCCCTCTACGAGGTCGTTCATACGGTTGAGGGATTTAAGAAGAGTGGATTTTCCGCAGCCTGAAGGGCCTATGAATGCGGTTATCTCCTTTTCGGCTATGGACAAGTTTATATTTTTGAGAGCCTGAAAATCTCCGTAAAAGAGATCGCAGTTTTTCACCTGCAGTTTTGGCTGTGTCATTTATCAGTTTCCTCCTTTGGAAAGCTTTCTGGCAACAAGGGACGCAAGTCCGTTAAGAATCAGGACTACTGCCAGCAGGACAACTGCTGTAGCGCTTGCTTCGTTCATATAAAGTCCCTCGTTTGAAAGTGAATACATATGGATAGAAAGGGTACGTCCTGAGTCTGTAAGGCCTGCATACTTGGCGATAGTTCCTGCGGTATAGATAAGGGCGGCTGTTTCGCCGAAAATTCTTCCCATTGCAAGAATAACGCCTGAGAGGATACCGCTTATTGCAGGAGGCAAAACGATAACGAAGATAGTTCTGAGCTTTCCTGCACCAAGTCCGTAGCTGCCCTCACGGAAGCTGTCGTCTACAGATTTCAGCGCTTCCTCGGTAGAACGTATTATCAGCGGAAGCACCATTATCGCCAATGTGCAAGCGCCTGAGAGCATTGAGAGCTTCCAGTTAAGGGCAAGTACAAAGAACATATTTCCGAAAAGTCCGTACACTATGGACGGGATACCTGAAAGTGTTTCTGTAGTAAGTCTTATGACTCTGACGAATTTATTGCCTTTCTTTGCATACTCAACGAGATATATTGCGCAGAATATGCCCAGAGGTGCGGCTATTGCCAGGGACACCAGAAGCATTTCAAAGGTGTTCACGATAGCGGGGAGCATTGACACGTTCTCGGTGGTATAGGTCTTTGCGAAGAGGGACGGTTTCAGATAAGGAACGCCCTTTATCACCACATAGCCCACGATAAGAACGAACACGCTTATGGTAAGCACAACTGCTATTTTGGTTAGGATATTAAACACCAATGACATGGGGTGTGTTTTATAGGTTTTCATTCTGTCTGACATTTTTATCACCCTTTATCCTTTCTGTTTGTGACAAGGTTAAAGCAAAGGTTCAGAAGAAGAATGAACACGAACAGCACAACGCCTGTTCCGATAAGGGCGTCATAGTGAAGTCCCTCAGCATAGCTCATTTCTATTACGATATTGCCTGTGAGGGTACGGACGCTGTCCAGGAGGGAGTGTGGAATGATAGTGGAGTTTCCTGCTATCATGATGACTGCCATTGTTTCGCCTATTGCTCTGCCCACTGCGAGGATAACGCTTGCGAGTATGCCTGACTTTGCGGCAGGGAAAACGACTGTTGCAACTGCTCTTTCGTGTGTTGCGCCAAGGGCGACTGCGCCCTCATAGTAACTGTCAGGAACGGCTTTAAGTGCGCTCACGCTCATGCCCACGATAGTAGGAAGTATCATAATACCGAGGATAATGGAAACTGTAAGCACGCTGTTTCCTGTTCCACCGAAAAGGTTTCTTATGATAGGAACTACAACTACCATGCCGAAAAAGCCGTATACAATGGACGGTATGCCTGCAAGAAGATTTATTGGAGGCATGAGCCACTTGAAAAGCTTTTTAGGACAGAACTTTGCCATAAAAATAGCTGTGAGAAGTCCTATAGGCACACCGATTATTATTGCTCCTGCAGTGCAGTAGAGAGAGCCGACTATCATAGGGAAGATACCATATGAAGCAGGGACGTTTCTAGGACTCCAGTCTGTTCCGAAGAGGAAGTTTCCCACGCCTATTTTTGCGATTGCAGGACAGCCTTTAGCGAACATGAAGATACATATTACTATTACTGCCGCAACTGAAACGCAGGCACAAAGGAAAAACAATGCTTTCATCGCTTTCTCAAGCAGGTGGGAACTTTGTTTTGCTGTTGGCTTCTGAGCGGCTGTATTCGCTGCCACCGCTGTGTTTTCCGTCAACGTAATTATCACCTCTGAAAATTTTTCACTTGTTTTTTGCTCAGACAAATGGGGCGACAATTTGCTGTGCCGCCCAAAGTTTTGTCTTGTGCAAATCTTTATGGAGAATTAACTTGATAGCTTATTTGCTTTCGTCAGACCATGTTGTCTTTGAGCCTGTATAGATAGACTTTATTTCGTCCATTGTGATATCGTCAACTGCGTTATCCTTATTTACGATAACTGCGATAGCGTCCTGAGCGATAGTTACAGACTTGATACCCTGTGAAAGCTCGTCGTCTGAGATATCTCTTGAAGCCATACCGATATCAGATGTGCCGTTGATAGCATCCTTGATACCTGTTGATGAGTCTGACTGCTGAACGTCTACTGTTACGTTTGTGTTTGCCTTCTGATATGCTTCTGCAAGCTTTTCCATAACCGGTGTTACTGATGATGAACCGCTGACTACTACCTTACCGGAAGCGTTGTTTGAAGCGTAAGCTGCTGCGCTCTTGTCGATCTTTATGTAGCCTGCCTTTTCGATGATATCCTGACCATCTGAGCTGAGGATATAGTTCTCAAAGTCCTGAGCGGCGTCTGAAAGTCCGTCTTTAACAGCGATATTGAAAGGTCTTACTATTTTATAGTCGCCGCTTTCGATAGTTGCTGTTGAAGGCTCAACGCCCTCTACTTTAAGAGCCTTTACTGTATCGTTCAGTGAGCCGAATGAAATGTAGCCGATAGCGTTCTTATCTCCTGACACCTGAGTAAGCACTACGTCTGTTGACTTACAGATAAGGGCATCTTTCTTTGTGTTATCGGTCTTATTGCCGTTAGAGTCTTTTTCCTCGATACCTGTCAGCTCGATGAATGCGACTCTTGTTCCTGAGCCGTCCTCACGGGAGATAACTGTGATCTTATCTGAGCTTCCTCCGCAGCTTGCGAGCATTGCGGCTGCAAGTGCAACTGATGTAAAGATCGCTGCCAGTTTTGATGTTCTTGTTTTCATGATATAAAACCTCTTTCTTATACTTGCCCTTCGGGCTTTTTGATTTGCACCTTTTCTCTCTGCACCCTGTGTGCAGGTCTTCATGTTATTTCTATTCAGGTGATATACTTATGATACATCAGCATTGTAAAATCAGTAACCGAAGTAAAGTAAAGTCATTGTAAGATGTTTGCAAAGGAATTTACACACAAAAACGGGCTTTACACTGCTATGCACAATGTAAAATACGTTTGTATAAACAAAAAAGTGCGTTCTCACAAGGAAAACGCACTTTGTAAAATCGGTGATATTCTATTTAAAATCAGTAGCTCTGTACAAGTACAACCGAGCCGTCTGCCTTATTATATGCGGCGCTGTAGCCATGACCGTCTTCTGTAAAGACGTAATAGTACATGAAGCCTGCGTCCTCAGTTCTGTATTCATATGAAGACACCTTGCTGTCTATCTGAGCTGTGATAGCGGCGACAGCCTTTGCAGAATCTCCGCTCTCGGCTGATGTAGTTGTTGTAGTTTCGTCAGGCTTTGAGTCTGCTGTAGTTGTGGTAGTTGTTGTAGTTTCTGTATCTGAGGCAGTTGTTGTGGTAGTTGTCGTTGTTTCTGTATCAGGTGCAGAAGTTTCGGTGGCTGGTGTTGAGCTTTCGTCAGCCGGCTGTGAGGTAGTGGTATTTGTGTCAGCAGAAACTGCACTGCTCTCGGTATCGACGAACACGCCTCCCTTACTGTCGTCATCAGCGGAAACAGTTGTTTTTGGCTTTGTAGTAGTGGTCTTATTATTTGTTCCGCCAAAGCCGAAGATCTTATAGCCTGCAACTATAGCAAGAATGACCACCACAAGTATACCCACTGTGATAGTGGCAGTAATTGCAAAGAGCTTCTTTCTGGAAGCGTCATCGTTATCCTCTGTATCATCATCGGAATAATCGTTTTCATCGTCAGGATAATCGCCATTATCATAATTATCCTGATAATTCTCAGAGCCGTCATTATTATCATGGCTATCAGCTATTGGTGTGGAGAAAAACTCTGTAGGCTCTTCCGGCTGTTTAGGCACGGTAAAAGCTCTTGTTTTCTCTTCATACTCCTGTGCCTCCTGCTTTGTGAACACTCTTGTTCTGTCAGCATCGTCAGCAGAGGTGAAATTCTGCTCCTCCTGCTTGCTATCTTCCGTAACAGGTGTGCTTTCGTCTATAAGCAGGTTATGGCAATACTTACAGAGTATTGCTTCTTCGGATATTTCCTTATGGCAAAAAGGACATTCCTTTGTTTTCATTTTTACTTTCCTCCCGAATATTATCTGTTAAATATAATGATAACACAAACCATTTTAAAAATCAACAGGTTTCACCAAAATATCATCAAATTATACCATTCTTTTAAAAAAGGCTCTTTTATGGACATTATTTTTGATGTTTTCGTATGATATCACGGTATAATTTGTTGAATAATGATATTTGTATCGCTTTTAAGCGGGGTGTAATTGTGCAAGTATACAAAGTGATAAAAAACCTATTGACAAAACAGGCATTGGGGAGTATAATAATTAAGCTGTCTGATGACGCAGACAAATGCTTCACAGAAACATCTATGAAGCTCAAGGCACACAAAGCTTGGAACTTTTCCGTGGCTGGAGACTTTTCCCCACCGTGTGCAACGTCAACTACGAGGCGTAACTCAGTTTGGTAGAGTGCTTGGTTTGGGACCAAGATGCCGCAGGTTCAAGTCCTGTCGCCTCGACCACTTTATTAAAAAAATGAAAACAAAATAAAAAATGCTTGACAAGTGCTTGGAGATATGATATAATAGATATCGTCAGTTCGACAGATCAAGCAATACAAGCTGGTGTAGCTCAGTTGGTAGAGCAGCTGATTTGTAATCAGCAGGTCGGGGGTTCGAGTCCGTCCACCAGCTCCATTATTTTGTTTTCATTCATATGGGAGAATTCCCGAGTGGCCAAAGGGGGCAGACTGTAAATCTGTTGCTTCTAGCTTCGGTGGTTCGAATCCACCTTCTCCCACCAAAAAGCTCGCAGACTTCTGCGGGCTTTTTTTGTTTTATCTTGACAGGTATGACTGCGATATGATATAATCGAAAAAATCAGAATGTCATGGGGTGGTAGAGTTTATGAAAAGGCACGTTTTGATACTTTTTGCGGTTGTCATTTTCACGCTTACACTTGCCGGCTGCTCGTCTAAATATGATGCTGAGGACTTTATCGGAAGCATTCCTAGTTTTTTCATAACCCTGTAAAGACTTTCAAGACAGCGTGT
>ENA-ORTW01003913-ORTW01003913.1-human-gut-metagenome-genome-assembly--contig:-NODE-3913-length-12137-cov-2.858219_pt1 | contig 12137 bp, 9 predicted proteins | sample MGYA00242072_ERZ509193 | MGnify/ENA primary metagenome ERZ509193 (study PRJEB26280, sample SAMEA2338813) | human gut metagenome | biome: human gut; feature: human-associated habitat; material: faeces...
AGCTCATCGCCAAGGATGTAATCCACGGTCACACCGTCAAAGCTAACCTCGTAGCGGATGCCGCGGCTGTCAAGGTTTTTCGCAAACATATCGTACAGCCGATCACCACCAGCGGAAAGTGCTCACCCAGCATTTCCAGCCAATCCGTTATGTGCATTCCTTCACCTGCCAAATTCCATTTTTACTCTTTTCTGTTTTTTCATCCAGCCGATACCTACATATCCATTTATACATAATAGCTCCTATATCTGTCGATTTACAACATTTTCCCCAATGCAACCGTTCTCTCCGACAAATTTCTCCCCCAAAAGCACAAAAAGGATACAGAACAGTACCGTTCTGTATCCTCTTGTATCAATTCGGTTTTAAGCTGAATTACAGCTTTGCCAGCTCGGATGCGATCAGCTTGTTGATGATCTGCGGATTGCCCTGACCCTTGGAGGCCTTCATGCACTGGCCTACGAGGAAGCCGGTAACATTCTTGCCTGCCTTGAAGTCGGCAACAGCCTTTTCGTTCTTGGCGATAACGTCCTGTACGATGGCGAGGATAGCGCCCTCGTCGGATACCTGCTTGAGACCCATGCGGTCAACGATGGCCTCAACGGTCTCGTCGGTCTCGAACATGCTCGGCAGAACCTTCTTGCCGGCGTTGCCGGAGATGGTGCCCGCCTCGATCAGCTTGACCAGAGCAATCAGCTTGTCTGCGGTCATCTTGGTCTCGCGGAGGCTTACGCCCTTGTCGTTCAGGTACTTGGAGATATCGGACAGGATCCAGTTTGCGGCAGCCTTGGGCTTAACCTGCTTTGCGGCAGCGTCGAGCAGCTCGGCCTTCTCAAAGCTGTCAGACAGCAGACGCGCCTCCATGGCAGTCATGCCGTACTCGTTGAGGTAACGCTCGTAACGGGTGATCGGCAGCTCCGGAACCTCGCTCTCGATCTGGTGCAGCCACTCGTCGGAGATCTCTACGGCGATCAGGTCCGGGTCCGGGAAGTAACGGTAGTCCTGCGCATCTTCCTTGGTACGCATTACCGTGTTCTTCAGCTTAACGTCGTCCCAGCGGCGGGTCTCCTGCTGGATTTCGCCGCCGTTCTCTACAACCTCGATCTGGCGTGCAATCTCGTAATCGATCGCACGGACCGCACCGGAGAAGGTGTTGATGTTCTTCATCTCAACGCGGGTGCCCAGCTCGGTGGAGCCTTCCGGACGGATGGAAACGTTAACGTCACAGCGGATGGAGCCTTCCTCCATCTTGCAGTCGCAGATGTCGAGGTAGGACAGGGTGGTCTTGATCATTTCGAGGAATTCCTTTGCCTCGGCAGAGGAATGCAGGTCAGGACGGGTTACCATCTCGATCAGCGGTACGCCGCAGCGGTTGAAGTCAACGATCGTGCCGTCGATCTCGTCATGCAGCAGCTTGCCCGCATCCTCCTCGAAGTGGATGCGCTCCAGACGGCAGGAATGCTTCACGCCGTCCACATAGAAGAATACCTCGCCGTTCTCGCAGATCGGCACATCAAACTGGGAAATCTGATACGCCTTCGGCAGATCGGGGTAAAAATAGTTCTTACGGTCAGCCTTGCACAGCTGATTGATGGTGCAGCCGGTAGCCTTGCCCATCTTGGCGGCGTAGTGTACAACCTGCTTGTTGAGTACCGGCAGTGCGCCCGGCATACCGGTGCAGACCGGGCAGGTGTGAGTGTTGATCGGTGCGCCGAAGCCAGTGGAGCACGAGCAGTAGATCTTGCTCTTGGTGGACAGCTCCGCATGCACTTCCAGACCGATGACAGCTTCGTATTTCATGTTTGTCTTCCTCCCTTACAGTGCAGCGATGATGTTCTTGAGACCGGACGCCTGCTCAAAAGCCAGACCGGCGTTCAGCAGCGTCTGCTCGCCGAAGCGCGGACCGATGAGCTGCATGCCGACCGGCATGTGGTTCTCATCAAAACCGCACGGCTGAACCAGACCCGGCAGACCGGCGATATTGACGGAAACCGTGCAGATATCGCCTGCGTACATCTCGAGCGGATTGGTAGTCTTGGAGCCGATCTCGTAAGCCGTGGTCGGCGCAACCGGCGTCAGGATGACGTCGCACTTCTCAAATGCGTTTGCAAACTCCTCGCGGATCTTGCGCTGTGCGGCACGAGCCTTCTTGTAGTACGCATCGTAGTAGCCGGAGGACAGAACGTAGGTGCCCAGCATGATGCGGCGCTGTACCTCGGCGCCGAAGCCCTCGGAACGGCTCTTGGTGTACAGCTCGATGATGTCATCGCCTGCATTCGGGGTACGGTAGCCGTACTTTACGCCATCGAAACGGGCAAGGTTGGAGGAAGCCTCTGCAGAAGAGAGGATGTAGTAGATCGGCAGTGCATACTCAACGAGCGGCAGAGAGATCTCGAATACCTCTGCGCCGAGTGCCTTGTACGCCTCTGCAGCCGCCATAACGTTCTTGCGAACGGCATCCGAGATGCCCTCGCCGAAATACTCCTTCGGCAGACCGATCTTGAGACCCTTGACGTCTGCGTTCAGGTTTGCGCGCAGCGAACCCTCAAACGGGGTCTTGACAGAGGTAGAATCGTGCAGCGGATCGTGACCGGTAACCGCATCGAGCAGCATGGCTGCGTCCTCGATGGAGCGGCCGAACGGGCCGATCTGGTCGAGAGAAGATGCGAATGCGATCAGACCGTAACGGGAAACCGCACCGTAGGTCGGCTTCATGCCGACAACGCCGCAGAAGGACGCCGGCTGACGGATAGAGCCGCCGGTATCCGAGCCGAGCGCCAGCGGAGCCTCGCCTGCTGCAACAACAGCAGCGGAGCCGCCGGAGGAGCCGCCCGGTACGCGGTCGAGGTTATGCGGGTTGTGGGTCGGGTGCATAGCCGAATTCTCGCAGGAGGAGCCCATTGCGAACTCGTCCATGTTGGCCTTGCCGGTGATGACCGCATCGGAAGCAATCAGCTTCTCCATAACGGTTGCATTGTACGGCGGCTTGAAATTGCCCAGCATCTTGGACGCGCAGGTGGTCAGCGTGCCCTTGGTGCAGATGTTGTCCTTAATGGCGATCGGGATACCGGCCAGCGCGGAAAGCGCATCGCCGGCGGCGCGCTTCTTGTCAACAGCTTCTGCCTGTGCCAGCGCGGACTCCTCGGCTACGGTAACGTAGCCCTGAACCTTATCCTCTACCGCCTTGGTGCGGGCAAAAACGTCCTTTGCCAGCTCTACTGCGGAGATTTCCTTTTTGCCGAGCAGCTCGGACAGCTCGGACGCAGTTTTTTCGTAAAGTGCCATGATTCTGTCCCCTCCTTACTCGACAACACGCGGAACTGCTACGCCGCCGCACTGGAAGTCCGGTGCATTCGGCTCGATCAGCTCATCCGGCGTGAATTCCTGGATCACTTCGTCCTCGTGGAACGCATTCTTGCGCTCGGTGTTGATAACATCGGTGATATCGCCCAGATCAAGCTCAGCCAGCTTGTCCACCATTGCGACGATACCCTGCATGTCATCGGCCAGACGGTCGAAAATACCGTCGGTCGAATCCAGACGTGCCAGGGACGCGATGTGCTCAATTTCTTTTCTGGAAATTGCCATATCAATTCTCCTCCATTTATATTTATTCTGAAATCGCTTTGTAATTGAAAATTGAGAATGGATAATGGAGAATTAAGGTATCGCGCCTTGCGCGATTATTTAATATCGGCGCTATGCGCCGTACATTCATTTTCCATTTTCAATTATCCATTTTCAATTATGCCTACTCTGCATTGGTTATCATCGTGCGGAATTCTTCCTCGGTCAAGACCGGGATTCCCAGCTCTGCCGCCTTCTGCAGCTTACTGCCGGCATTCTCGCCTGCGACGACATAGCTGGTCTTTTTCGAGACCGAACCGGCCGCTTTGCCGCCGAGAGACTCGATCAGATCGTTGATCTCCTTGCGGGTATAGAGCGTCAGGCTGCCGGTTGCCACAATGGTCTTTCCGGCGAGCAGGTCGCTCTTTGCGGTCTTTTCACCGATGAAGTTGACGCCGTGTGCGCGCAGCTTCTCGATGAGCGTATGCGACTGCGGCAGCTCACGCCAGGCGGCGATGCTCTCCGCGGTGGTCTGTCCGATGTCGCGGATCTCGGTCATCTCCTCGACCGGCGCGGTCAGCAGCGCATCGAGCGAGCCGAAGTGGTCGCTCAGGATGCGGCCCGCCTTCTGGCCGACATGCCGAATGCCGAACGCGAACAGCAGCCGCGACAGGTCGCGGGTCTTGCTCGCTTCAATCGAGCGGACAAGATTGTTCGCCCAGACGTCCACCTTTTTGCCGAGCGGCAGCAGCTGCTCGACCGTCAGGTCGTACAGGTCAGCCGCCGACTTGACCAGTCCGGCGTCGATCAGCTTCTGCAGGTTGCCCTCGCCGCAGCCGTCAATGTCCATCGCGTCACGCGACGCAAAGTGCATCAGGTTTCGCAGCAGCTGCGCCGGACACGAGGCACTCGTGCAGCGGATAGCCGCCTCGTCCTCATCGTCGTACACAGGCGCGCCGCAGACCGGGCAGAACTTCGGGAACTCATACGGCACGGAATCCAGCGGGCGCCGGTCCTTTTCCACGCCGATGATCTCCGGAATGATCTCGCCCGCCTTGCGGATGATGGCCTTCGAGCCGATGCGGATATCCTTTTCCGCGATAAAATCCTGATTGTGGAGCGTCGCGGCGGTGACGGTCGTTCCGGCCAGATGCACGGGAGCGACGATGGCGCGGGGCGTGAGAACGCCCGTGCGGCCCACCTGCACGACGATATCCTCCAATACCGTCTCCTTGACCTCGGGCGGGTATTTGAAGGCTGCTGCCCAGCGCGGGAATTTGGCCGTGCTGCCGAGACGGGCGCGGCCCGCAAGGCTGTTGAGCTTCATAACGGCCCCGTCGATATCATACGGCAGGTCATAGCGCGTTTCGCCAAGATTTTTGATCAGCTGCTCCGCTTTGTCCATATCGCGGCAGAGTGTATAGGGAATGACCTTGAATTTCAAATTTCGCAGATAGTCCAGCGTCTCGCTGTGGGTCTGAAATTCCGCGCCCTCTGCCAGCTGCAGATTGAAAACCAGAATGTCCAGCCTGCGCTTTGCAGCGATACCGGGGTCGAGCTGGCGCAAAGAACCCGCCGCCGCGTTGCGCGGGTTGGCAAAGAGCGGCTTTCCGAGCTTTTCCTGCTCGGCGTTGAGCGCCTCGAAGCTGGCGCGGGGCATAAAGACCTCGCCGCGCACGATCAGACGGGCGGGCGCGTGCTCCAGCGTCATGGGGATGGAGCGGATGGTCTTGAGATTTTCCGTTACATCCTCGCCGATCAGGCCGTCGCCGCGCGTTGCGCCGCGGACGAACTGTCCGTCGACATATTCCAGCGCGACGGAGAGACCGTCGACCTTCGGCTCGACGGAGTATTCCGCGTCCGGCTCATCCTCGCGCACGTGCGCGTCAAAGTCGCGCAGCTCGTCATAGGAAAACACGTCCTGCAGGCTTTCCAGCGGGACGGCGTGGCGCACCTTGACAAATTCGCTCAGCGCCTGCCCGCCGACGCGGCGCGTCGGACTGAGGGGAGAGGCGTACTGCGGGTACTGCGCCTCCAGTTCTTCCAATCTGCGCAGCTTGTGGTCATAGTCATAATCGCTCATTTCGGGGTTGTCGAGCACGTAATAAAGATATCCGGCGTGTTCCAGCTCCCGTGTGAGCTGTTCAATTTCCTGTTTCGGTTCCATATTGTTCCCAGCCTTCCGTTGTAGTCAGATGTCCCAGGTTTACGTACGTTTCAGGCACTGTGCCGACGATCACGGTCTGCGCGAGCATGACGTCGCTGTCCACGTCGACCGTCTCATAGCCGACGGTCGTCAGGATGGTCAGGCTGATGGTGAATTTCACCTTCAGCGTCTGCAGCGTCTGGTTGATCCCGGCTGCGGTAAAATCCGAAAAAAAGTCAGCGTTCGACATGGTGAGGCTGACGGCCTTGACCGGCAGCTCCGGGCCGGTTCCGGCCAATAGATCCGGCAGCAGGAGGTTCCCGAGCGGGATGCCCATCTGCTGCGTGTTGATCTGCGCGACAAGGGTATCCAGAAGTTCCAGCACCTCGACCTTTAGGCGCTCGACCTGCGCCATGTCGGTGCGAAGCGCGGTGATATGGCCCTCCACGTCCTTTTCCAGCACGATCACGCGGGAAAAATCCGTGTCGCCCCTGCGGAGCATTTCGCTGACGGCCTCTATGATGGCGTTCGACGCGGCGTTGACCGCCTGATTGCGCGCAAGCTCGCGGATATACGGTGACAAATGCAGCTCCACGAGCAGAACCAGCCCCGTCAGCACGAGCAGCGGGACGATCAGAAGCAGTCTTCTGCGTCTTCGTTTTTTCCGGCTCATCTCCATACACCCCCAGCATAGCCTATGCCGGGGTCATGGGAAGATTACAGCTTTTTCATGTGCTGGCTTGCCGTGTTTGCCATAAGGCGCTTCGTGCCGACGCCGTCGAACGCGATCTCGAGCAGCGCGTCGGCGCCCATGGGCAGGACCGTCAGGATCATGCCCCGGCCAAATGCCTTGTGCTGCACCATCTCCCCGGCCGCGAAGCTGACCTTCGGGGCCGGCTTCGGCTGCGTGTGGACGGAATAGTCCTTCTGCGGCTTCGGGCGCGTGGGGATCTGCGAAAAGTCATTATACTCGTCGCCGTAGATGCTGACGCGGCCAAACGAGCCGTACTGCCGGGTGGGCTGCTGCGAATAGCTGGGCTTCGGCGCGCCGGCGTGCTTGACGAATTCCGCCGGAAGCTCGTCTACAAAGCGGGAGGGCAGGTTCGTCGTCGTGCGTCCATAGAGCATACGCTGCCGGGCATAGGAAATAACGAGGTTCTGCTTGGCTCTGGTGATGGCGACGTAGCACAGGCGGCGTTCCTCTTCCAGCTCCTCCGGCTCGCTCAGGCAGCGGTTCGACGGGAACAGCCCCTCTTCAAAGCCCGTGAGAAATACATTCGGGAATTCCAGGCCCTTTGCCGCGTGCATCGTCATCATGACGACGGCGTCCGCGTCCGGGTCGTATTGCTCAATGTCGGTATAGAGGGCGATCTCTTCCAAAAATCCAGCCAATGTGGGCGTATCGGTGTTTTCCATGTAGGCAAGGATGCTGGATTTGAGCTCGCGGACGTTTTCGGCGCGGGTGCGCGCTTCGACATCGTCCTTTTCCTCGAGCATTTTCAGATAGCCGGTGCGGAGCATGACCTCCTCATAGAAGTCCGGCAGAGAAAGCGTCGTCAGAAGCTCGGCGCATTCCTCGATCACGACCGTGAAGGCCATGAGCTTTGCGGCGGACTTTTCAAGGCTCGGATAGCTGTACGGGTCGGAGACGACCGTGTAGAGCGGCACGCCTGCCGCAGCCGCCTGCCGCTGCGCCATTTCGAGCGTTTTGCCGCCGATGCCGCGCGGCGGGTTATTGATGATGCGCTGCAATCTCAGCTCGTCTGCGCGGTTATTGATCACGCACAGATAGGCTAGCATATCCTTGACCTCGGCGCGGTCAAAGAAGCGTGTGCCGCCGATGATGCGGTACGGGATGCCGCTGCGCTTGAACGCGTTTTCCACCGCGTTCGACTGCGCATTCGTGCGGTAGAGCACGGCGAAATCCTTGAAATTCTTCCCCTTGGACATGGAGATAATGCGGCTGGAAATGTAATTGGCCTCATCCGACTCGCTTGCCGCCTCGTAGACCGTGATGCGGTCGCCCGCAGCGTTCTGCGTCCAGAGCTTTTTGCCCTTGCGCCCCCGGTTGTGCGAGATGACGGCGTTGGCCGCGTTCAAAATGGCCTGCGTGGAGCGGTAGTTCTGCTCCAGGCGGATGACACGTGCGCCCTTGAACTGCTTTTCAAAGGAAAGAATGTTCTCGATAGTCGCGCCGCGGAATTTGTAGATGGACTGGTCGTCGTCGCCGACGACGCAGATGTTTTCATACCCGCCCGCAAGCAGCGCTGTCAGCTGATACTGCAGCTGGTTCGTGTCCTGATACTCGTCGATCATGACGTAGTGGAACTTGCGCTGGTAATACGTCCGCACGTCCTCAAACTGCTCAAGCAGCTCGACGGTCTTGAGGATGATATCGTCAAAGTCCAGCGCGTTGGCCTCGTGCAGGCGCTTTTCGTATTCGGCGTAGAGCTGCGCGATGCGGTCCATGCGGTAATCGCCGGACTTTCCGGCGTGTTTGGAAAACTGCTCCGGCCCCTGCCGCTTGTCCTTGGCCTTGCTGATGACGGAAAGCGCCAGACGCGGCGGGAGGGATTTTTCGTCCAGCCCGAAGTCCTTCAGAATGTCCTTCATGACCCGCTCGGAATCGCTCGTGTCATAGATCGTGAAGCGGCCCGTGTAGCCGTCCAGCCGGTCGATCTCCCGCCGGAGAATGCGGCAGCAGGCAGCGTGGAACGTCATGGCCCAGACGTCCATGGCGTAGTCGCCCAGCAGCGCCTGCAGTCTGGCCTTCAATTCATTTGCGGCCTTGTTGGTGAATGTGATGGCCAGAATCGACCACGGCGCGGCGGGACGCAATGCGCACAGGCGCTCGGCCTGCTGCTGCATGGCGGGATCGCGCGTTTTGAGGTAGTCCTCGAGATATGTAACGTCCGCCTCCGCAATATACTCCGGAATTTCGTTGGAGTCGGAGCCTTCGCCGAAGGCGATGAGATTGGCGATGCGGTTGATGAGAACGGTCGTCTTGCCGCTGCCCGCACCGGCCAGCAGCAGCAGCGGCCCCTGCGTTGTAAGAACGCCCTCGCGCTGCATCTCGTTCAGGTTCTGAAAGCGCGCAGCGATCACAGCGCGGCGCGCGGATAAGAACCGGGCTTCAAATGTCTGTTCCATAGCTTCCCCTTACGGGCAATGTCGTCGATTTAAGACCGCATTCTATACGAAACCCCGGTAAAAAACGGACGCAGCTGGTAGGGGCGGGGCTCTGCTCCGCCCGATGGGCAGCCGCAAATCCGTATGGTGCCCTGTAGGGGCCGATGCCTACATCGGCCCGGCAGAACGCACCGCTTTTACGGTAGTCTGCAGCGAATTCGTAACTTCCCTACGGGCATATGCGTATGTGCATTCGAATTCGCCGAAGATTTCCAATCATTCAGTGCTTTCTGCCGGGCGGAGCAGAGCCCCGCCCCTACGAACCCTGTTTGCGGTTTCAATGTATTTGCGTGACAGGTCACAGTATCAGGTGATATGACATTGCCTTTTCAATAAACTACGGATATTCTACCGCATTTTGCCCGGTTTGTCGACATCAAAAAAATGTTCGAAGCCGTTCCAGCGCCTTCTTTTCGATGCGGCTGACCTGCACCTGCGACACACCGATGAGGCCCGCGACGCGCTGCTGGGTCAGGCTGTGGTAATAGCGGAGCTGGATGACGAGCCGTTCCTTGTCGTTCAGGCGGGCAAGCGCCTCCTGCAGGGCCATGCGTTCGAGCAGCTTTTCCTCCATGCCGTCTGTACACAGGACATCCTCGAGGGAGAAGCCCTCCTCGCCGGTCTGGCGCTGGATGGACTCGGTCGCGCTGGTGGCGGTTTCGGCAGCCGCGATCTCCTCCGGCGAAAGGCCCAGCGCCTCAGACAGCTCGGATACCGTCGGGTCGCGGCCGAAATCGCCGGTCAGGCGCTCACGGGCCTTTTTGATGGCGGCGGCGCGCTCTTTCACGCTGCGGCTGACCTTGACCGCGCCGTCGTCGCGCAGAAAGCGGCGGATCTCTCCGGCAATTTTGGGGACGGCGTAGGTCGAAAACTGCGTGCCGTAGGCGGTATCAAAGCCCTCGACCGCCTTTAAAAAGCCGACGCAGCCGAGCTGGAACAGATCGTCCGGCTCTACGCCGCGGCCAAAATACCGCCGGGCGATCGACCAGATGAGGCCCGTGTTTTCCGTCACGAGCCGTTCGGACGCGTCCCGGTCGCCCTGCTGGGAGCGCCGGATGAGCGTGATGGTGTCGCTCAAGCGGTTTTCCTCCGCTGCACGATCCTGCGCTTCATATGTACCGTCGTGCCCTTGCCGGGCTTTGACGTGACCTGAAGCGAGGTCATGAAGCTCTCCATGATCGTAAAGCCCATGCCGCTGCGCTCCGGGCCGCCGGTCGTGAACATGGGCGCGCGGGCCTTTTCCACATCCTCCATGCCGCAGCCCTTGTCGCGGATGACGATATCCAGCACGTTCTCCGGCAGAATGCGGCAGCGGATGGTCACGGTGCCGAGGCAGTCGCGGTAGGCATGGACGATGCAGTTGGTCACGGCCTCGGACACGGCGGTCTTGATATCGTTCAGCTCCTCGAGATTGGGGTCGAGCTGCGCGGCGAAGCACGCGACTGCCGCGCGGGCAAAGGATTCGTTCGAGGATCGGCTGGGAAAGGTCAGCGTCATTTCATTTTCAACTTTCATGGACAAGGCTCCTTTCGTCTTCCAGAGTTGCTATGCGCTCAATGCCGGAGGCCTTGAGCACCTTCATCGGCTGCGGCGGAACGCTTCGGAGAATGACCTCGCCGCGCAGCTGCCGCATCCGGCGCACGCAGGAGATCACGATGGCGATCCCGCTAGAGTCCATAAACGTGACCTCCCGGAAATCCAGCACGCACACGCGCGGCAGATAGAGGTCGATTTTGTTGCCCAGGACGCGCATGATATCCTTCGCGCTGTGGTGGTCAATTTCGCCGCGCAGCGCGACGGTCAGATGCTTGTCCTGCAAAAAGCTTGTGAGATTCATTTGTTCGCCTCCAAAATAGAAAATGGACACACAGGGCTTTTTCCTGTGTGTCCATTATAGAAGCTTTTACGCGCGGGTTTTGTCAAAGGGATTACCGGCGCAGACGCTTTTCACTTTCTTCGAGCTGTGCAAGCAGGGCGCGGTTCTTTTCGAGCTTTTCGCGCTGCTCGGCCACGACCTTTTCGGGTGCGCGGGAGACAAACGCTTCGTTTGAAAGCTTGCCTTCGAACATGGCGATCTGCTTGAGGCAGTTCGCCTTTTCCTTTTCGATGCGGGCCAGCTCCTTCTCGAAGTCGATCAGCTCCTCCAGCGGAATATAGAGCTTGGCGTCGTTCGTGACGACGCAGACCATGTTCTCGTGGCCCTCGGGGTCCGAATCGCAGATGATGACCTGATCGGCGTAGGCCAGACGGCAGATAAAGCCCGTGCCCTGCCGGAAGATCTCGCTCTTGTCGGACACGACGTAGAGCGTGCTCTTCTTCGACGGCGGGACATTCATCTCCGCGCGGCGGTTGCGGATGGAGCGGATGGCGTTCATGACGGACTCCATGTGCGCGGCCTCGACGGAGAAGTTCAGATTCTCGTCGTACTTCGGCCAGTCAGCCAGCATGAGGAACCTGCCCTCGTGCGGGATGGCCTGCCAGATCTCTTCGGTGATGAACGGCATGAACGGGTGCAGGAGGCGCAGGAACTGGTCAAGCACATACACCAGCACCTTCTGCGCGGCCAGCTTGCTCTTTTCGTCCTCGCCATACAGTCTTGCCTTGGTCAGCTCGATATACCAGTCGCAGTACGTGTCCCAGATGAAGTCATAGACCTTGGCGGAGGCCACGCCGATCTCGTAGGCGTCCAGGTTCTCCGTGACTTCCTTCACCAGGGTGTTCAGCTTGGAGAGGACCCACTTGTCCTCCGGCGCCAGGGCGTCCGCCTTGGAGGGATCCCAGACCTTCAGCGAGTTTTTTTCCTCCGCCAGCCAGAACGCGTGGGCGAAAGAAACGGGCATCAGGCTGGAATCTGAGAACACACAGCCCTGCACGTACAGCATCCGTCTGGTGGCCTCCCAGGTCCCGCCCATGAGACGGCCGAACCACCGGGCGGCTTCGTCGGTTTCCGTCGGCGTAAGGTCATCCTTCAGCCAGTTTTCAGACCGCAGAAACCGCAGATAAATGCACCAAGCAGATAGATTACAAAGTTTAATTTGATAACATACTCACCGAATGCGAATACTTCAGCACCTGCTCCGAATAAGCTGGAAAGATACTGTGTGAACAAACCGAGGAAACCTACTGCCATTGCAATCAAAGCAGTCTTCTTGTAACCGATCTTAACGAGCATGTTACCGGCAGGAATTCCCATAAACAGGTAAGCCAGGAAGTTCATCATATTTCCCATCATACC
>ENA-ORTW01003930-ORTW01003930.1-human-gut-metagenome-genome-assembly--contig:-NODE-3930-length-12105-cov-8.024315_pt1 | contig 12105 bp, 8 predicted proteins | sample MGYA00242072_ERZ509193 | MGnify/ENA primary metagenome ERZ509193 (study PRJEB26280, sample SAMEA2338813) | human gut metagenome | biome: human gut; feature: human-associated habitat; material: faeces...
GGCAGAGTGTGCCGTGATCGCCCGGCAGATCGCCAACGCCCACACCCTGTTCAATCTGGGCTGCACGATGCTGTGGCTGCCCCTGACCCCTTGCATGGTGCGCATCGTGTGCATTCTTTTGCCGGAGAAGCACGCCCCTGAGTTGAAATGAACGCCTTAAAATGGTATAATGACAATGTATCGAACAAATTTTGTGACGCTTTTGTTGCACAAATGATAAACGGACCCTTCTGTGGGCCTGCAGCGGTGTGCGGCTGCCAGGGCACAGAGCAAACCAAGAGGACGTGTTTACTATGAAGGATATCATCAACGGGTTGATCGAGCGGTTCCGCAGGCAGCATGTACAGGCCCGGCGCTATGTGGCCCTGATGCTGGTGCTGGCCCTGCTCACCACCCTGTTCGTCAACTGGCAGCTCCATGGGGTGGGCATCTCCATGACTGCCGACTACCACTGCGGCTACGAGGAGCACCAGCACACGGCGGCCTGCTACGAAAAAGTGCTCACCTGCGGTTACGAGGAGGGCGAGCCGGAAACGCCCGTCACCTCTTCGGACAGCAGCACCGATCCGGTGTCCGCCTACAGCGCGGAAGAGCCGGAAGAGCCGGAAGAGCCGGTGCAGACCGAGCCGGAGACCATCTGGGTGCCCCATGAGCACACCGATGCCTGCTACGAGGAGCACCGGGTGCTGACCTGCTATCAGGAAGAGCACGAGCACACCGACGACTGCTTTGACGAGTACGGTGCGCTCATCTGCGGCGAGTTCGAGCATATCCACGACGACAGCTGCTACACCACCGAGTATGAGCTGGTGTGCGGCCTGGACGAAGGCGAACTGGTGGAGGAGCCCAACCCCGCCTATCAGGAAATGCCTGCCACCCGCCCCGTGGTGGACCTGCCCACTGAGCCGGCCGAGACCACCCCGGACGAGCCGGTGCTGCATCACCACACCGACGCCTGCTACACCGAGGAGCTGGTGTGCACCATCCCGGAGCACCACCACACCGTGGAGTGCCTGGCCGATACCCAGGCCGACGTGGAGACTGCCGAGGAATGGCAGGCCGCGGCCAACGTGGCCCTGAACGGCAACTGGGCCGAGGACCTGCTCACCGTGGCAAAGTCCCAGCTGGACTACCAGCAGAGCGACAAGAACTTCAAGCTGGATGTGGAGGACCAGCAGGTGCTGCGCGGCTACTCCCGCTATGGTGCCTGGTACGGCAACCCCTACGGCGCCTGGGACGTGATGTTCCTGTCCTACTGCCTGCACTTTGCGGGTGTGCCCCAGACGGTGGTGCCCCAGCGTGCGGGCGTGATGGCCCTGCACAGTGACCTGCGCGGCTCCCAGTGGCTCACCGACGCCGACGGCTCCACCGCAAGGCCCGGCGATATCGTCATCTACAACACCCTCACCACCGAGCAGGTGGCCGTGGACGAGAGCTCCTATGGCATCGCCCTGCTGGACCTGGACGAGGACCCCGACACCGCCGCCCAGCTCACGGCTTCCGAGCCGCAGGTGGACACCCGCACCGTGACCACCGAGACGGTGGGCGTCGTGTCCGCCGTGGACCCCGACGCCGGGACCCTGACCGTGATCTCCGGCAACGTGGACGGCAAGGTGGCCGAGGTGCCCGCTGCCATGTCCGACGTGACCAGTGTCATCTCGGTGACCGGTGCCTATGCCGCCGAGACCACCGCTGCGGCCCCGGAGGACCCGGACAGCAGCTATGCGCTGCTGGAAGATGAGGATGGCTTTGGTGCCACCGTGGACTGGGTGGGTGACGCCGACCCCTACGGCATCGCCCTGCTGGCTGCCGGGGACGAGCATGATCTGAACACCTGGATCACGGATGTCAATTATGAAAAGACGACCGACGGAAAAACATGGACGTCTATCGGCGCGGGCAGCGTGACCGTGGAAAGCGGCACCCGCGTCCGCGTGAACCTGAAGTATACCGTGAATGCCGGTGTGCTGACGCCCACCAACAATACCCTGACCTACCAGCTGCCCAAAGGCCTGCCCATGCCGGATGTGACGACGGGCAACATCGTGGATGAGTCCGACAAGGACGAGGCCGGCAATGCAAAGGTCGTGGGCAGCTTCACCGTTGACACCGACGGCAAAGTGACCCTGACCTTTACGGACAAAAAGTTCATCGGCACCGACGAGAAGGGCGGCCTGCCATTCACCAGTACCTTCAAGGCCGCCGTTACGGCGAGCGCCGACAACTTTGAGGACGAGAAGGAGATCAAATTCAAGGACGACTGCATCCTGACCATCAAGAAGAAAACGGCAGATATAAAGATCAGCAAAGGGAGTGGGTCTCCGCTGATTACGAACCGTAAGGACGGCACCTTTGTAAATAATTATGAGGTGACGGTGGGGACCACCAACGGCACCAAAGACCCGGTGATCCTTACGGATACCCTGAACACGAATAGGAATGGCGAAAACCGTAGCGACTACCTGAAGGGCGGAAAATATCTGGTAGACTCCTTTAAACTTTACAAGGTGGATGCTTCGGGCACAAAAACGGAGATTGACGTCCCTGCGCATGAACTGAAAACCGACGGCAACGGCAACCCCCAGGTGGTCCTTGCTCCGCTGCCTGCATTGGAGGCCGGAGAGAAGTACATCTGGAACTACGACGTTCAACGGGACTATGCGGACTTTGACAAGATGCCCAACGGCGTCGCTATCATCAACAACACGGCGAAAGCCGAGGCAGGGCGCAATGTAAAAGATGCGGCTGACGCATGGTACACATGTAAAACCTCTCGCATTGAGAAGAAAGGCCAGTACGACCCCAAAACAGGCCGCATCCAGTGGACGATCACTGTAAAGGTACCCCATTCTTTCCTGGGGTCCTATCTCCTGCAGGGCTGCAAGATCACAGATGACTTGCCAGACGGTGTGAAAATCGTAGGGGATGTAAAGGTAGGCAACGATACGATATCGGCAGCAGACTTCCTGAAAGATGGCTATACCATCCCGGAGGATTTCACGGGGGCGGAGCTGACCATCACCTTTGAGACCACCACCCCCCTGGGCGGCGGCTCGGTGACCAACACAGCACAGATCGAGACCAAGAGCAACCATACCTTTGAGGCCTCGGATACTGTGAACATCGGGAAGGGCGATTGGAGCCTGAGCAAATCCATTGCCACCAGGGGCGAGACGCCCACCTGGAACCTCTCGGCCACCAACAAGGCCGGTGAAGCGGAGTTTACCCTGTGGGATGTGCTGGACGACGCTGAGAACGACCAAGGCGAGACAAAAGAGGACACCCACTATGCCATTGCAAAAGAGCTGGATGACGCCATCAAGGCCAATCTGACCCTGACCATGCACGACAACACGAAGCTGACCTATGAGCAGGCCTTCGCGAAGGGCAACACCATCGAGATGACCTACTACGCCGACAGAGACGGCACAACACAGGTAAACGCAGGTAACTCGTCCATCCGTGTGCGCAGCTTTACCATCCATGTGAAAGCCGGGGACGACCAGAACCCCGTGCGCAGCATCTCGGTGACCGGCATCCCCACCCACGAGGAGCGCGACGACGTGCCCACCGGTGAGGTGTGGACCTATAAGAATACCATCCATATCGACGGCGTGAACGGCAAGGCTTCGGCAGAGGACACCTACCACAGCTACAAGAGCTTTGAAAAACGGGTGTCGGCGAACAGCGATCAGGACGAATCTGGTTACCAAAGCGGAGACCAGACCTACCAGTACAGTAAACTCGACGGCAAAAACCTCCACTATCAGCTGGTGGTGCAGACCTCCGCCGATGATAGGGACAAGATCACGGTTACCGACACCCTGCCGGAAAACGTCGGCTTCAAGGTGGATAATGTCAAGATCGCGCTGGATGAGGGCGATTTTGTAAAGATCAGCGGTAAAAATGTAGACTGGGCGACGGCAGAGTATGACAAAACTACCCGGAAGCTCACCATTAAAATCAGCAACTACAACCAGTCGGGGCAGGAGGAACACCGCATCCGCATCCAGTACAAAGTGAGCGTGAGCGACGATCCCAGATGGAAGAACCCCTCGGTGGACAAGCTGACCTACACCAACACCGCCACCTGGGGCGAGCGGACCGAGACCACCACCACCACCGTCACCCGCAAGGTGGAGCAGGTGAAAAAGACCGGCTGGAAGGACACCGGCAACGACCGGAAGCTGCACTATCAGGTGGTCATCAACCCGGCCCACGAGGATCTGTCGGCCGGGCAGACCAAAGCGGAGAAGATCGAGCTGTGGGATAACATCAGCACCACCAATGGTGCCATCGCCACCGGCGATGTCAACTCGGTCAAGTTGTATTTTTACAATTACGACGAAACAGTCGGCGTGACCACCGGCAAAGAGGTGCCGCGCAACATGTACCGCATCCTGGAAGCGGACAAGAACGGCTGGCTTCATATGGAGATCCCCAATATGGCGGCCCTGATCCTTGTGTATGACTGCAATGTGAAGGATGGCAGTGCTGCCGCCAGCTACCAGGTGAGCAACACCGTGACCCTGAGCAACGGCAGCAAATCCAGCGACAGCGGCATCACCTACCAGGTCAAGGCGGATGCAACGGCCACCACCGCACAGTTCGTGCTGCGCAAGAAGGACAGCTACTCCGGCGTGTCGCTGAAGGGCGCGGAGTTCACCATTTTCCAGTACGATACGGTAAGCGGGCAGTTCGTCCCGTGGACCGGCAACGGCACGGGCACCCTGACCACGGACGAAAACGGTCAGGCCAGTCTGGCTGTGCTGAATAGTGAGACTGCAAGCTGCCTGAAACCGGACGTGCTGTATAAGCTCGTGGAGACCAAAGCACCCACGGACTATCAGCTGGATGCCACCCCGCACTACCTGCTGTTCCGCAATAACGCCAGCGCGGAGAACGAGCAGAAGGCCTTTGCAAATGCCACAGGCGTGGCTGAAGGCACCACGACCCTGACTGTGGACGGTGAGACGGTGGACCTGAACCGCAATGTGCAGGTGGGCAGCGACGCCGGCACCACCACTGCTGAGTACAGCAACGTGTACAGCAACCTGACCGTCAGCAAGCTCTGGCTGGACCAGGATACCAAAAAGCCGGTGGAACCGGCGGTGAACAGCATCCACATCAAGGTCTGGCAGTACACCGACAATGACAAGGACAGAACGTTGTTTGCCGAAGCCGACCTGACCGCACCGGCGTGGACCTGGTCCGAGTCGGGGGACAAGCTGCCCCTGACGGACGAGAAGGGCAATGCGTACCACTACCTGGTGGAGGAAGAGACCACCGGCAACTGGAACGTGTACATTGACAACAACGGCGTGCAGACCGGCAATATCACGGTGCAGAACTATGTCTACACCGGCTACGAGCTGCCGTCCACCGGCGGCATGGGCACGGCACCCTTCGGGGTGCTGGGCGGCGCACTGGCCGCTGCAGCAGCCCTGCTGCTGGTCCGCAAACGGAAACAGAACGAGGAGGAGTGAGCAGCCATGAAACAAAACAAAAACAACCGGTTTGCCGCTCTTCTGCTGGCGCTGTGCATGGCCGTGTGCTGTGCACTGCCCGCGCTGGCAGCCCCCGCGGCCAGCGCCAACATCGACCTGAGCCGCACCGGCAGCATGGACGTGACCCTGTACGACCACCAGAACGACGTCCCCCTGCGGGGCGGCGCACTCACCGTGTACAAGGTGGCGGACGTGGCCCGCACCAACGGCGACCTGCACTTTGTGTACACCGCCGACTTTACGGGCTGCGGCATCGCGCTGGGCGACCTGACGGACAGCACGCTGGCTTCCAGGCTGGAAGCCAAGCTGCCCGCCCGTGCCGTCGGCACCACCCATAAGATCAGCGAGCAGGGCATCGTCTCCTTTGACGCGCTGCCGCTGGGCCTGTACCTCGTGGTGCAGACCGAGAACTCCAAGGGCTACGAGGCTATCAATTCCTTCCTGGTGTCGCTGCCCATGGCGGACGAAAGCGGCTGGCTCTACACCGTGGACGCCACCCCCAAGGTGGGCGCGCCCACGCAGGAGGTGACCCCGCCCGAACCGGAAACTCCCAGCACGCCTTCGGAACCGGGCAAACCGTCCGAGCCGGAGAAGCCCTCGGAGCCGGACAAGCCCACCCAGCCCGGCACCCCGGATGAGCCGGACAACCCGGAAATGCCGGTCAATCCCAACGACCCCAACCGCCCGGTGTCGCCCGGTACGCCGGATAACCCGGTGAACCCCGGCAACCCGGACAACCCCGTGGCCCCCGGCAACCCGGACAACCCGGTGGCGCCGGGCCGCCCGGACGGCAATGCACTGCCCCAGAGCGGCCAGCTGAACTGGCCCATCCCGTTCATGGCCTGCAGCGGCGTGCTGCTGTTTGCCGTCGGCTGGGTGCTGGACCGGAAGGAGACGCTGGCATGAACACAAAGCAGAAGATCGGCCGCGCCTGCATGATCGTGGGCATCCTGCTCATTCTGGGCGCGCTGGCCCTGCTGGGCTATAACCAGTGGGACGCCAACCGCGCCGACAAGGCTTCGCAGGACGCCCTGGGCAAGCTGGAAGAGACCCTGACCGAGACCATTGAGGACAAGACGAAGGACGAAGAGCCGGTGGTCCAGCCGGAGCTGGACCCGGAGCAGGAGATGACCGTCACCGACATCGACGGCTGGGGCTACATCGGCTACCTGTCCATCCCGTCCATCGGGCTGGAACTGCCCGTGATGAGCGAGTGGAGCTATGCGGGCCTCAAGGTGGCCCCGGGCCGCTACTCCGGCTCCACCTACGCCGACAACATGGTGGTCTGCGCCCACAACTACGCCAAGCATTTCAGCCCCATCAAGTGGCTGGCCCTGGGCAGCGAGGTCTATTTTACCGACATGGACGGCCAGCGCTGGAGCTATGAGGTGTCCAACGTGGAGACCATTCAGCCCACCGATATCGACAAGATGATCACGGCCAGCGACGAGGACGCCTGGGACCTGACCCTGTTCACCTGCACCACCGGCGGCCGCGCCCGCTGCGCCGTGCGCTGCACCCGCACCGGTTACCCGGTCTTGGAGACCAGCGCGGCAGGGCGGATCACGGAGTAAGCAGGACGATTTAGAATGCCCTCCGCGTTGCGCTGGGCATAAATAGCAGAAACATTATTTTAGATTTTGCAAATCCGGCAGGGCTGCGGCCCCGCCGGATTTGCTTTTTCACGGGAGAGGGCGTTATGGGAAGTGGCATCGGCTGCTGTTGGCCTGCGGCCAAAGCGCAGCAAATCAAATGCCTTTTACGGCAACGCTCCTCACCGGGGAGCTGGCGCGCAGCGACTGAGGGGCGTTCCAATCGGTGGAAGCCGAAAATACGGTGAAAAGATCTTCACGCCGAACAGGCGTGAATCTTCAGTATTTTCGGGTGGAGCCTACTTCTTTGGGGTCTGAAAGGGGCGAGCAGCCCCTTTCTCGTTGCGGGGAGAGGGGTGTCCAGAGGGAGAGAGGGGGGAGTCGAAACACCCCTCTCACCCTCTGGCCCAGCGGAGCGACCCCGGCGGCGATGCCGCTTGCAAAAGCCATCGGGCCTGCCCCACGCGATTGCACTCTGCATGAGAAACATTACAAAAAAGCACCCGCCATGCGGATGCACAGCGGGTGCTTTGAAGGGCTCTGCGGGGGTGCTCAGTGGGTGGTGCCCATGTCCACAGCCAGGTCGGCGTCGTTCTTCACAACGGCCTCCACGGCCTTCTCCAGGCCGCGGGCGATCTGGTGCAGGTCCATGCTGGGGGTGCCCAGGGGCTTGTTGACCACCTGCTCCATGGCGTAAGGCACATGGATGAAGCCGCCCCGGATGTTGGGGTACTTCCGGTCGATGAGGTACAGCAGGGTGTACATCAGGTAGTTGCACACATAGGAGCCTGCAGTGTAGGACAGGGCGGAGGGGATGCCTGCGTCCTTGATGTTCTGCACCATGGCCTTCACGGGCAGGGAAGTGAAGTAGGCGGTCTCGCCGTCCTCCTGGATGGTCACGTCGATGGGCTGATAACCGGCGTTGTCGGCGATGCGGCCGTCCATCAGGTTGATGGCCACCTTTTCCGGGGTGATGGCGGAGCGGCCGCCGGCCTGACCGATGCAGATGACCACATCGGGCTGGTTTGCCTGAATGGCAGCTTCCAGCACCTCACCGGCACGGATGAACTCGGTGGGCACTTCCTGCTTGACGATCTCGGCACCGGCGATGGTGTCGGGCAGCAGCTTTACCGCCTCAAAAGCGGGGTTGACGGCCTCGCCGCCAAAGGGGTCGAAACCAGTGAGCAGAATTTTCATAGTAAAAAGCCTCGATTCTCAGATATAAATGGACGGCTCCAGAACGGTGAGCTGTCCGTGATCCATGATCATGCGGTTGTCCACATAGATGCAGGGAGCGTGGGTGACCAGATCGTAATGGCCGGAAGCATCCTGCACACCGCCCAGTGCGATGTTGCGCCCGAACCCGATGTGGAAGGTGCCATAGGTGGATTCGTCCTCGATGTAGCAGTTGCCTGCACAGCGAGAGTGGGTGTTGAGCCCGATGCCGAACTCCGCCGCCACCACCATGTTCTCCGGGTCGTGGAAGCGGGCCAGAAACTGCTTGAGCCGCCTGCCGCTGGCATTGTCCTCGATCTCCACGATGCGGCCGCCGCGCAGCTCCACCCGCACGGGGCTGTCCACGATGCCGATATAGCCCATGGAGCCGTCCAGGATCAGGGTGCCGTTGGTGTCGCTCTCCACCGGTGCCACATACACTTCCACGCTGGCAGAGGAAAGGCCCTTGCCGTCGTGGCAGCAGCCGTTGAAGAAGCCGGGCACACGCCCCTCGATGTTGAGATCCAGGTTCGTGCCAAGCTCCGTGGTCACATGGATGTGGCTGGCGTTCTGGTAGCAGGCCATGATGATGCTGGCCATGATCCTGCTTTTGGGCAGGCTCATGTTCAGGAAGTCGTAGCTCAGCAGGGACTGCCCGTTGCTGGTGCTCAGCGGCAGCGACAAAAACCGGTTGCGGCGGGCGATGACCCGCTTGACGGCCCGTGTGGTGATGAGGGAATACTCGGCAGCACCGATCACGGCGTTGTAGGGGTCAAAGGCGTCCTCGCGGTCATCGAAATACTGGCCCACCTGCTCGTGCAGGTCGTCCAGCATCAACACATCTGCCACGCTGCCCACCGCCTGTGCGGCTTGCTGCATGGCTGCTACCTCGACAGCATACTTCTGGCTGGATACGATCAGGATGCGTTCGCCTGCACGGAGCCGGACCCAGTCGCGAATAATGATATCGGCTCCGTGCTGAATTGCCTGTTCCATTGAATCACTCGATCTAACAAAAAAATCACTTCAGGAGGATCATCATCACGATCTGGACCACCATCATGATGATGGCGACAGGAACCTGATTCTTGATGACGCCCATGGGCTTCTTCATATCCAGCAGTGCCACGGGCACGGTGTTGAAGTTTGCAGCCATGGGGGTGCACAGGGTGCCGCAGAAGCCGCAGGTCAAAGCCAGCATGCCGATGACCACCGGGTTTGCGCCGTGGGCCAGCACGAACGGGTAGCCGATGCCCACGGTCATCACGGTGATGGCGGCGTAGGCGTTGCCCATGATCATGGTGAACAGCATCATGCCGATGGCGTACACCACGATACCGGCGTTCACATTGCCCTCGGGGATGATGTGGCTGACCAGGTCAGAGATCACATCGCCGACACCGGCAGCGGTGAAGACGGAGCCAAGGCAGGCCAGCAGCATGGGCAGCATGGACAGGGGGCCCACGGTGGACAGCATGCGCTCGGAATCGTTCAGGAAGGTGGAGGGCTTGTTGTCGCGGTTCATGATCATCAGCAGGATGATGGCCACGAGAACGCCCAGAGCCACGCCGTTCAGGGCGGACAGGCCGATGCCCAGGCCGGTGATGGCGCAGATGACGGCCAGCATGCCGATGCTCAGGGTGGGGACAAAGATCTTCATGCCGATCTTCTCATAGGTAGCCTCGGTCTCGGCCTTGGTGGCAGCAGAGACAGCGCCCTTCTTGACCTTCTTGAGGATGGCGGGGATGCACATCACCACCACCAGGATGCCGCTCACCAGAGAGGGCAGCCAGCGGCCCAGGGCAAGCACGACGCCCAGCACGGCCCAGAAGATAAAGGTGCCCACGGGTTCCGGGTTCTCCTTATCCTTCAGGTTCTTCACACCGCAGTAGATGCACAGCAGGCCGATGATAAAGTAGATGATCTCCATCACCTTGGTGGACAGGCTGTAATCAGCACTCATAAAAAAGCTCATTCTTCTGTCCTCCCTTACTTATAGTACTTCTGGATCATCTTGCGATCCTTGATCACATAGAATACGATGGCGACCACAGTGGCAATGATGCACACGGGGATCTCGATGGCAGCCAGCTGGGCCAGCTCCACCTCGATGCCCAGGCCGGCCAAAGTGCTCTGCACCAGCAGGCCGCCGGAGCCGCCCACGAACAGGACCTGACCGAAGAACCAGGTGATGTTCTCCATGCCGGAAGCCATACCCTTCAGCTCCTCGACATGCTCCTCATTGGGCTCATAGCCCTGTGCCACAATGGCACCTTCGGCCATGGGCATGATGACGGGGCGCACGAAACCGGCCACGCCGCCAAAGCCCACGTTGAAGGCTGCAAAGATCGAGCGCATCACGCCGTAGATGCCGATGACCAGGCCGGAGGTGGCACCCTTGAACTTGCCGATCAGGGCAGCGGCTGCTTCACGCAGGCCGTTGCGCTCCAGCGTGCCGGTGACCAGCATCACGATGATGAAGATGGCCATGCTGCGGTTTGCCACAAAGGTGCTGCCCAGCGTTTCCAGCAGAGTGACCGGGCCCAGACCGCCAACCAGTGCAGTCACAACGGCTGCCACCAGAATGACCAGAATGGAGTCCAGCTTCAGTGCAAAGCCAGCGATGACGATGACAATGCCAAGTAGTTTCAGTAGTTCCATAATTGCCTTCCTTTATACTTATATTTTCCCGGCGCTGTGCTGGCGGTCCGCCTGTGGGTCAGCAGGCAGGCCGTCGGCACTACGCCGAAAAGTCCAGAGAAAATGCCTTACAGGCGGATAAACGCTGCCAGCAGCAGAGAAAAGCCTCCTGCCGTAAGCCACAGCGGCACCAGACGACGGCCCAGGTGAGCTCCGATATCGCAGTGCTCCAGCACCCCGGAGGCCTTCATGGGCACCACCGTGGTGGCTTTGGGCACGGCCTCTGGGCTGCTGTAGGGGTTGGTGGAGGTAAACTCACCAGTGCCGATCTCCCCGGGGCAGGCGTACACCCCAAACCAGGAGGACAGCAGCCCACCCTTGCCAGCGCTTGTCTTGCACACTCGCACCAGCTGCACCGTAAGGGCCTGGGCCTGCTTTTCTTCCACCAGCAGGTTGACGCGCATCATGTTCACAAGGTTCAGCACCGAGGACACGGCGATGAGAGCGTCCAGGATCAGGACCAGGATCAATAACGAGTGCATGGGGCACACCTCCTGCAAACAGAGCAAGGGCTGCGGCAGCCCCTGGTGCTTTCGTAAGATGAAAATAGTATACCATAAAGTGGGACGAATTGTAAATGAAATATAGATAATCTGTCTAGTCTTCCTAAAAAAGGAAAAATCCCCTGTTTCCCAAAGGAAACAGGGGATTTGCGCCGTTTGGCAGAAATTACTTGTTGCGGATGTACTCATCCATGGCCTTGGCGGCAGCCTTGCCGGCGCCCATGGCCTTGATGACGGTGGCGGCACCGGTCACGGCATCGCCGCCGGCGTACACGCCGTCACGGCTGGTCTTGCCGTCGTCGCCGTCGGTGACGATGCAGCCGTGCTTGTTGGTCTCCAGACCCGGGGTGGTGGAGCGGATCAGCGGGTTGGGGCTGGTGCCCAGGCTCATGATCACGGTGTCCACGTCCAGCTCAAACTCGCTGCCCTTCTTCTCGATGGGGCGGCGGCGGCCGGAAGCATCGGGCTCGCCCAGCTCCATCTCCACGCAGGTGATGGACTTGACGAAGCCTTCGTCGTTGGCGTGGATCTCCACGGGGTTGCACAGGGTCTTGAAGATGATGCCCTCTTCCTCGGCGTGCTCCACCT
>ENA-ORTW01003934-ORTW01003934.1-human-gut-metagenome-genome-assembly--contig:-NODE-3934-length-12095-cov-52.222342_pt1 | contig 12095 bp, 8 predicted proteins | sample MGYA00242072_ERZ509193 | MGnify/ENA primary metagenome ERZ509193 (study PRJEB26280, sample SAMEA2338813) | human gut metagenome | biome: human gut; feature: human-associated habitat; material: faeces...
CTGCCGTACCTCGCTCGCCGTATCGGCACTTAGAATTATGCGGTATTGCCTTAGGATGTAGTCGGGGGCGGAAAATTGCGTTTTATCCCGATAGAGACCGTAGGGGCGCACATTGTGCGCACGCGGGTGTGTGGCATATGATGGGGTGAGATACCCGGATACAGCCCGATATGTGGAATCATGGCACAACATCCCGCCCTACAGCTGATTTTTAACTATCTACTATAATTTATATATTAAAGTTTTTTCGCCGAAGCCTTTTTTTCAAAAAAAGGCTGGAAAATCCCGCGTGGAAAATCCCTCGTAAAACAGAAAGTGAGAACAAAGATGCCGAACCATGCCGAACAGCTGGCGCAGGAACTGAACCTGAGCCTGAAAAACGTACAGGGTGCCATTGACCTGATCGATGCCGGGAACACCATCCCATTTATTGCCCGCTACCGCAAAGAAGCTACCGGCTCTATGGATGACCAGGTGCTGCGCAACTTGGGCGACCGCCTGGAATACCTGCGCGGATTGGATAAGCGTAAAGAAGAAGTGACCGGCTCCATTGAAGCGCAGAACGCCATGACGCCGGAACTGCAGGCCGCTTTGGCTGGTGCCAAAACACTGGCCGAGGTGGAGGATATCTATCGTCCGTATAAGCCCAAGCGCAAGACCCGCGCCAGCATCGCCCGCGCTCGCGGCCTGCAGCCGCTGGCCGATGCTACCTTGAAGCAGGATGCTAACTTTGACCCGCAGACAGCCGCCAACGACTACCTGAACGAGGAAGTCCCCGATGCAGCAGCCGCTCTGGCCGGGGCACAAGATATCATTGCCGAAACCATCAGCGATGACGCTCACTGCCGCGCCGAGCTGCGCCGCTACTACCATGCGTTCGGCATGGTCAAAAGCGTAAAAGCTAAGGACGAAGACAGCGTATACACCCAGTATTATGATTATACCGAGCCTGTCGCCAAAATCCCTGGCCACCGTATTCTGGCCCTGGACCGCGGCGAGCGGGAAGGCTTTTTGAAGGTGAGCATTGCCGTGGAAGCCGAGCGCGCCGGGGGCATTGTGGCCTGGATGTTCGCCCGCAAAAAGACCGGCGGCGCCAGCGCTGCCATTGTGGAAGCCGCGGCACTGGATGCCTACAGCCGCCTGATCCACCCCAGCCTGGAAAACGAACTGCGCGCCGAACTGACCGCCAAGGCCGCCGAGGGTGCCATCACTGTGTTTGGCGAGAATCTGCGCCAGCTGCTGCTGCAGCCGCCCATCCGTGGCAAAACCGTGATGGGCCTGGACCCCGGCTACCGCATGGGCTGCAAGGTTGCCGTGGTGGACCCCACCGGCAAGGTGCTGGATACCAACGTGGTATACCCGGTGCCGGAATTCAAGCGGGTGGATCAAGCCAAGAAAACCATCAAGAGCATGGTGCTGAAAAACGAGGTGGAGGTCATGGCCATCGGCAACGGCACCGCCGGGCATGAAACCGAGGAGTTTGCCGCCGCCGTAATCCGTGAACTGGCCGAGGAAAAGGGGCTGCACCTGCAATATATGGTCGTCAGTGAAGCCGGTGCTTCGGTGTATTCGGCGTCCAAGCTGGCGGCGGAGGAGTTCCCGCAGTATGATGTCAACCTGCGCAGCGCGGTTTCCATTGCGCGCCGCTTGCAGGACCCGCTGGCCGAACTGGTTAAAATTGACCCCAAGGCCGTGGGCGTGGGCCAGTACCAGCATGATATGCCCCAGAAGCGCCTGAACGAAACGCTGGACGGTGTGGTGGAAGACTGCGTGAACAGCGTTGGCGTGGATCTGAACACGGCGTCCGCCCCGCTGCTGGCCCGTGTGGCCGGCATTACCAACGCTACCGCTAAAAATATTGTGGCTTGGCGTGAGGAGGAGGGCGCGTTTACCTCCCGTGCGCAGCTGAAAAAGGTCAAGGGCCTTGGCCCCAAGGCATTTGAACAGTGCGCAGGCTTTTTGCGCCTGCCGGGTGCCAAGAACCCGCTGGATGCAACCGCCGTCCACCCCGAAAGCTACCCCGCCGCCAAGGGCCTGCTGGAAGCCTGCGGCTGTGACGCCAAAGAGATCGGCACGGACGCGATGCAGAGCCTGCCGGTACGGGTGAAGAGCCGCGGCACCAAAGCCCTGTGCGAAGCACTTGGCGTGGGCGAACCCACCCTGATGGATATTGTGTCCGAGCTGTGCAAGCCGGGGCGCGATGTGCGCGACAGCCTGCCCAAACCCCTGCTGCGCAGCGATGTGATGGGGCTGGAGGACCTGAAGCCCGGCATGGAGCTGAAAGGTACCGTGCGCAATGTGATTGACTTTGGCGCATTTGTAGATATCGGCGTGCATCAGGACGGACTGGTACATGTTTCCCAGATCAGTGATAAGTTTATCAAGAACCCGAGAGATGCGCTGAAAGTGGGCGATGTGGTGCAGGTCAAGGTACTGAGCGTGGATACAGCCAAAAAGCGCATTGCCCTGACCATGAAAGGCGTGCCCCAGAGCTGAAAACCTGGCCGAAAACCGCAAAAATCAGCACTTTTCGGCAGAGCATGGAATTATGTTGCCGGAAGGAAAAGCCAAATAGACAGTTTGAATGTGCAACCTGCCAAAACAGGAACAAAAATCGTTAAAATGCAGAGCTGAAAAAACAAAAACCGAAATCAGAAAAGTCAAAAAATAAAGAAAATTCGTGAATAAAGCGAAAAAACTTTGGCAGCCTGTACAAAGCGGAACATGAACAAATTTGTCTTTTGTGCATCCCGATGAAAAAATGGCAACAATGAATCTAACATAGGTACGCCGGATAGAATTATGCTATAATGCAGCTGTAAGGGAAAGGAAATGTGGGTTCCGCCCTTACCGCGCAGGCATGATGGCCTGTGCCGGGTTTTATTTATGGAGGTCATTATTATGGTAAGACAAGTCAAGGTTTCCAACTTTGCAGAAGTACAGGGAATCGTGTCTGCCGCTGCCAAGTGTTACAATGAGGTCGGCGTGCATGACATGAAGGGCAGCATTGCTGATGCAAAGAGCATTCTCGGTATGATGAGTCTGGACTACAGCCATCCGGTCAAGATCGTCTGTGAGGACGAACATGACCTGGACTGTGTAATCCAGGCACTGCGCCAGTAAATTCAGCTGCCCGGCGGGCTGGCTTTCAGCCCCGGAGGCAGGAATAAGGAAAAACAGAACAGGGCGGTTGGCCATTTTGGGCCGACTGCCCTGTTTTTTTGTTGCTTGGCGGGCGATTTTGCCCCCACACCGTGCTTGCAATGGGCGGTCAAACGCGGTATAATGTTTTTACATTGCCATTTGCGGGTGGTGCCCGCGCGGCAAATTGAAAGTATAGTAAGGAGACCCCACAACATGAAACAAAAATTCATCAGTCTGGCTCTGGCAGTCATGCTGCTGCTGGGCGTAACGGGCTGTGCCATGTCCACCCCGGCCAGCGTGGGCAGCATTGGCGGCGTTGATATTCCGGCCGGCATCTACCTGCTGGCCCAGTATAACGCCTACAACACCGCTTCCGGCGCAGCAAAGCTTGCCACCGGCGAAACCGCCAGCAACGTGAAAGCCGTGCTGAAAGCTGAGTGCACCGGCACCATTAACGGCGAGGAAGTTACCACCGACGGCGCAGATTACGTTGCCCGCCTGACCCTGCGCAGCCTGCAGTATTACGCAGCTGTGGAAAAGAAGTTTGACGAGCTGGGCGGCACACTGGACGAAGCCGCTACCGCCGAAGCCGCCAAGACCGCCGATACCCAGTGGGAGAATAACAGCGATCTGTACGCAGCAAACGGCATTTCCAAGGCAACCTTGGAAAAGTACCAGCTGAACAGCAAAAAGGCAGATGCCTGCCTGAAGCTGATCTACGGCGAAAACGGCAGCAGCCCGGTCACCGAGCAGGAATATGCCGATTACATCAACAACGATTGCTACTACCTGGAGCTGGTCCAGCTGCCGCTATTTGACCAGAGCACTTATACCTTTGCCAGCGACGACCAGAAAGCCGAGATTGAAGCCCTGGCCAACCAGTGCCGTGATGACTTGGCCGCGGCTACCAACGAATCTGCCCTGTACAGTGCTGCAATGACCTATGTGCCGCAGGCCTTTACCGCACTGGGCAGCAGCGTGGAAGCAACTCAGGCACTGTATTACACCGGCAGCGGTCTGTTTACGCCTTCGGACCTGTCCAGCTACAACACCAATGACGGCGGCAACAGCATTACCGATGCGGTAAAAGCAGCCGGTACCGGCAACTGGACGGTGGCCGACCTTGGCATGAGCTACATGATCGTGCGCAGCCTGGACCCCATGGAGCAGGGCACGGTGGATGATTTTGTGAGCCGCTATAATCTGCTGGACGCTATGAAGAGCGATGCTTTGCAGGACGAGTTCTATGCAGAGGGCGCCGAGATGGAAAATAACCTTTCCGCCAGCGTGATGAAGACCTACAGCGCATCCAAAATCAAAAAGACCGTAAAGTAATCATCGGGCACCAAAGCCGGAGCATTGCGGGTTCAAAACCGGCACGCCCCGGCTTTTTTGATTTTACAGAACAGCCAAAGATGTAAAGGCAACACCGCACAATTCCCGCCTAGCGGCTTAAGCACCGCTCCGGCAGCTGCGGCACGGCATCTGCGTTGCCAAAATGCTCGATAAGACATCCAGTATTATCTGCGCTTTTGGCTTAGCATCTGCCGCACCTCGCTCGCCGTATCGGCACTTAGAATTATGCGGTATTGCCCAAAAAAGGGGGAACACTTACATGAAGCAAACAAACATGCGTATGCTGGCATTGTGTGCGGCGCTTTGCCTGTGTGTGGCAACAGCAGCGCCCGCCTATGCGGAAAGCACCCGTCAGACCCCACGGACCAGCTTTGTGGAAACGCTGCTGGACATCCCGGTGCTGGGGGATATTCTGCGGTTTTTCAGCGGGGAGGAACCTTTGAGCCAGGCGGCAACGGCGGAAACCGCAACGGGTGAAACCGCTACGCCGGAAACCTCCACCCCGGAAACTGCCCCCACGGCCACCCCGGAAACGGCAACCCCGACCCCGGCCCCCACGCCGGGTGGTTCCTCCACACCGGAAAGTGCGGCAACGCTGCCACCCACCGGTACCCCGCAGGTGTACCCCGCGCCGGATATTGTGGTGATGCCTACAGCCACCCCGGCCATTACCGCGGCCCCGCAGCAGGAGGAAGAAAACAATACCAATGACGAGCCCCCCGCTGCTGCCGCCACATCGGCCCCCGCGGCGGCAACGGCAACTCAGCGCCCGGCTGCAGCCATGCCGCACCCGACCACGAAGGCTACCCTGAAAGACCCCACCGCCGCCCAGGCGGAAGCAACCCCCATGCCCACCCTGGAACCCACCGCCACGCCGGAGCCGACCGAAAAGCCGACCCCGGACCCGGAGCAGGTGCAGCGCCAGGAACAGGCCGCCCAAACCAGCAGCAAACTGCCGCTGTATGTGGCGGTTGGCATTGCCGTGGTGTGCGCCGGCATTGTGGCAGCCGTGCTGATCAGCCGCCAGCTGCAGAACACCCAGGCACAGACCCAGAAGCAGAAGGACGAAAAGTCTGCTTACCACCGCAAGAAGGGCGGCAAATAATGCCCGCTGCCCCCACAAATATACCCGCACAAGCTGCGGAAGCAGGAGATAGGATATGACGGATTCCCGCTGGAAAAACCTGGCGCTGGAGGTCATCGGCTGTTTTGTTTCGGCCCTTGGCCTGTACAGCTTTGCTGTGGCGGCCGGGGTGCCGGTAACCGGTGTGGCCGGTATCGGTGCCATTTTGTTCCGCCTGTTTGGTCTGCCCATTGGTGTGACCAACATTATTATGAACATCCCCATTGTGCTGATCTGCTTCAAGTACCTGGGCAAGGATTTCTTTTTCCGCAGCGTGCGGTGCATGGTGCTGTTTGCCATTTTTACGGACTATGTGCTGGCTGCGCTGCCGGTGTACCAGGGGGACCGCATGCTGGCCACCATCTGCGGCGGTGTGATCGGCGGCGTGGGGGATGCGCTGATTTATATGCAGAACTCCAGCACCGGCGGCCTGGATTTTATCACTATGGCCATCAAATCCCGCCACCCGCACATGCCGTTCGGCAACCTGACCTTTGCGGCAGCGCTGGCGGTCATCCTTGCAAACGGGCTGGTGTTCCATGATGTGGATTCCATCATTTACGGCCTGATCTTCAATTTTTTGAGCTCTTACATCATCAACCGGATGATGTTCGGTTTCAACGCCTGTATGATGGCTTTGATTGTGACGAGCGACGGCCCCGCCGTGTGCAGGATGATCGGCGAAAAAGTGGACCGCGGTTCCACGATATTGAAAGGTTACGGCGGCTATTCCCAGGATGGGCGCGATGTGGTGCTGTGTGCCTGCAGCTCCAAGCAGCTGTATATCATCAACCGCGAAACCAAGCGCATTGACCCCGGCAGTTTTATCGTGATGCTGCAGGCGAACGAGGTGGAAGGCGAAGGGTTCAAACGGCTGGAACTGGGAGAACAGAGTTAGGGCAACACCGCACAATTCTAAGTGCCGATACGGCGAGCGAGGTGCGGCAGCTGCTAAGCCAAAAGCGCAGATAATACTGGATGCTGCAAAGGTGAGCGCCGCCAGTGGCGGAAACAGCGAACCGAAGCAGGGGCAGCGGTCGCAGAGTGCGAGGGGCTTTTGCCCCCGAAGCACGATGCGGGTACCGCAACCCGACATTATCGAGCATTTTGGCAACGCAGATGCCGTGCCGCAGCCGCCGGAGCGGTGCTTAAGCCGTCAGGCGGGAATTGTGCGGTGTTGCCTTAGGAGTTAGAAGCTGCAGCGGGGCAGGAAAGGCGCAGAACAAGGCAAAATGCGTATTTTCGGGGAAAAATGCGGGGGTTCCTTGCAAAACAGTGCAAACCGCTGTATAATAAATTGTCACTTAACAGAAAAGGGGAGTTACCTATGGAAACGATGGGCAGCCTGCGCCGTACCAACTATTGCGGCGAAGTGAGTATGTCAAACGTTGGCCAGGAGATGACCGTTTGCGGTTCCATCGCCCGTGCACGCGACAAAGGCGGTATTATTTTTGCCGACCTGCGCGATACAACCGGTATTTTGCAGCTTGTTTTTGATGAGGATACGCCGAAAGACGTTTTTGCTAAAGCAGAAAGCCTGAAAAGCGAGTATGTTGTGATCTGCCGCGGCCTGCTGCGTGAGCGCGCCGCCAAGACCACCAAGATCGCCACTGGCGATGTGGAGCTGTATGTCAGCGAACTGCGCATTCTGAGTGAAGCCCAGACCCCGCCGTTCGAAATCCGCGATGATATCAACGTCAACGATGACCTGCGCCTGCGTTACCGCTACCTGGATCTGCGCCGTCCTTCGATGCACGAGCCCATTGTGCTGCGCAGCAAGATCATGCAGATCATCCGCAGCTATTTCTGCGATAACCACTTTACCGAGATTGAAACCCCGACCCTGATCAAGTCCACGCCGGAAGGTGCCCGTGACTATCTGGTGCCCAGCCGTGTGCAGCCCGGCCATTTCTACGCCCTGCCGCAGAGCCCGCAGTTGTACAAGCAGATTTTGATGCTGTCCGGCTTTGACCGCTACTTCCAGATCGCCCGCTGCTACCGCGATGAGGACCTGCGCGCTGACCGCCAGCCGGAGTTCACCCAGGTGGACGAGGAAATGTCCTTTGTCAATGAGGACGATATCATGACCATCAACGAAGGTCTGATCAAGCGTCTGTGGAAAGAAATGCTGGGCGTGGATGTGCAGACCCCGTTCGTGCGTATGCCGTGGGACGAGGCTATGGGCCGTTTTGGCTCCGATAAACCGGATACCCGCTTTGGCCTGGAAATTGTGGATGTGACCGACATTTTTGATGGCACCGAGTTTAAGCCCTTTGCCGCAGTGTTGGAGCAGGGTGGCAGCATCCGCGCCATCAATGCCAAGGGCCTGGCTGGCAAGCTGACCCGCAAGCACATTGACAAACTGGGCGAGGTTGCCAAGACTTATGGCGCTAAGGGCCTGGCATTCAGCCGCCTGACCGAGGAAGGCACTTCTTCCAGCTTTGAAAAGTTCCTGACCGAAGAGGAAAAGGCAGCCCTGTACAAGGCGATGGAGCTGGAAACCGGCGACGTGCTGCTGATCGTCAGCGATGCTGACTGGGTCAAGGCCTGCACCGCGCTGGGCCAGGTTCGTTTGGAAATCGGCCGCAGGTACGGCCTGATCGACCCCGACAAGTTCAACTTCCTGTGGGTGGTGGACTTCCCGCTGTTTGAGTACAGCGAGCAGGAGGGCCGCTGGATGGCCATGCATCATCCGTTCACCCTGCCCAAGGCAGAGGATATTGACAAGGTGGAAACCGACCCCGGTGCCTGCCATGCCGTGGCATACGATATTGTACTGAACGGCGTTGAGATGGGCGGCGGTTCTATGCGTATCAATGACCCCGCTTTGCAGGACCGCATGTTCAAGGCCCTGGGCTTTACCGAGGAAAAGGCCCGCGAGAGCTTTGGCTTCCTGATGGATGCCTACAAGTTCGGCGCACCCCCGCACGGCGGCATGGCTTACGGCCTGGACCGCATGGTAATGCTGATGCTGAAGAAGGATTCCATCCGCGATGTCATCGCATTCCCGAAGGTGCAGAACGCAGGCGAGCCGATGTCCGGCGCACCGGATATTGTTGACCCGCAGCAGCTGAAGGACCTGTCCATTGCATTGACGTTGACAGAGTAAAGATTAAAGTTGAAAGCCCCGCCGGGCGGCCATTGATGTGGCTGCTTGGTGGGGCTTTTGGTGTTGGTGGGAAAAAGAGGACGGTTAAGGTATAGGCACGAGAACGTTTTAAAGAAAACATCCCGTTATAAAATGTTATGTGAGGAGCAGAACAAAAAGAGCGGCAAACAATAAAAAGACAGCTGCCCATAAAACCCTTGGGCAGCTGCCTAAATTATAATTTAATATAATATTGCCTTAAAGTTTCTTCGGTTCCCTTCTTTTCAAAGAAGGAACAAAATCCCCCGTATAAATCTTAGGCAATACCGCACAATTCCCGCCTGACGGCTTAAGCGCCGCTCCGGCGGCTGCGGCACGGCATCTGCGTTGCCAAAATGCTCGATAAGACATCCAGTATTATCTGCGCTTTTGGCTTAGCATCTGCCGCACCTCGCTCGCCGTATCGGCACTTAGAATTATGCGGTATTGCCCTTACTCTTTTGTCACAAACACCAGGCCTGCGCAGCCGGGGCCGGCGTGAGAGGCAATGACGGGGCCAAGGCGGGCAACGCGCCCGCCGGTCATGTGCAGGTTTTCGTGCATGTAATGGTGGAGGGGGGCCAGTACACCTTTTTCGTCCGAATACAGCAGAGCGTACCCGTACCGAGGGTCCACCCCGCCCATCTTTTCAATGTTCTTAAACATTGCCACAAACGCGCCGGGGCGGCCGCGGGCCGTGTCCGCCAGCTTGATCTGCCCATCCACGACCGAAAGCACCGGCTTGACACCCAGGGCACCGCCCACCAGCGCCACCGCGGCGGGCAAACGCCCGCCCTTGTGCAGGTGCTTCAGGCTGTCCACTACGGCCAGAACGCGGATGCGCTGCTTGAGCTGTTCCAGCTCAGCGACAATCGCGTGCGCGGGCAGGTGCTCCTCGTCGCGCAGGCGCAGCGCTTCGCGAACCAGGATGGCCTCGCCCTGGGATGCCGTGCGGGAATCCACAAAAAAGACATCCTCAAAATCGCAGCTTTCCGCTGCCAGCCGCGCGCACTGATAGGTGCCGGACAGGTTGGAACTGATCAAAATGGCAATTACCTGATCGCCGTTCTCCTTGGCATCCTCAAAAATTGTCATAAAGGATTGGGGGCTGGGCTGGCTGGTGCGGGGGGGAACCTTGTCCACTTTCAGATGTGCATAAAATTCATCAGCCGTCAGCTCCACACCGTCCAGCCCGCCGGTGCCATCGGCAAAAGTAACGGACAGGGGCACAGTGTACACGCCGGGACGGGCACTGTCGGTCGCGGTCAGATCGGAAGCGGAATCAGTCAGAATACGAATCATGCGGAAAAACCTCTTTCTGTGCGGCAGCGCCCGGCGGTAAAAAAACAGCGCTGGGATGCAACATGGTTGGTTGGTAAGCAATCGTGAATACACATAATTTTAACACAATAAAAAAAAATGTCAAATATTTGAGCAAATATTTACGAAAAGGTAAAAAAACAGCCGCACATCAGCGTGCGGCTTGGGGAATATGAGCAATAAAATTTTAAAATCAGACAGCTGTACAAAATATTTTGTACAGACGTATAAAAGTTCGGATGCTGTTGGTGGATGGTTCAGATGTTGTGTGAGCGGCAAATTTCGCAATGCAGGGGGGATTGCATTAGGTTGACGGGCGGCCAATGAAAGTGTGTGGCTAGAAAGCCAAACGCACGACAGGGGAATGGTTTATTCCGCTGAATTTAAGTTGGCGGCGGAGAACCACCCCTCAGTCACCTGTGGTGACAAGCTCCCCGCGGGGGGAATGTCGCAGAGAGACAGAAGGGGCCGGGGCGCTGTTTGCGCTGGACGCGAGGCGGCCTGAAGGTTCCTTACCACCAACCTTAAAAATCAATCTGTAGGGGTCAATGCTTGCATCGTCCCGTAGACTGGCCCTGCCGGACATCTCACCTCGAAAATAGGGCAAACGCCTTACCGCACGCCATCGCGCAGGCGCTGTACGCAGGCGGTGATCACAGCGGCAGCGGTGTCGATTTCTTCCGCCGTGTTGGCGGCATCCAGCGTCAGCCGCAGGGTGCTTTTGGCCTGGGCGGGGGTCAGGCCAAGGGCCAGCAGTACATGGCTGGGCTCCACCGCACCGGCGGAACAGGCAGAGCCCGCGGAAGCGCAGATCCCGGCTTCGTCCAAAAGCAGCAGCAGGGTTTCGGCCTCCACGCCGTCAAAGGTAATGTTCACATTGCCGGGCAGGCGCTGGGTCGCATCACCGTTCAGATGGGTGCCGGGAATGGCCAGCAGCCGCTCCGTCAGGCGCTGGCGCAAATCCAGACAGCGGGCTGTGTTGGCGGGCAGGTTGGCATCCGCCTGGGCCAGTGCCGCAGCAAGGCCCGCGATGGCGGGTACGTTCTCAGTGCCCGCGCGGTGGCCGCGCTCCTGGCCGCCGCCGTACAGCACATTCTGCAAGGCAATACCGCGCCGGGTATATAGCGCACCGGCTCCCTTTGGCCCGTGGAACTTGTGGCCGGAAAGGCTGAGCAGGTCAATGTTCGTGGCCTGCACATCAATGGCCAGGTGCCCGGCAGCCTGTACAGCGTCAGTGTGGAACAGCACGCTGTGCTCCCGGCAGAGGGCGCCAAGTTCCGCAATGGGCTGCACGGTGCCGATTTCGTTGTTGGCAAACATGATGCTGACCAGGCAGGTGTCCGGCTGCAAGGCGTCCGCCAGCTGCTGCGGGGCGATAAGCCCGGCGGCGCTCGGCGGCAGCAAGATTACAGTGAAACCCTGCGTCTGCAGCGCCTGTAAAGTATGCAGCACGGCGTGGTGCTCGATCTGGGTGGAGATGATGTGCCGTTTGCCTGCGGCAGCGCCCAGGGCGGCACCGGTGTATAAAGCCTGTACGTCGGATTCGGTGCCGCCGCTGGTAAAGGTGATTTCCGCCGGGCGCGCGGCGTGCAGTACGCGGGCCACCGTGCGGCGGGCGTCCTCCACCAGCTTGCGGGCCTGCTGGCCGGAGCGGTACAACGCGGACGGATTGCCCCAGGCATCCTCCAGCGCGGTGCGCATGGCATCCAGCGCAGCGGGGCAGGGGCGCGTGGTGGCAGCATTATCCAGATATATCATGGAAAAATCCTCCCGGTAACATGGTGGTGCAGGATTTTGGGGTGTTTGTTGCTAGCGCAAACGGGAACTTGTCGGAGTGAAACTCCGCCATCTTGCTGACGCAAGACCGTTCTGTCGCTTGCACACCCCACTGGGGTGTGCATTGTTGAACATCATTCAACAAACGCGAATTTTCAAATTAGTCTTTGCAAATAACCTTTGAACCTTCACCGTCAATTACAATTCCCTGACGGTTGTTAATTGGGCATAGATTCAAATCCGAAAACT
>ENA-ORTW01003937-ORTW01003937.1-human-gut-metagenome-genome-assembly--contig:-NODE-3937-length-12093-cov-9.537714_pt1 | contig 12093 bp, 9 predicted proteins | sample MGYA00242072_ERZ509193 | MGnify/ENA primary metagenome ERZ509193 (study PRJEB26280, sample SAMEA2338813) | human gut metagenome | biome: human gut; feature: human-associated habitat; material: faeces...
AGCCGCCGAAGCGGTGCTTAAGCCGCTAGGCGGGAATTGTGCGGTGTTGCCTTAGCCAAAGGTGATGCTGTTCAGAACGGTGTCGCCCTCGGTGTCGGGGTCAATGTCTACGCCGGAGATCTTGATGGCCAGCCAGCCGCCGGTGGGCATCTCGCCGTAGTATTCCGTCCACCACATACCAACGTTTTTGTAGGTGCGTCCGGCCATCTCCACGCCGCCGATGGTGCGCGTGGCAAGCTCCTCCACGTTTTCAAAGCTGTCGTAATAGTAGTTGATCTTGTCCAGACCGCTTTTCAGCTCAAAGGTTATGCGCGGGTCGCCGGAGAAGATATGGCTGGGGTCATCGGTCGGGAACAGCTTGAGATCCCCGAAGCTGGTCGAGGCGGACTTGTACCAGCCCTGATCGGGGCAGGTCACGTTGAGCACCAGCGTATAGTCTGTGCCGAATGCCTCCAGGGTCTGGGTGTTCAGGCCGGCAGCCGATGGATAATCGGGATTGTCCGCAGGAGCGGAAGCAGGGGCTGGTTCGGCGGTGGCTTCCGGCTCCGGCTCTGTAGCAGGCTCCGATGCAGGTTCGGATGCAGGCTCGGATGCCGCGTCGGTCTTGGGCTCTGCCGGGGTCTCCGTCTGGGGTTCAACAGCCGGTTCGGCGGCCTGCGCTTTCAGGTCGGATAAACCGGAATTGACCTCTTTGGTCACATCCCCCTTGGAGCAACCGGCCAAAGCCATAAGCATCATGGCTGCCAATACGGCAGCGAGCGTTCGTTGTACTTTTTTCATAGCTGTCCTCCTTTTGGTCATAAAGTGTCCATCATAGCACTCAGATAGGCAGGCGAGACGGAAGCGTAGACGAAATCATCGACAATATGGTCCTTTTTTGCCAGGCACACGGCGGTGGCCAGCTCGGGATATTCGGCCTCATCCACAAGCAGTACCGTTTTGCAGTGCGGGCAGACATCCCGCAGGTCGTTTGCCAGCAGCAGTCTGTCCTGCAGAGTGCGCGGCGGATGCGGGCAGACCTCCAGCAGCAGGACATCTGCCCTGCAGGAACGGCATAGCTTTACAATATCCTTTGTCTTAGGACCAGCGTTTTGCACCTGGAAGTCCGGCCCGCCCTGTTTCAGTGCCATTGTCAATGCGCTCGTCATCACAGAGTATTGCGCATCCAAAACGATCCTCCGCACGGCGTAGCCCTCCTTTCCTGCAAAGAATACGATTTGTCAACTTCATCATACAGGAATCGGACGATTTCTGCCCCCACCATTTGGATAGTTTTTTGGACTTTTTTCTGCTTTTTTCAGTACTATTGCAAAAAAGTGCAGATTACGTCATAATGATACTGGAAAGAAACAGACGGATGATCTCCCCTTTGGAAAGGACAGGCACTATGACAAAGGTACGGCTTGGCAATCTGTGTTTAGCCGCTGCGGTTGCAGGGGTGATTCTCTGCGCTGTCCTGATGCGGGCGTTTTATATGCCGTATTCCGGCTTTTGGCGCACGGTGCTGTATAATATTCTGATCTTTTCCTGGGCGGTATCGGTCTGGTGGCGTATCCTGCACGCACAGACCCGCCGCTGCCTGCTGGGTGCTGCCGCCCTGATGCTGTTCTGGCTGGATATCCGCCTGATCCGCTATGACTTTGCCCAGACGCCGGAGATGCTGCGGCGATTGTGGTATGCGTACTATATCCCGATGCTGCTGATCCCGACCCTTGCACTTTATACGCTTTTCTTTTTGGATCGGGGGCAGTCCGCCCCGCTGTACAAGTACCGGTACGTGATTTTTGTATTCCCTGTGGTACTGTTCAGCCTGGTGCTGACAAACGACTGTCATCAGCTTGTGTTTGCGTTCCCACCCGGGCAGGAGGTACTGGGCAGCCCCGATTACACTTATCGGTTCGTATATTACCTCTGTCTGCTGTGGATATTTTCCTGTGCCGTGTTCACGGTGGTGTACCTTGTACGGCGCTGCCGTATTCCGCATACAAAGCGCATCCTCTGGCTGCCGCTTGTGCCGATTTTTTTTGCCACCCTCTATGCTTTACTGTACAAGCATATTTTAAATGTGCCGTGGATGCATGCGATCGCCGGTGATATGACCGTGGTGCAATGCCTGACCTTTACAGCGTCCTTTGAGGCGTGCATCCGGTGCGGGCTTATCCAATCCAATATGGGGTATGCCACGCTGTTTGAGGTATCAATGGCCAAGGGTCTGATCACGGACCGGGCGTTTGTGCCTGTGCAATGCTCCATGCAGGCAGCGCCGCTCCATGAGGAGCAGCTGCGTCAGGCGCTCACCGGCAGTGTCCAGTTGGATGCAACGACCCAGCTTCACGGCCACCCGATCCGGAAAGGGTATATTTTCTGGCAGGAGGACATCACCGAACTGGTGGCTCTGCTGGAGGAGCTGCGTCTCACGCAGGAGGAATTGCATGACATCGGGGACATCATACAGGCGGAAACAGCCCAGAAGGCACAATGGCTGAAGCTGAGCGAGCAGAACCGGCTGTATGACAAGATCGAGACCGTCACAGCCCGCCAGCTGGCACGGATACAGGAATACCTGATCGCGCTCAAGGCCACGGACGATATCGATACCGCCCGGCGGCGGCTGAAGCACATCGTCATTTTGGGAACCTATATCAAGCGGCGCAGCAACCTTGTTTTTGTCTGCGACAAAGCGGAGGACATCGACACCACGGAGCTGCGGCTGAGCCTGTTTGAATCGGCCGAGAGCCTGCGCCTGAGTGATATACGCTGCGCCGTACAGATTGCCGACACAGCAAAGATTTCCCCTGCATCCGCCGTGGCAATCTATGACGCCTTTGAAGCCATCATAGAAGCGACCCTGCCGGGATTGCAGGAGATCCTTTTCTGCGCCGAGCATACGGCGCAGGGCTGGGGGCTGCGCTGCAGCGTTCAATGCACCGACGCGCCCGCTGCGCTGCCCGGCCTGCCGCAGATGCAGCTTGAACGGGACGATGACGGGCTTTTGTATTTCACGATGTTTCCGGCAGAAGGAGGCGGCCTATGATTCCCCGAATCTCCCGCAACGCCGTCAAGGAAGGCTTTGACACGCTGCCGGCGGCCATCTGCTACTTTGACCGCAATGGTCTGCTGCGTCTAATCAATCACAGGATGCAGGAAATCGCCGCAGTCCTCTGTGGCCGGGATCTGCAGACCCTTACGGATCTGGAGCAGGCGCTGCGCAGTCCCGGCGGCGGTGTGCGGCTACGCGATGAGGCCGCCCGCATCTACGAATTCCCGGACGGAACGGTATATCATTTCACGGTGCGCCCTGTTCAGGACAAATACGGTATACCGTACACCGAGGTGATGGCCACTGATGTCACCCAGCTGGCCACATTGCATGCTGCACTGCAGCAGGAAAACGAGCGCCTTGCCGATGCGAACCGCCGCGCAAAGCGCTTATATGACAATATGCCCGACATTGTGCGGGAGGAAGAAATCCTGAAAATGAAGATTCGGGTGCATGACGACATCGGCCATACCCTGCTTGCCGCACGGCGCGCACTGCGGCATGAGCATGACCTCGCCCGGCTCAGGAGCGAAGCTGCGAAGTGGGAAAGCTCCATCTCCCTGCTATGCCGCGCCCGGCAGGAGAATGCTACAGAGGACCCGCTGAGCTATATGCAAAGGCGGGCGGCTGTTCTGGGTGCAGCCGTACAGCTGCGCGGTGCGTACCCTGCGGCACGCGCCACCCGCGAGCTCTACGCACTGATCCTGCGGGAGTGTACCTCCAACGGTGTGCGGCATGCGGGCGCCACGGAATTGTACGCCGATTCCGAGCATCAGCCACAGGCATGGCACCTTTGCATCACGAACAACGGCGCACCACCCAAGGCGGAGATAAAGGAAGGCGGCGGGCTTTCCTCGCTCCGCCGCCGTATTGAAAAAGCAGGGGGTACAGTAACCGTACATTCCCTGCCTGTATTTGTTCTGGAAGTCACCCTGCCCGATAAGGAGAGCACTAATGATACGCGTTATGATCGTTGAGGACCAAAAGCTGGTACGGAGCCTGCTTGAAAGCTATATTCAGAACGAGGACGGGTATCAGCTTGCTGTGTCCATCCCCGGCGCTGCAGAGGCTCCAATCCTGTGCGATACTGAGGACATCGACCTTGTGCTGATGGATGTGCAGACAGAACACCGCGAAAACGGCCTGGCCGCCGCCAAAAAGATACGAGAAGCGCACCCGGAAATCAAGATCGTGGTGGCGACCTCGCTTATTGACACACAGGTCTTGGCACGCGCAAAAGCCGTGGGCGCGGACAGCCTGTGGTATAAGGACGGCGATGAAGGGACCCTGATGCAGGTCGTGCGCCGCACGATGGCGGGGGAGCATATCTTCCCCGATGCACCGCCCAGCGTGGAGATCGGCACTGCCATGAGCGCCGAGTTCACCAAAGGAGAGATGAAGGTCCTGCGCTGTCTTGTGCGCGGGCTGTCCTATAACGAGATTGCAAAAGAACTCGGCATCGAGCCATCCACCGTGAAGTTCCACGTCATCAATATGCTGCAAAAGACGAACTTAGAGAATAAGCTCCAGCTTGCCATTGCCGCCACCGAAGCCAAATTGGTGGTGGAGTTGGCGGACACCTGAACCGTTATTTCATAGCAAACAGTGCGTAAAAATGAAGCACCCGGGAGGGCTGAATCCCTCCCGGGTGTTTCAATTTAGAACCGCTCCACGCCATCACTCGTTACGCGCGCGTAGACGAGGGGCGGAAGCGTCGGCGGCTCATCGCGGATGACAAGGCCGCCGCGGTACATTTCCTCGGCTGCGGCAAACAGGCTCTCATCGTCGGCATAGAACGTGCAGATGCTCTCCCCTGCCTTGACGTAGTCGCCCAGCTTTTTGTGCATCGTAATGCCCGCGGCAAAGTCGATGCTGTCCTCCTTCTTGATGCGGCCCGCGCCCAGCAGCACGCTGGCGTTGCCGATCTTCTCGACGTCGTTTTTGTAAATATAGCCGTCGGCGGGGGCGGTCAGCTCATAGCTGTACTTTGCCTTTTGGAACTTGTCGGCGTCGCGCAGTACGCTGGTGTCGCCGCCCTGCGCGGCAAACATCTGGCAGCACTTTTCAAACGCGGAGCCGTCGGCAATGACGCTCTCGGCCAGCTTACGGCAGGTAGGCATATCGCCCTTGCCCGCCAGCACCAGCATGTTGCCGGCCAACTGCAGGCAGACCTCGGTCAGGTCCGCGGGGCCCTTGCCCTGCAGAACGGCCATGCTCTCGGCGACCTCCAGCGCATTGCCGATGTTGTGGCCGAGAGGCTTGTCCATATCGGTGATGAGCGCCGCGACCTTGCGGCCATGCGCCGTGCCGATGGCGACCATCTGGCGGGCCAGCTCCAGCGCACCGTCCAGGTCCTTCATGAACGCGCCGTCGCCCATCGTGACATCGAGCAGGATCGCGTCCGAACCGGCGGCCAGCTTCTTGGACATGATGGAGGACGCGATCAGCGGGATGCAGCCGACTGTGGCGGTCACATCGCGCAGGGCGTACATCTTCTTGTCAGCGACGGCGATCTTGCCGCTTTGGCCGATGACCGAAATGCCGATCTCGTTGACCTGCCTGAAAAATTCTTCCTGCGTCAGGCTCGTGCGGGTGCCGGGGACAGCCTCCATCTTGTCAATCGTGCCGCCCGTGTGGCCGAGGCCGCGCCCGCTCATCTTGGCGATCTTGACACCGCAGGCCGCCACGATGGGCGCAATGACCAGCGTCGTCTTGTCACCGACGCCGCCGGTGGAGTGCTTGTCGGCCTTGATGCCCGCGATGGCAGACAGATCGACCATGTCGCCGGAATGGGCCATGACGTCGGTCAGCATGGCGGTCTCCTCGTCAGTCATGCCGCGCAGGTAGATGGCCATGAGAAGCGCCGACATCTGGTAGTCGGGCACATCGCCTGCCACATAGCCGTTGACGGCGAAGGACAGTTCTTCATGGTTCAGCGTACCGCCGTCGCGCTTCTTGGCGATAATATCGTACATTCGCATAGTTTTTCTCCTTGTAAAAGGCAGGCCGCCCGGCTGGGATACCGGGCGGCCTGCTGTGATTTGTGATTAACGGCTGCCCTTGTCGTAGGGAATGCCCTCGGCCTTCGGGGCCTGGGAGTTCTTGGAGGTGAAGATCAGCACGATCATCGTGACGATATACGGCAGCATCTGGTAGAAGTTCGAAATTTCCTTGACGCCCTCAAACTTCGGCAGGAAGGTCAGCGTGGCGTTCAGCGCAGCAATGACCTTGAACAGCGCAAAGAACAGCGACGCGCCGAGGATCGGCAGCGGCTTCCAGTTGCCGAAGATCATAACGGCCAGCGCCAAGAAGCCGTAGCCGCCGACGTCGGAGTTGAAGCCGGAGCCGGCTGCCAGCGTGTAGGCCAGGCCGCCGACGCCGCCCAGGAAGCCGGAGATCAACACACCGGCGTAGCGCATCTTGTAAACGTTGATGCCGACGGAGTCCGCCGCCTGGGGATGCTCACCGCAGGCGCGCAGCCGCAGACCGAAGCGGGTCTTGTACATGACGATGTAGGCCGCGATGAACAGGACGATGGCAACGGGGGTCGTCAGGTAGAAATACTTGAAAATCAGGTTGTTCCAGAAGCTGGGGCCGTCCACCGGGGCGAGGCCGAAGGTATCGCGGGTGATGCGCACCCAGTTGGGAATGAAGATCGTGGTCAGGCCCTGGCCCTGGATGGCCCAGGTCATGACGACGGCGAAGGCGGGCGCAAACTGGTTCAGCGCCGTGCCGCCGATGGTCTGGTCGGCCTTCAAGTTGATGGCCGCAAAGCCCAGCAGCAGCGAAAAAATCATGCCGGTAACGCCCGCCACCAGAATGGCAATGAACATCGACAGCTGCGGATGTGCGGGACCGAAGCCGCTCTGGTCCAGGCCCTGCAGCGTAAAGCAGGCGAACAGCGCGCCAATGATCATCATGCCCTCAAGTGCGATGTTGATGACGCCGGAATGCTCACTGAACATGCCGCCCATGGCGACGAGCAGCAGCGGCACTGCGAACAAAATGGTCATACTGATAATGTTGGCAGCGATCATCATTTTGCAGCACCTTCCTTTCCCTTATGGCCGGAGACCGCCTTGGTAATGATGCCGCGCATCAGCAGGGCAAAGGCCGCCAGATAGATGATGACGGCAATGACGATGTCAATGGTCTCGGACGAGTAGGCGGGCTGCATGGCGGCACCGCCGACCTGGATATAGCTGATAAAGAGCGACGCAAAAATCGTGCCGATGGGGTTGGAGCTGGCCAGCAGGGCGACAGGGATGCCGTTGAAGCCCATGCCGAGGATGGATTTTTCCAGCACGTATTGGCCCGTACCGGCCAGGTAGTAGATGCCGCCGCCGATGCCGGACAGCGCGCCGGAGATGACCATGGACAGCACGATGTTGCGCTTGGAGTTGATGCCCGCGTACTGGGCAGCGTCGCGGCTCAGGCCGCAGGCCTTCAGCTCATAGCCGAAGGTCGTCTTTTGCAGGATGACCCAGACGAGGATGGCAAAAATAATCGTGATGATGATGGAAATATTGATCCAGCTCGAGTTGCCGAACAGTGCCGCAAACGGCCCCCTGGGCAGGATCGCACCGGGGTTTGCAACGTTCAGCGCGGCGGTGCGGTCCGAGTTAGACGCGCCCCAGCCGGAGGCCAGCATATTGGGCATGTTGGCCAGCAGCAGATTGACGAGGTACATGCCGATCCAGTTGAACATGATGGCGGTGATGACCTCATTGACGTTGAAATACGCCTTGAACAGGCCCGGGAAAACGCCCCAGATCGCACCGCCGACAGCGCCCGCCAGCAGGCAGACGTACCACGGCATCTGGAATTGAATGGCGCACAGCAGCGAGAAGAAAGCGCCCATCGTGTACTGGCCGGACGCACCAATGTTGAACAGGCCCGTCTTGAACGCAAAGCCGACGGACAGGCCGCACATCATCAGGGGTGCCGCCTGGTACAGCACCTTGCCGAGCTTGTCCATGCTGGAAAAGCCAGTGGCCAGCATAGCTTTCATGCCGCCCACGGCGGCGCCGGGATTTAGCAGGACCAGCAGTACAAAGCCCAGCACCAGACCGACGACGATAGACAAAAGGCTGGCCAGGACCCCTACAACGGCGGGACGCTGCAGAAGCGGCTGTTTATTCTGTTTGCTCATGCTTTCGCCTCCCCTTGCTTTTTGGCACCGGCCATATACAGGCCCAGTTCCTCGACGGTGGTCTTTTTCGGGTCGAATTCACCGACGATCTCCCCCTCGTAAATCACGAGGATGCGGTCAGACAGGTTCATGACCTCGTCCAGCTCAAGGCTGACGAGCAGGACCGCACGGCCCTTGTCGCGCTCGGCCACGATCTGCTTGTGGATATACTCGATCGCGCCGACGTCAAGGCCGCGGGTGGGCTGCACGGCAACGAGCAGCTGCGGGTCCTTATCAACCTCGCGGGCGATGATAGCCTTTTGCTGGTTGCCGCCGGACATGCTGCGGGCAATCGTCGCAGGGCCCTGGCCGCTGCGGACATCGTATTGCTTTATCAGGCGCTCGGCGTACTGCAATACGGCGTTCTTTTTAATAAAGCCGTGGTTCTGGAACTCCGGCTGCCAGTAACGCTGCAAAACCATGTTGTCGGCCAGCGTGTAATCCAGCACCAGACCGTGCTTGTGGCGGTCCTCCGGGATGTGGCTCATACCGGCCTTGCTGCGCTCGCGGATGGGGGCATTCGTGATGTCCCTGCCCTCGAGTCTGATGGTGCCGGACGTGGGCTTTTCGAGGCCCGTAATACCGTAGATCAGCTCGCTCTGGCCGTTGCCGTCGATACCGGCAACGCAGACGATCTCGCCCGCGCGGACGTTGAAGCTGACGCCGCGGACGGCATTGTTCTTGTGGACCTTGCTCGGCACGACGAGGTTCTCGACCTCCAGGATCGGCTTGCCGACCTCGCAGGGCTTCTTATCGACGGCAAACTGCACGTCGCGGCCAACCATCATCTTGGACAGTTCCTCTTTCGTGGTGTCCTTGATGTCAACGGTGCCGATATACCTGCCCTTGCGCAGGACAGAGCAGCGGTCAGAGACTGCCATGATCTCGTTGAGCTTGTGGGTGATGAACAGGATGCTCTTGCCCTCGGCCTTGAAGCCGCGCATGATGTCCATGAGCTCGTCGATTTCCTGCGGGGTCAAAACCGCCGTAGGTTCGTCGAAAATCAAAATTTCATTGTCGCGGTAGAGCATTTTCAGGATCTCGACACGCTGCTGCATGCCGACGGAGATGTCGCTGACCAGCGCGTCCGGGTCGACCTTCAGACCGTACTTTTCGCTCAGGGCCATGACCTTTTTGCGGGCCTCGTCCTTCTGCAAAAAGCCGTGCTTTGTGTCCTCAACACCCAGGATGATGTTGTCGAGCACCGTGAAGCACTCCACCAGCTTGAAATGCTGGTGCACCATGCCGATGCCCAGTGCGTTGGCATCGTTCGGGTTGTTGATCTTGACCTCCTGTCCGTTTTTCCGTATCGTACCCTGCTCCGGCTGATACAGACCGAACAGCACACTCATCAAGGTAGATTTACCGGCGCCGTTTTCGCCCAGCAGGGCGTGGATCTCACCCTTGCGCAGCTGCAGGGTGATGTCGTCGTTGGCTTTGATGCCGGGGAACTCCTTGGTAATGTGCAGCATTTCGATGACATAATTATCTGCCAATCGTTGCACGCCCCTTTCAATGTGTACGGGCTTGTACACAAATTCTTATACTATATTATACAGAAAAATTGCGCCATGTACAATAGAATCCGCACAAAAAGTAGTCGAAATTTGGCAAAACAGAACAAAAACCACCCTGCGCTAGGTGCGCAGGGTGGTTAAAAATCATACTTTTAAAGCCTTATCAGCTCTGGTAGTCAACCGTGATGGTGGTGACCGCGGGCTTGACATCGGCGTCATAGCTGTCGTCGATGGCCAGGGTGCCGTCCACGATGGAGGCGTACAGGGAATCGTACTGCTCCTGGGTGAACTTGGTGAACTTGGAGGTGCTCATCGGCAGACCGACGCAGTTCTCGGCAGCGCCGAGCTTGGTCTCCTTGCCGGAGTAGGTCTCGCTGAACTTCCAGCCGTTGTTCATGGCATCGGTCAGAGCCTCGTTCACGGACTCGGCCAGACCCTTCGTAGCGGAGGTGACGACCGTGTCGAACTGGCCGGACTGGTCAACGTCAACGCCGATCATCTTGCCGCCGTTGGCCTGCGCAGCAGCGGCGCAGCTCACGCAGACGGGACCGCCGCAGGCAAAGACGACCTCGGTACCCTCGGAGTACCAGCCGTCCATCTTGTTCTTGACCTCATCGGTAGCTGCGAAGCCGCCGGAGTACCAGTACTTGATGTTGACATCCGTAGCGCCGATCTCCTTGGCAGCGGCGTCAGCGCCCTGCACGAAGCCGTAGCCGTAGCGGATAACTGCGGGGACAGCCATGCCGCCCAGGAAGCCCAGCTCCTTGTAGCCGTCATAGACAGCGGCATAACCGGCCAGGTAGCCGGCCTGCTCCTCTTTATAGGTGATCAGAGCGGTGTTGGCGGTGGGAGCCTTGTCGCCCAGGTCGCTGGCGGAAACGTCCAGAGCCAGGAACTGCACGTCAGGGTACTTCTCCTGAGCCTCGGCGATGGCATTGCCGAACAGGTAGCCAGCGACGACGATGGACTTAGCACCGTCGTTGACAGCGTTGTCCATCTGCTCCAGACGGGCGGCATCGGAGTCCTCGGTGGGACGGTAGTAGTTGGCATTCAGGCTGTTTGCGGAGCAGAAATCCTGCACGCCCTGCCAGGTGTACTGGTTGAAGGACTGGTCATCGATGTTGCCGACGTCGGTAACAAAGGCGACATCGGTCTTGCTGCCGGAGGTGGAAGCGGCGGCCTCAGAGGTAGCCTCCGTCGTGGTGCTGGCCGTGGAGCTTGCGGGGGTAGAACCGACGCAGGCAGCCAGAGAGAGCGCCATGCTGGCAGCCATTACAAAAGCGAGAAACTTTTTCATGGTTTTGATCTCCTTAGGTTGTTTTCAGTTGCGCAGCAGGGCGGTTCCCTGCCGCTTTGCTTCCAGTATACCGCATTTGCGCTGTTAATTCAATGACAAAACGGCGTAAAAAACATTACAAAAGCATAACAAAGCGCAGCCTCCTGCTTCTCTCGGCGAGGGAGGTGCCCCGCAGGGGCGGAACCCTCTCACAGAGGGGCCAAGTGGGGGGGTTACGGCAGGCGGTCCACCGTGACGTTCGGGGTGTCCGGCAGCGTATCCAGATCCGAGTAGGCATCCACCTTTAGGACGCTGGTGCGCAGCTCCTCATACAGCGTGCGGTAGTCGTCCTGCGTGAAGCTGTCAAACCGCCAGGGCGTCCCGGCCACCAGCGCGACTTCGCCGTTCGTGAAGCCAGTCTTCTCGGTCTGGCCGCCGGTCTGGCCATTCCAGGTGCCCGCCGCAAAGAAGGTGTACAGCTGACGCTGCACGGTAGCGTTGTAGCACTTGATGGCGCTGCCCAGCACGCGGTCCCCCAGCTCTGTGTTGTCGTAATCCGTCGTGATCGCCTTGCCGCCGGTCTGGTTGACGGCGCCGGACACACCCTCGTACAGGTTGCCGCCGCTGACCATAATAAGCGACGTACCGTTATTATACCAGTCGATCATCCGCTGGGTAATGGCGTCGTTATTCTCATAGGTATCGGTGAACCAGGTCTGCAGGGTGACATACTCGCCCTGCAGCTCGGCAGCGGCCTCCGCGCCCTGCAGAAAGCCGGTGCAGTACCGCACAATGCCCGGTATCTCCCGCGCGCCGATGAAGCCGAGCGTGGTGTAGCCATCGGTCACAGCGGCGTACCCGGCCAGATACCCGGCTTGTTCCTCCTGAAAGAGGACGCAATGGACAAGGCTGGCCGTATTGTAAGCGCTATAGTCGTCGCTGTGGGGCTCGCTGTCAAACAGCAGGTAGTGGACGTCAGGGTAGTTTTCCTGCACGCGGTAGAGCGCCGCGCCCATGGTGTCGCCGCGGCAGACCACGAGCTTTGCGCCGCTCTCGGCGGCAGCGCGCA
>ENA-ORTW01003949-ORTW01003949.1-human-gut-metagenome-genome-assembly--contig:-NODE-3949-length-12069-cov-4.332445_pt1 | contig 12069 bp, 9 predicted proteins | sample MGYA00242072_ERZ509193 | MGnify/ENA primary metagenome ERZ509193 (study PRJEB26280, sample SAMEA2338813) | human gut metagenome | biome: human gut; feature: human-associated habitat; material: faeces...
GGGTTCGCCCGAGAGCCAGATCGCGTTGTTTTCCTACCGTATCAGCCACCTTACGGAGCACATGAAGAGCAACCGTCACGACTTCGGTACGCAGCGCGCGCTGCTGCGTTTGGTCGGCAAGCGCCGCCAGTTGCTCGAGTACCTCAAGGAGATCGACATCGAGCGCTATCGCGCCATCATCAAGACGCTCAATCTCCGTAAATAGTACGGGTGCCGGAAAATGGGGCAGTCACTGCGGGTGGCCGCTCCATTTTGCATGAAAATTCAAGATTCGAAGTATATTATTTGACGTTATGGAAGAAAAGAAGCTGTACAACGCCGTTCAGAAGTTCATCACGCTCGCCGACGGACGCGAGATCATGATCGAGACCGGCAAACTGGCCAAGCAGGCCGACGGCTCGGTTGTCGTGAAACAGGGCGATACGATGCTCCTTGCGACGGTCGTGGCCGCCAAAGATGCAAAACCCGACACGGACTTCATGCCGTTGCAGGTGGAATACAAGGAGAAATACGCCGCATGCGGCCGCTATCCGGGCGGTTTCATGAAGCGTGAGGGCAAGGCCAACGACAGCGAGGTGCTCGTAGCGCGTCTGATCGACCGTGCGCTACGCCCGCTCTTCCCGTCGGACTACCACGCCGAGGTCTACGTGACGGTCAACCTCATCTCGGCCGACAAGGACATCCAGCCCGACGCGCTGGCCGGTCTGGCCGCCTCGGCCGCACTGGCCGTGTCGGACATCCCCTTCGGCGGCCCGATTTCGGAGGTGCGCGTGGCGCGCATCAACGGCGAGTACTGCATCAACCCGACCTTCTCGCAGATGCCCGACGTCGACCTGGACATCATGGTCGGCGGTACGATCGACAACATCCTGATGGTCGAGGGCGAGATGAAAGAGGTTTCGGAGGAGGTGATGCTCGGAGCGATCAAGTTCGCGCACGAGGAGATCAAGAAGCACTGCGCCGTACAGATCGAACTTTCGAAGGAGCTGGGCAAGGACGTGAAGCGTACCTACTGCCACGAGGTCAACGACGAGGAGCTCAAACAGACGATCATCGCCGAACTCTACGACAAGGCCTACGCCATCGCCACGAGCGGCACGATGAAGCACGAGCGCGAGGATATGTTCAATGCATTGGAGGCCGAGTTCGCCGCCCGCTACACGGAGGAGGAGCTGGTGGAGAAGGCCCCGCTCATCCACCGCTATTTCCACGACTACGTGCAGAAGAAGGCGATGCGCAACATGATTCTCGACGAGGGCAAGCGTCTCGACGGCCGTCGCACGGACGAGATCCGTCCGATCTGGTGCGAGACCGACTACCTGCCCGCAGCCCATGGTTCGGGCCTCTTCACACGAGGCGAGACGCAGGCGCTGGCCACCGTTACGCTCGGCACGAAGATGGACGAGAAGGTCAAGGACGAGGTGCTCGTGCAGGGTACCGAGCAGTTCGTGCTCCACTATAATTTCCCGCCCTTCTCGACGGGCGAGGCGAAGGCCGCCCGCGGTCTGAGCCGTCGTGAGATCGGCCACGGCCACCTGGCATGGCGCGCCCTCAAACCGATGATTCCGCTGGGCGAGGAGAATCCCTACGCCGTGCGCGTCGTGTCGGACATTCTGGAATCGAACGGTTCGTCGTCGATGGCCACCGTTTGCGCCGGTACGCTGGCCCTCATGGACGCCGGCGTGAAACTGCGCAAGCCCGTGTCGGGCATCGCCATGGGTCTGATCTCGGATTCCGAGAGCGGCAAGTGGGCCGTGCTGTCGGACATCCTGGGCGACGAGGATCATCTGGGCGACATGGACTTCAAGGTGACGGGTACCCGCGACGGTATCACCGCCACGCAGATGGATATCAAGGTCGACGGCCTCTCCTACGAGGTGCTGGCCGCCGCGTTGGAGCAGGCGCGCAAGGGGCGTCTGCATATTCTGGACATCCTGACCGACTGCATCGCCGCGCCGCGCGCCGACTACAAGCCGTTCGTGCCGCGTCTGGTGCAGATCCACATCCCGAAGGATTCGATCGGCGCCGTGATCGGCCCGGGCGGAAAGGTGATCCAGGAGATTCAGAAGCAGACCGGTACCACCATTACCATTACGGAGGACGACCAGAAGGGTATCGTCGACGTCTTCGGTGTGGAGAAATCGGCGATCGACGCTGCGTTGCAGCGTATCAAGGAGATCGTTGCCGTGCCCGAAATCGGCGAGACCTACCACGGTAAGATCAAGTCGATCGTGCCGTTCGGCGCGTTCGTCGAGATCATGCCCGGCAAGGAGGCGCTGCTCCATATCTCGGAGATCGACTGGAAACGGTTCGAGACGATGGAGGAGAGCGGCCTGAAAGAGGGCGAGATGATCGACGTGAAACTCATCGGCGTCGACGAGAAGACCGGCAAGCTGAAACTCTCGCACCGCGCGCTTCTTCCGAAGCCCGAAGGATATGTCGAGCGTGAACGCCGTCCGCGGGGCGACCGCGAGCGTCGCCGCGACGACCGGCACCGCGACTGATCCGTCGGATGCGTTCCGACGCGAAATAGACGGCGTTTTCGTGCGCCGGCGATCGAAAACCGCTTCGAACGAAAGTTCGAGGTGGTTTTTTTACGGAAAAAGTTGCATAATCTGCATGGGTTTTATATATTTGCATGTATTCTGCTGCAAACGGCCTCGGGAATGGGGTACGTGGAGCGGAGGCAAACGGAAAGAGACGAAATCAATGCATAACAATTTTTAATAACTAATTAATTATGAAGAACTTAGTAAAAATTAGCTTGGTTCTTGCCGCAGCTGCCTTGACCTTGTCGGGTTGCAACTGTTTCAAGAAGATGGGTAAGAAACAGGATGAGGTTACTTACTCGTGCACGCCGAAGGTGCTGACGCTCAACAACGGCGTCGTGAGCGCCGACATTACGGTGAACTTCCCGGCAGCTTACTTCAACAAGAAAGCTACGTTGCGTCTGACGCCGGTGATCGTGTTCGAGGGCGGCGAAGTGGCCGGTACTCCGAAATACGTCCAGGGCGAGAAGGTGAATGACAACTATACCGTTATTTCGGCTGACAACGGCGGTACCTACACGCAGCATGTCGAATTCCCCTACGACGACCGTATGGAGCAGAGCGAGTTGCGCGTTTTGATCGAGAGCAAGTGCAACGGCGCCAGCGAGTACGTGATGTTCAACGCCGCTACGGGCAAACCCGTGACGAAGGAGGAAGCGGCCGTGCTGGCCAATCCGAAGTCGGCCGAGGCCATGGCGCTGCGCGCTCAGTGCGGCGTGTTCATCGCCGAGGGCGTCAACACGATGCAGAGGGATTTCAACTTCGGCGACGCTGCCGCTACGGCTGCCAACAACTACAAGCGTACGACGAATCAGGTAGACAAGGCCGAGATCCTCTACAAGATCAACAGCTCGGTGGTGAACCAGAAGGCGCTCAAAGAGAACGAACAGCTCTCCGAGTTCGAGAAGACCGCTGTGGCCAACAAGGAGAACGACCGCATCGCGCAGAGCCTCTATGTGAACGGCTACGCTTCGCCCGACGGTCCTGAGAAGTTCAACGACAAGCTGGCCAGCGCACGTAGCGAAACCGGTCGCAAGGCCGTCGAGAAGATCCTGGCCGAGTACGGTTTCAATATCGACGCTGCCGGTTACGGCGAGGACTGGGAAGGTTTCAAGGAGATGGTCGAGAAGTCGAACATCCAGGACAAGGATCTGATTCTTCAGGTGCTGAGCATGTACGATTCGTCGGCCGAGCGCGAGAACCAGATCAAGAACATGTCGTCGGTTTACGGCGAACTCAAAGAGGACGTGCTGCCGAAACTGCGCCGCGCCCAGCTGGTCAACAACATGGAGATCACCGGTAAGAGCGACGCCGAGATGCAGGCGCTGGTCAACAGCGGCAAGCTCGATGAGCTGAACAACGAGGAACTGCTCCACGTCGCCACGCTGATTGAGGATAATGCCTTGAAGGTGAAGGTGTTGGAGTACGCTGCCAAGAAGTACGACGATTCGCGCGCCTACACCAACCTCGGTGCCGCCTATCTCCAAATGGACGACGCCGACAAGGCGCTGGCCGCATTGACGCAGGCCGTGAAGCTCGGCGGCAACACGCAGGAGCTGAACTCGAATCTGGCACTGGCCAACCTGGCTGCCGGTAACGTGGACGAGGCGAAGAAATACGCCGCTGCCGCAGACGCTCAGACCAAGAGCCTGATCGCTGCCGCTCAGGGCCAGTACGGCGACGCCGCTGCCAAGCTCAAAGGCTACAATGCTGCCGTGGCTGCCGTGATGAACAACGACCTGTCGGCTGCCAAGAAGGCGCTGGCCGGCGAGAACTCGGCCGATGCGGATTACCTGCGCGCCGTGATCGCAACCAAGGAGGGCGATATGAAGACTGCCGGCGCCCAGTTGAAGGCTGCCGTCGCCAAGGATTCCGCCCTGGCGAAGAAGGCGTCGAAGGATGTCAACCTCAAGCCCCTGTTCAAGAGCGGTTTCAAGTTCTGAGAATACGCTGCTCTCCGATAAGCGGGGATGTACGGATTACGAATTCCGGGTTCGGTTCGAGCCCGGAATTTTTTTGATATTTTGGTCGGAATTCTGCGTGTGTAGCGGAAAAATGGTTATATTTGTATAGTGGAGAAAACTGTCTTGTTATGGAGTACGCAAATCATCTATCGGAATATGCTCCGGCCCCGAGCGAAGCGCAGGTGGCCGAAGAGGTCGCACGCATTCGGGCAGCCGCGAAGGGATACGAAACGGACGAGGTTTACAGGCTTTGCTATTCGGCCATCGACCTGACGACCCTTTCGTGCAGCGATTCGGTGGAGTCGGTGACGGCTTTTGCACGGAAGGCCGTGGAGTTCTATACGAATTATCCCGCGATCGCCAATGTCGCGTCCATCTGCATCTATCCGCCGTTCGTCGAAACGGTCGGGCTCGCCGTGGACGATACGCCGATGCGCATTACGAGCGTCGCGGGCGGATTTCCTTCGTCGCAGACCTTTCTGGAAGTGAAGATGCTCGAAACGGCGATGGCCGTCGAGAACGGAGCCGACGAGATCGACATCGTCATCAACGTCGGCAAGATGCTCGAAGGACATTACGACGAGGTGGCCAACGAAGTAGAAGTGTTGCGCGGCGAGGCCGGCGAAGACGTGGTGTTGAAGGTGATTTTGGAAACGGGTGCGTTGAAGACGCCCGAGCTGATCCGCCGCGCCGCGTTGTTGGCGATGTTCGCCGGCGCCGATTTCGTCAAGACGTCGACGGGCAAGATCGACGTGGCGGCGACTCCCGAAGCGGCGGTGGTGATGTGCCGTGCCATTCGAGACTACTACGACAAGACGGGCCGCATGGTCGGCTTCAAGCCTGCCGGCGGCGTACGTTCGGCGGCCGACGCGGTGCTCTACTATACGGTTGTTCGGGAAATTCTGGGCGAGCGGTGGCTCACGCCGCAGTTCTTCCGTATCGGTGCGTCGTCGGTAGCCAACGCCCTGTTGTCGGCGATCGTCGGCGAGCCGGTCAAATACTATTAGCCTTTCCTTCCCGCGGGGCAGGGTTTCGGTGCATTTTCGTGCGCCTTTTCTCGCTTCGGCATAGCTCGGACAAGTTCCACTCTGCACTCGGTTTAACGAAAAGGTTCGCTTTGTTGCGGACGGTGCTTTGCGGAGGGGGATGACGATAGCGGCGGCAGATGTACTATCTGCCGCCGCTTTTTTTGGACGGGAACTGAACTCGCATTCCTCCGAAGAGAGCGAAGCTTTTGTGGAACTTCTCTTCGTTTGCACGGGATCTTCACGGAACACGCCTTCATACGGGGAATCGCCGTAAATACCTAAAAAACGGTATTGTACGTCGTTTCTCATTGCTGTAAATTCGTAATACGTTCGTACGAGCTTTCAGTCTGACCTTCTAATTCGTATCGTTATGAAAAGTACAGCGATTTTTTTCGTGATTTTTGCGGGTTCCGTATTCTGCTCCTGTTCGAAGGCGGAAATTACTGCGACCCCCGTTTCGCAGACCCGGGCAGGAGATAATGAAGTCTCGCTTTTATTTACGAAGGATAATTTGAGCGAATCGCAGGCAATCGAATTCGCTACGCATTTTTTGAAAAAAACGCCGTTTTTTTATACATGGGATGTACTTCATTTTCTTCCTCGAAATTATATCCAGTATAACGAGCCTTTTGAGGTGTGGTATAGCGGATTTACGATTCATTTTCGCGGAATCGATGTCGGTATTGCCGGTCCCGTGACGGCGGACCGCGTGAAATTCGGCATATACGCGGGACAAGTCGTGAGGGATGTGCAGATTTATTCGGCGGGGGAGAAGCCCGAAATCGGAGAGGTCGTCTATGAGGAGCGGGACGGAAGAAAAGTTCCCGTCGGAAAGAGGTACCAATACGATACGAATTCCGAAGGCAGTAATTGTTGGATTCTTGTCCAATGGGAGAGTGTCCGCGATTTCGAAACGTGCATCGGATATTGAAAACCTGTCGAACCCATAATTGTCGGATCGAATGAATCGGAAACATTTTCTGCGAATCCTTTCTGCCGCTCTTCTTCCGGCGCTTCTGTCGGCTTGCGCGGCGCAGCGCCCTGAGCTCTATGCCATGCGTAACGGCGGCAGTCATCAACCGTTTTATTTTACGGATCGTTACGGCGAACTCGCCTTCCGCGAGTTTTACGACTGGGCCGGTCAGTTCGTCGGCGATCGTGCCGTCGTCGAACGGGACGGCAAATGGGGGTATATCGACCGGAGCGGCGAAACGGTCGTCCCGTTCCGGTACGATTGGGCCGGAAGTTTCGGCCAATACGGTTTCGACGAGGAGGTGGCGATGGTGAAGACGGGGACGGATCGGGATCGGATTCCCCTCTACACGCCGTGTCCCACGGCGTTGATCGATCGCGACGGCGAACGGATCACACCCGTCTACGGTTTCATGACCCCGATTGTTGGCGGGGTGTCGTTCGTCAACGACGGACGGAAGTTCCACGGCGTCGGGCGGGACCTGCTCGCTTCCGACGGGAAATGGGGCTGTGTCGATCGTCGGGGTCGGTTGGTCGTCGCCTGCGAGTACGAGCTGGCCTATCCCCTGTTCGATCGTTTCGCCTTCGTGCGTAAAGATGGAAAATGGGGCGTACTGGATCGACGCGGCCGGTTGATCGTTCCCTGCCGCTACGATGCGGGGTATTATCGAGCGGGAATTTATGTGCTCGACACGCTCTTCGATACGCAGGACACTCCGCCGACGGACGGTGCGAATCCCGCTGTGCGCGGCGAGTTCGAAGAGGGGCGCATCTACATGATCGCGGACGGGTGTGCGGAGGCGTTCGACATGAAGGGCCGGAAGATCGGAAAATAGCTGTCATGCCGGATGGATCGTTCGCCTCGACGTCGTTCTGCGATGGGGCGGTAGACGCCTGTGGCACCGCAGGGGAGAGTCACTCTCCGAAAATTCGGTTGAGGGCTGCGGCCAACCGGTACGACGCCTTGCGGAGCTGCTGCTCGGCCAGCGGTGCGGCTTTTGCCATGAACTCCTCGCCCAGCGTGTCGCCCGGCGCTACCCAGTCGATCGAGGGGCGTACGTCGCGTGCGGCGTCTTCGAACCACTGGCGGTACGATCCTTCGGTCATCCGCCGGATTTCGCGCTTGGAGGCGTTGTCGAGGTAGTCGGCATAACGTTCGTAACTCCATCCCGGATGGATTCGGGCGATGACGCCCGAATCCCAGACGCTGTGCAGCGTTTTGGGTTTGCCGAAGAAGGTCACGTCGAACTTCCCTTCGTTGTGGGCGTCGGTGTACCGCATGTGTGCCGGACAGTGGAAATCGGCGACCATGTGTACGATACATTTAATATAGGTGAGTACCACCGAATCGTCCAGTTCACGGTAGTTCTTCAATGCTGCGGTCAGCGTCTCCGCTCCGGTCACGCCGTCGCGTCCCTTGCGGTATTTCTCCCGCACTTCGGCGGGGGAGTTGCACTCCGCGTCGGCGATCGAGGCGTGCCAGCCGCGGAAAGGTTCCTTGTAGCGCGGGTCGGCGGCCACTTCGTCCATGAAAACGGCGTATTCTGCGAGCGGCGTGCCGCCGGTGTATCGTTCGATGGCCGCTTTGGCCTTCGGGGTGAGGTGGCGTTGGGCTACTTCGGCGATCGCGCGATGGCCGACCGTTCCCCATGCCGCGCAGTCGGCGTGCAGGCCGAAGGTCAGCAGGAGCGAGAGAAGCAGAAAGGGCTTTTTCATCGGTTATAGGGATTGTAGTTGTCGGTGTCGGTGCGTTGCTCGCGGAAGATGTTGAAACGCGCCAGCAGCGGATTGCGGCGGTCGAGCAGCCAGAATTCGACGAGCAGCAGCGCGAAGGCGACCGCGATGAGGTACTGGAACTGTTCGTTGTACTCTTCGAAACGGACGGTCGACAGTTCCGACTGCTCCATGTCGTTGATCGCGCGTACGATCTCGTCCAGCCCGATCGACTGCTTGGTGGCGCGGATGTAGGCCCCGCCGGTGATCCGGGCGATCTCCTGCAACATCTTCTCGTCGAGTTTCGAGACCACCATGTCGCCCTTTTCGTCCTTGATGAACTCCCCGCCGATCTCGATCGGGGCGCCTTCGGGCGTGCCGATGCCGATCGTGAAGATCCGGATACCCTGCTCGGCGGCCCGTTCGGCGGCCTGCATCACGTTGCCCTCGTGATCCTCGCCGTCGGTGATGAGGATGATGACGCGCGAATCGCCGCTGCCGCTCGAAAAGGACATCTCGGCCAGCGACAGCGCCTTGCCGATCGACGTTCCCTGCACGGAGGCCATCGAGGGCGAAATCCGTTTGGCGAAGGCTTTGGCCATGCGGTAGTCGGAGGTGATCGGCAGCTGTACGGTGGCGTCGCCTGCGAAGACGATCACCCCGACGCGATCCTGTTCCAGTCCGTCGAATAGCTTGTTGATCGCGTATTTCGTTCGTTCGAGGCGGTTGGGTTCGAAATCTTCGGCCAGCATCGAATTGGAGATGTCCACCGCGAGCATCATCTCGATGCCCTCGCTCTTCTGTTCGCGCAGCTTCGAGCCGAACTGCGGCCGTGCGGCGGCGAGGATCACGAGGATGACGGCCGTCGTGAAGAGGATGAATTTCAGTTTCATGCGGCCCGTCGAGGCGTCGGGCATAAGCGTGGCTACCGTCGCCGGGTCTCCGAAGCGGGCCAGCCGCCGCCGGCGGTCGTAGAGCGCCCATGCGAAGAGGGCGACGAGTGCGGGCGCGGCCAGCAGCAGGTAGAGGTATTCGGGATGTGCGAAACGAAACATTACGGAATGCGTTTAAGAATCAGGGTGCGAATCAGAAATTCCACGGCGAGCAGCGCCAGCGCCGCCAATACCCACCGCAGGTACTCTTCGGTGTAGGTCGTGAAGTCGGCTACCTCGACTTTGCTCTTTTCGAGGCGGTTGATCTCGTCGTAGATCGCGCGCAGCTTCTCGTTGTCCGTGGCGCGGAAGTAGCGGCCGCCGGTGGCGTCGGCGATCTCTTGGAGGGTCTTTTCGTCGATTTCGACCTTGGCCTGCACGAAGGTCATGTTGCCGAACATGTCGATCGCGGGCGTGGGGGCCGTACCGCGCGATCCGACTCCGATCGTGTAGACCCGGATGCCCTGCTCCTTGGCGATTTCGGCCGCCATGACCGGAGCGATCTCGCCGCGGTTGTTCACGCCGTCGGTCAGCAGGATGATGACCTTCGATTTGGCATCGCTCTCGCGCAGGCGGTTGATGGCTGTCGCCAGTCCGTTGCCGATGGCCGTGCCGTCCTCGATCAACCCGCTGCGCACGCGCCCCAGCAACGTGAGCAGCGTCGACTGGTCGGCGGTCAGCGGGCTCTGCGTGAAGGCTTCGCCCGCGAAGACCACCAGTCCGATCCGGTCGCCGTAGCGGTCGGAGATGAACGATCCGGCCACCTCCTTGGCCGCTTCGAGGCGGTCGGGGCGGAAGTCGCGCGCCAACATCGATCCCGATACGTCGAGCGCCAGCATGATGTCGATACCGTCGGTATTGGTGCGGGTGTTCTGTTCCGCCGACTGGGGGCGCGCCAATGCCACTACGAGCGTCGCCAGCGCCGCCATGCGCAGCACGAAGGGGGCATGGCGCAGGTAGTAGCGAACGGTACGCGGCGCTTTGAGCACGCCCGCTACCGACGAGATGCGCAACGCCGCTCCGCCCTTCCGCAACCGGTAGAGGTAATAGCCTGCCGCCGGCAGGAGCAGCGTGAGCAGCCACAGCAGATGTGGATTATGAAACGTCATTTCAATCGACAGTTAACGATAATCGGTAATCGGCGGTCGCCGGAGCCGTTCCGGCACGGGGCGGTACGACCGCTCCCGACGAATGGCTGCTTCTGCGTGCGGAACGCCGCCTGCGCCGATCCCCGTTTCTTGGTTCTTACGTGTTTTTACCAGTTTTTCTTCAACCGTACCACGGCGCCGGCCTTCTCTTTGAGCTTCTCCTGCGTCCTGTCCTCCTGCGCCTGGATGGCGTCGAGCATCCGCTCCTGTTCGGAAGGCGAAATGCCGGCCGGCTGGGGTCGGCCCTCGCCCTCCTGCTCCTTGTCGGGCCGGCCGTCCTGCTGCTGGTCGTCGCCTTGCCCGTCACCCTCCTGCGGATCGTTCTGGCCCTCCTGCGGATTCTGCTGGTTTTGGCCGTTCTGCTGGTCCTGGTTTTGATCGTCCTTGTTATCTTTATTGTCCTTGTTGTCTTTGTTGTCCTGATTCTGCTGGTTCTGATCGTCGAGCAGTTTCTTGACGTAGGCGTAGTTGAACTTGGCCTGCGGATCGTCGGGGTTCAGGCGCAGCGAGTTCTTGTAGCTTTCGAGCGCTTCGGCGTATTTCTGCTGCCGGAACTGCGTGTTGCCCAGATTGTAGAAGGCCTGCGCACGATCGACGGGCGCTGCCAGCGAATCGGCGGCGGCCTGTTGCTGTACCTGTGCCGCCTGGTCGTACATCTCCTGCCGGTGAAGGGCGTTGCCCAGGTTGTACTGCGCTTCGAACGACGAAGGGTCGGCGCCCAGCGCACGCATGTAGCGTCCGGCGGCGTCCTGATAGTTGCCCTTTTCGTAGGCGCGGTTGCCCTTGCGCACCTGCCGGCGTTCGGGGTACTGCTGTGCCGCGGCGTCGACGGCCAGCAGCGCGAGAACGAGTAGGATGAAAATTCTACGCATGGCTGTCGTTTTTAGGCGTCAGGTCGAGCGGCTCCTCCGCTTCGGCCGAAGGTTGTTCCTCGACGGGTTTGGTCTCCTCGACGAAGTAGTAGGCCCACTGGTAAGCCTCTTCGTTGCGTGCGGCTTCGGGCGTCGCCTTGGCGAATTTCACCAAATCGGCTTCGCGCAGCAGCGCCGTGAGCTCCATGGCGCTCTTGCGGGGCAGGTCGAGCGGACGTACCGCATCGATGATCTCGTCGGAGGTCATCTCCAAGGCGCCGATGCCGTAACGCCCCGCCAGATAGCGGCGCAGGATGTCGGTCAGCCCCGAATAGTAGGCCTTGTGTTTGTTGTTCTGCCACAATTTCTGGTTGTGAAGCCCTTCGAGCGCGCGGATCGCCTCGACGTGGGGCGGTGCGGGCGGCGCGGGTTTGAAGAGGTCTCTCAGGTGTTTGCCGCGCTTGGACAGGTGATAACGCAGCGCGAAGAGCAGCGCTGCGAGGTTCAGCAGCAGGAACAACCCGCCGAAAAGGTATCCTGTGATCTCCTCGGCGCGCAGCGGCAGCGTCCGCTGCGGTTTGAGGTCGTAGATCGTCTGCTTGGCGGTGTCGATCTGGAACGTTCCCACGTCGAGCCGCAGCGAATCGGAGGTGTAGAGCGTGTCGACGATGTTCTTGTCGGCATAGAGCACGCCGGGACGCCCCAAATTGTAACGTCCTTCGGAGAAGGCCTGCATGACGTAGCGTTTGCGCAGCCGGAGCCGCCGGCCCTCCCGCGAGAGCGTGTCGACGGGCAGCGACTGCACCACTTCGAGCTTGTCGTCGTTTTCGTAGAGCGGGAATTCGGTCACCTGCACCTGGTCGCGCTCGACGTCGATTTCGAGCGTGAAGGTGTCGCCGATGCCGATGCTGT
>ENA-ORTW01003950-ORTW01003950.1-human-gut-metagenome-genome-assembly--contig:-NODE-3950-length-12067-cov-2.719947_pt1 | contig 12067 bp, 10 predicted proteins | sample MGYA00242072_ERZ509193 | MGnify/ENA primary metagenome ERZ509193 (study PRJEB26280, sample SAMEA2338813) | human gut metagenome | biome: human gut; feature: human-associated habitat; material: faeces...
TAACACCGCAAAGCATTGCCTCTTTTGGAACATTATCTCTAAACGACTCCATATTGGCTCTTATGGCATCCAGATTAACCTCTGCCCAGACTCTGTGATAGTTATGCATATCCTTATACCTTCTTCCTGCTTATTTGTATCAGCACTTTTGATAGCCCATCTGCCAGATCACGCGCGATCATACTATATGGACTCTTTTCCTTTGCCGCCTCATCACCAGCTGCGCCATGCAGCCAGACACCAAGAACAGCTGCCCTTTCGGCAGACAGTCCCTGTGCGGCAAGCGACGCAATCACGCCGGTCAGTACGTCACCGCTTCCGCCTGTTGCCATCCCATTATTTCCACTCATATTAATATATGAAGGAGCATTTCCATCAGATACAATTGTCCTTGCATCTTTTAGGACGATTATATGATCTTGATCTGCCATCTTCATCGCTGCTTTTGGCAGATTACTCTGAATCTCCGTTATTTCTTCTTCTATCAGCCTGGACATCTCTTTTAGATGTGGCGTTAATATGATTCCACTCTTATATTCATAGAATAATTGTTTTATCTCTCTATCATTTTTCAATAAAACAGCCAGATTATTTAATCCATCCGCATCAATCACAAGCGGGACTTTTCCCAATGCAAGAACCTGCTTTAATAATCTTCTGGCAAATATACTCTGTCCAATTCCTGGACCAATGCCGATAACTGATGCCCAGGAAATCGCTTCCGGCAAAATCTCTCCCGCCTTTTCTTCTGAATCATATGTTGTAAGAATCGCTTCCGGAAGCTTTTCTTGTAAAATTACCCTGTTTTCTTCACAGGAAAAAATCCGTACCAGCCCACTTCCGCTTTTATAAGCTGCCGTTCCGCTTAAAACTGCTGCTCCAGCCATGTTTTTCGCCCCAGCAATCAATAATACCTTCCCATAATTTCCCTTATTCGTCCAGGCTTTTCGTTCTGGCAGCAGAGCAAGATCCTCTTTTACAAAAGAAATCATCTTCGGAGCAATTTTTTCTACCGCTTTGTTTGGGAATCCAATTTCCTTTACAATAACTTCTCCACTGATATCCGCTCCCGGATACAGGAGCAGCCCAGCTTTTAGTAGTCCAAACGTAACCGTCAAATCCGCGCAAAAAGCTATACCAAGAATCTGTCCTGTTGAAGCATCTACACCCGATGGCACATCAACCGCTACTTTTAACGCTTTCTTCTGATTCATTCTCTCGATCACTTCTCTGTGCTGTCCAGCTACTTCTCTTTTTAATCCGACACCGAAAACAGCATCGACGATCACATCATATTCTTCTTCTGGAAACTCCATCAAAAACTGCGCTTCCATCTGCTCTAAAACTTTCTTCTGAATCTGATGAGAATCTGAATCATGTGGAATCGCTCCGATTTCATAAAAATCAACATTGTATCCATCTTCTAACAAAAGACGCCCGAGTGCCAGACCATCTCCACCGTTATTGCCCTTTTCCGTAACGATAAGTACATGACTCTTTGTTGATACTCTCTCTAAAAAGACTTCTTCTAAAGCAAGCGCCGCCTTTTCCATTAAAACAATACCAGGAATCCCCATCGTATTTATACTATACGCATCAATCTGCTGCATTTCTTCTCTCGAAGCAACGTAACGCATCTTTAAACCTCCTGTTTCTTAAAAAATGTACCCCAGAGTCATTGCTGTACTTACTGTTGTAAGAAGATTCCGAGCATACATACGTAATTTGCGATTGAGCAGTCAGCAAAAAGAGATGAAAAACAATGCTTTCTATCACACAGCTTTTCATCTCTTTACTTTCTTTTACAATATATACTTTGTAATAATTATTCTATTGATTCTGACTGTGAATTCTATAAGACAATGTCATAATACTCTCTGCAAGATGTACATTCTCAACCAGAATATCTTCTGAAAAATGTAAATCTACTGGTGCAAAGTTCCATAATGCCTTAATTCCTAAATCAACTAACTTTTCTGCAACCTTTACTGCTTTTGACTTCGGTAACGTTAATGCAGCAATCATTACCTCATGCTCTTTTAAAAATGTTTCCAGCATGTCGATATCATATACTTCCACACCCCGCACTGTCATACCAATTAATCTTGGATTCACATCGAAAAGTCCGATAATTTTAAATCCATTACTGTCAAAATCCTGGTTATTCGCCAACGCCTGACCAAGATTACCCGCACCTACGATAACGATGTTATTTGTTCTATCCAGACCCAGAATCTTACCCATCTCATTATAAAGATACTCTACATTATAACCATACCCCTGCTGACCAAACCCACCAAAATTATTTAAATCCTGACGAATCTGAGAAGCAGTGACGTTCATTCTCTGACTCAGTTCCTTAGAGGAAATACGAACAACATTATTCTTCAGTAAATCTCCAAGATACCGATAGTACCGGGGTAATCTTTTTATCACTGCCGGAGAAATAGACTTTTCACTTCCTGATTTTACAACTGTTTTACTATCTGGCATAAGTTCCTCCCTTTGATAAAAAATTCCCATTCTTAAGCTCTAATGAATCAATTATATACAAAAATTCTTTTAATGTCAAATAAGATTGTTAAAAATTATAACACTTATTTACTTATTTTTTCTTTCATGATAAAATACATCAGAAATATTTCTACTATATAATAATATAATCAATTTGGAGGTTATTATGATTTTAGCCTGTCAGAAAATCGAAAAAGCATTCGGAGGAAAATCCGTATTAAATAATGTTAATTTTTTAATTAATGAAGGGGAAAAGGCTGCTGTAATCGGTATCAACGGTGCCGGTAAAACAACTCTTTTCAAAATTATCACTGGAGAATATGAGGCAGATCATGGGGAAGTTATCTTTCAGAAAGGCTCTACTTATGGCTACTTATCCCAGGTCATTGACGTAAGTTCTCATCGCAGCATTTATGAAGAAATGCTTGATGCAAAAAAAGATATCATCGAAATGGAAAAGAAAATACGTCAATTAGAAAAAGATATCAGCACTTTGTCCGGTGAAGCATTAGAAAGAGCAATGGAAAGTTATTCCCGTCTTACTGACCGCTTTGAGAAGGCAAACGGTTATGCCTGGAAAAGCGAAATTACCGGTGTATTAAAAGGTCTCGGCTTTGATGAAAGCCAGTTTGACACACTGATTCACACACTTTCCGGAGGACAGAAGACCCGCGTAGCACTCAGCCGTATTCTTCTGATGCACCCGGATCTCATTTTACTTGATGAGCCGACTAACCACCTTGATATGGAATCCATTCGCTGGTTAGAAACTTTCCTTTCTAACTACCGGGGTGCGGTGCTTATTGTTTCCCATGACCGCTATTTTCTTGATAAAGTTGTTGATAAAGTAATCGAGATCGAGCGTGGAAACAGTCAGGTATTTAACGGCAACTACAGTGCTTACGCCGAAAAGAAAAAAGCACAGCGTGATGCCCAGATGAAACTTTATATGAATCAGCAACAGGAAATCCACCATCAGGAGGAGGTAATCACAAAGCTTCGCTCTTTCAATCGTGAAAAGTCCATCAAACGTGCCGAAAGCCGGGAGAAAATGCTTAGTAAAATCGAACTTGTCGATAAACCTGTGACTTTAAATAGTAAGATGCGTATCACTTTAGAACCGGAAGTACTTAGTGGAAATGATGTTCTTACTATTGAAGGACTTTCCAAATCTTTTGGTGATAAGGCTTTATTCCGTAATTTAAATGTTCAGATCAAACGTGGGGAAGTTGTTGGACTCCTCGGTGCCAATGGTACCGGAAAAACCACACTTTTAAAAATCATTAACCGCCAGCTTCGTGCTGACTCTGGAAAAATCCGCTACGGCTCTAAGGTGTCCATCGGTTATTATGATCAGGAACAACATGTATTAGACGATTCCAAAACAATTTTTGATGAAATTTCTGATGCCTATCCAAAGCTGACTAATACCCGCATCCGAAATGTTCTTGCCGCCTTTCTTTTTACCGGCGAAGATGTATTTCAGGTCATCGGAACTTTGAGTGGTGGCGAAAAAGGACGAGTTTCTCTCGCTAAACTCATGCTTTCTAATGCGAACTTCATCATTCTTGATGAGCCGACCAACCATTTAGACATCCAGTCCAGAGAAATTTTAGAAGAAGCGATTAACAACTATGAGGGAACTGTATTTTACGTTTCCCATGACCGTTACTTCATTAATCAAACAGCTACAAGAATCCTGGATTTATCCCCAGAAGGCATCGTAAACTATAAAGGCAACTACAACTATTACTTAGAACAAAAAGAAGCTGGAAATGTGTCTGCTGACAGCGATAACATCACACTTGCTACCTCCGCTGATAAATCTCCTGCCCCTTCTCCAGAAAAAGCCAAGGAGGACTGGAAACGTTCGCGTGAAGAGGCCGCAAAGCAACGTAAGCGTGCCAACGATTTAAAGAAGACAGAAAAAGAAATCAGTCGCTTAGAAGCAGAAAACGATCAGTTAAAAAATGAAATGGCATTACCCGAAAACGCTACCAATGTATCAAAACTTATGGAACTCAATACTAAATTTGAAGAAAATGAATCTACCTTATTAGAACTCTATGACAAATGGGAAGAATTATCAGAATAATTTTTAATTTGTAGATTCGGTATAGACAAAAAAATAAAAAACGATATATCCCCTTTGCTCTGTAATCGCATCTGGAATATATCGTTTTTTATTTTTCTGTCTACTTTAAATCCTTCGTATTAAGTTCTGTTTTAACTGATTTATGGAATTAGGTTAACATTTAATTTTTTACTGCTTTCTTTAATTACTTTTTCTAATTCGCCATCTGTAATTGCAGTTACTCGACCTGTTTCATATTCCTGGTCAACCCACTTCTTTACCTCAGCTACCAGTGGACTCTTCTTGTCTACTGCCTTATCTCCCTTTAAGCGATAATAAGTATTTATCCAATGAGCAATTCCAGCAAGTCCACTTGTATTTGATACCGCTACAAGCACCGGACGGTTTAACAATTTATCTGTATCAAATATGTTATAGATTTCTTCATTTTTAAGAAGACCATCTGCATGGATTCCGGCTCTTGTCACATTAAAGTTTTTTCCTACAAACGGTGTTCTTTCCGGAATGTGATATCCAATCTCTTTCTCATAATACTCTGCCAGTTCTGTAATAACTGTAGTATCCATTCCGTCTAATGTTCCTCGAAGCTGGGCATATTCAAATACCATTGCCTCAAGCGGGGTGTTTCCTGTACGTTCACCGATTCCAAATAATGCACTGTTTACAGCAGATGCTCCATAAAGCCATGCTGTTGTAGAATTATTCACTGCTTTATAGAAATCATTATGCCCATGCCATTCTAGTAATTCTGATGGTACTCCGGCATGTTCTTTTAATCCATAAATAATTCCCGGCACAGAACGTGGAATCACAGCTCCTGGGAAGTTTACTCCATATCCCATCGTATCGCAGGCACGAATTTTTACAGGAATACCATACTCATCTTTTAACTTCATAAGCTCCAGACAAAATGGAATAACAAATCCATAAATATCAGAACGGGTAATATCTTCCAGGTGGCATCTTGGACTGATTCCGGTTTCAAGACATTCTCTTACAACGCCTAAATAATGTTCCATCGCCTGTTTTCTTGTCATTTTCATTTTATAGAAAATATGGTAATCAGAACAGCTTACAAGAATTCCGGTTTCTTTTAAACCAATTTCTTTTACTAATTCAAAGTCTTTCTTACTTGCACGAATCCAGCTTGTAATTTCAGGAAATTTATAACCCTTTTCCATACATTTATATACCGCATCTCTATCTTTTTTACTATATAAGAAAAATTCGCACTGACGAATAATTCCTTTCGGTCCTCCTAAGCGGTGGAATGCATCATATATATGCACGATCTGATCTGTTGAATACGGCGTTCTTGACTGCTGTCCATCGCGGAAAGTTGTATCCGTAATCCAGATATCTTCCGGCATTTCATGAGGTACGATTCGGTCATTAAAGGCTATTTTCGGCACTTCCTCATACGGGAACAGATTACGGAATACATTAGGCTTATCCGTATCAACCAGCGGGTACATATATTCATCTAATTTCAATAAATTTGATTTCTTGTTCAGCCGAACTGAGCGGTTATCCATTTCCATAGTTCTATCTCCATTTCTTTTACTAATATGACGGCAATTCACAGTCTATAAAAACCTGTATAGTATAGTTTTCAAAAGTATCCTGACTTTCAAGTCGAGCAGCCTGAATTGCATAAATTATTTTTAAAAACTTCATTTTATTCCCGTTATTATTCTATCATTAAAGTTAAATTTGTCAAGAGATAGTATTTTTTATATCTTTTTTCGCATAATATAATTTATGTTCCTTCATTTACTTTATCATTGCACAGCGCCACATCTAAGAGTTCCTGTCTACGTTTCAAATAAAAGAAAAACAAAAAACAAAAAAACGATATATCCCACCTGTTCTGTAAATGCTACGTAAAAAATGTTCTTGCATCTTGAACGCACCTCAAAACTTCAGATGAGATATATCGTTTTTATTCTTTCCAATTTAAAATCAGAAATTATTATTTATTAACGTTTACTTTCTGCCCAATCTTACTTTCCGTTCCAGATAAAAGTCTGCCAATATTTGCTCTATGGCGATAAATTGCAAAAAATGCATAAAGGACACACATCGCAAATAAATCCCATCTTCCCGGATGAAAGATAAGAATTTCTACTACAATACCTGCTGATAATAGGATCGAAGCTAGGGAAACATATTTTGTTACAGCTGTGACTGTCACAAAGATAATAAAACAGCATAAGCCGATTCTCCAGTCAAAAGCCATCATTGCGGCGGCTGTTGTCGCAATTCCTTTTCCTCCTTTAAACTTTAAGAAAACAGGATAATCATGTCCCATTACTGCCGCAAACCCTGTAACAAGCTGAATCAGTTCTGCATTCAAATCTGGTACAGCCGGACATAATACAAACTTTACAATAAGTACCGGAACAAAGCTTTTTAATGCATCTCCAAGGAAAGTAAGTAATGCACGAGTTTTACCAAGTACACGAAGTACATTCGTTGTACCGGAATTCCCACTTCCATAGTCACGAATATCCATTCCGCATAACTTTCCTACAAGGTAACCACTTTCAATGCAGCCACAAAAATAGCCTACCATAATTACAAGCACATAATATACAGCAGTCATTTACTTCTCCTTTCTCTCACGATAGATGAAATGGATCGGAGTTCCACGAAAACCAAATGTCGTACGGATCTGATTCTCAATATATCTGGTATATGAAAAATGTGTCAGTTTCTTCTCGTTAATGAACATAACAAATGTCGGCGGCTTTACAGAAACCTGAGTAATATAGTAAATTCGTAAACGCTTACCTTTATCTGATGGTGGCTGCTTCATAGCCATTGCTTCGGTAAGAATTTCATTTAAGACACCTGTCTGTACACGAAGGGCACAGTTTTCAATTACGGCATCAATCATATCAAAAAGCTTTGGAAGTCTCTGTCCTGTCTTTGCAGAAAGGAAAATCAGTTCCGCATATGGCATATAGGAAAGCTTTTCACGAATCTTTTCTGTGAACTTCTTCATCGTGGTATTATCTTTTTCCACAAGATCCCACTTGTTCACTGCAATAATCATACCTTTACCACGTTCGTGGGCAATTCCTGCAATCTTTGCATCCTGCTCCGTAATTCCTTCCGTTGCATCAATAATCAAAACGGCAACATCACAACGCTCTACGGCTGTAACGGTACGAATAATACTGTAACGCTCTAATTCTTCTTTAATCTTACTCTTTCTACGAAGCCCCGCTGTATCAATAAAGATATATTCCTGACCATTACGCTTTACCGTTGTATCAATCGCATCTCTTGTCGTTCCTGCAACCGGAGATACAATCACTCGTTCTTCTCCAAGAAGCTTATTGATAATCGAAGACTTACCTGCATTCGGTTTACCGATTACCGCAATCTTCGGACGTTCATCTTCCTCTTCCTCTTCTCGTGCCGGTGTTTCAAACTGTTCAATTACATGATCTAACATATCACCTATTCCAAGTTTGCCCTGTGCAGAAACAGGAATCGGATCACCAAGACCAAGATTATAAAATTCATAGACATCCGGCATATATTTTTCAAAGTTATCTACTTTGTTTACGACAAGAAGAACCGGACGATGCGAACGGCGTAACATATCTGCCACTTTAAAATCTGCATCTACAAGTCCCTGACGTACATCTACAAGGAACAAAATAACATCTGCTGTCATAATTGCTGTCTCTGCCTGTTCCCTCATTCGTGAAATGATAATGTCATCAGACTCAGGTTCAATTCCTCCGGTATCAATCAGGGTAAACTGATAGTCTAACCAGCTGACCTCCGCATAGATACGGTCCCTTGTTACTCCTGGTGTGTCTTCTACTATTGAAATCCTGCTTCCTGCTAACGCATTAAACAGCGTAGATTTCCCTACATTCGGGCGGCCTACCACCGCAACAACCGGTTTACTCATAATTTCCTCCATTCTCTATCGTAATAATTTTATCAACAAAATCTCTTCCCTCTGATTGTATAATATTTACGGGAACTTGTAAAGAATCGGAAAGTTCCTTTAATGAAATGTCATCAAGGAAAATATCCTCATCTGCTTTTAACACATTGCATGGAAGGAGTAGTTCCTCTCCAAGCATCTTTCCTTTTAACTGTGCAATAATATCCTGTCCGGTCAAAAGACCTGAAACTGTAATATGTTCACCAAAAAATTTATTAATAATACAGTACACATCTATCTTAATACCAGGGAATTTCATTTCCACATCCGCTGCAAGCTTTTTAATCGTTGGATAAGCAAGTTTCGCTGTCGCGATTGCTACATGTTTTTCCCGATCATCACCGGTAAGCTCCGCAAGGCGTTCTTTTACTTCCTCTAGCAAAAGCCGCATCATACCAACACCATTTTCAAGCTGTCCATAACCTTCATAATACGCCTCATCTGGAAATTCCTGTTCTGCGAGAATAAACCATTCATCGCTTGCATGAACAAAGGTTGTTCCATAATTTTCACGAAAATAATCCTGCCATTTATGAATCTGCTTCAGTACTTTACCTGCATCTTCTTTTTCAAAAAGCTCAAGCGGAGCAAGACCTTCTCTGTACTTTGTAAGACCAACCGGAACGACAGATAAACTTTCCATGTACGGAAGAAACTTTCCAAGATCAGATATCGTCCGATCAAGTTCTTCTCCATCATTCAATCCTTTACATAGTACGACCTGACTGTTCATACGAATGCCTGCTTCATAAAATCGTCCTATTTTTTCTAAAATATCTCCTGCAAAACGATTGTGAAGCATCTTACAGCGAAGCTCCGGATTCGTTGCATGAACAGAGATATTAATTGGTGATAAATGATACCGAATCACTCTTTCGATGTCTTTATCACGCATATTGGTTAATGTAATATAATTTCCCTGCAAAAAAGACAAACGTGAATCATCATCTTTAAAGTAAAGTGTTTCTCTCATTCCCGGAGGCATCTGATCGATAAAACAGAACATACATTTATTACAGCAGGAATGGTATTCATCCATGAGAGAAGATTCAAAAGTAATTCCTAAATCTTCGTCCTCATCTTTCTCAATCTCCAATACACACTCTTCCCCGTCTTTTGTGAGAACCAGCACATCTAAATACTCATCTTCCACATAATACTGATAATCAAATATGTCTTCTATTTCATTTCCGTTGATTTCCTCTATGGCATCCCCCGGCTCTAAACCAAGTTCTTCAGCAATACTTCCCGATTCAACCGAGGCAATAATATGCAAATGTTTTTTCATTCTTCTTCTCCATTTATTCAAAGATTCCTGACATAAATCACAGAATTCAAGAATGCCTCGGCATTCTTGTTGCGAGATTTTAAAAAGTTACAGACACATAAAACAGCCCATATTTCCTCTTTTCCCATGACTTGCTCTATGTGAAAATAACTTGTCGCTATTACAACAGGTACAAATGTCTGTGATATCCAGATTCTCCTTACGGATTCCCGCCTGTGTAAGTATGAGTTCATTTACCTTCCATAAATCCAACTGATACTTTCCATTACCTTTATCATCCATGATCAACGGTATTTCCTCCGGCAAAAACACTTTCTTAAATGCATCTGCAACTTCTTCACCAACTTCATAACAGTTTCGACAAATAGACGGACCAATTGCCGCAATAATATTTTCCGGCTTACTTCCGTATTCATTTTGCATATATGCTACAAACTTTGCTCCAATCTTTTTTACAGTACCACGCCAGCCAGAATGAGCCATTCCAGCCACATGATGTTCTGGATCATAAAAAAGAAGAGGAACACAATCGGCATAAGAAGTATAGAGGGGAATTCCTTTCTCATCTGTAATAAGTGCATCAATTCCCGGCACTGTTTCTCTTACAATGCCATCGCCCTTATCCTTTGCTGTAACTTTACGAATCCTGGTCTCATGAATCTGAGAAGACAACACCAGATCTGCTGCATTAAAACCAATTGCTTCTCCGATTCTTTGAAAATTTTCCTGTACTTTTTGTGGATCGTCTCCACGAGTAAATGACAGATTCATTGAAGAAAGATATCCTTCACTTACACCGCCGATTCGAGTAGAAAAACCATGACATACTCCAGCCTTCACAAGCTTTGGAAATGTAAGGAATACTACACCATTTTTCTCATTTATCATTGTCGAATGATTCTCATTAGCATATACAAACTTCATAGCTTTCTCCACTGTTTCTAATTCAATCCAACACTTATTCCTGAAACTCAAATGCATTCTTTATCCAGTGACATTGTAAATCTTTATCTACTTCTATAACATCAAATCGAACAGCAGTTGTGTCCATAAGCTGTTTTTTCATACGATAATAATTTAATGTATAACAGATTCTTTTTTGTTTTTTTAAATTAACTGCTTCTGCTGGAGTACCACATTCTTTATTTCTTCTCATCTTTACTTCCACAATAAGAATGGTTTCTTTTTCCAGCGCAATAATATCAATTTCTCCATGGTAACTTCGAAAGTTTCTCTCTAGTATGCGAATCCCCTTTCCCTCAAGAAAAAGAGCTGCTGCTTCTTCTGCAGCCATTCCGTAATTTCTTCGCACTGCTGCCTTCTCCATTCCTTTAAATCTGCTCCCCACAAATGTTTTTAAGGAAACTGCGGCGATGTATCGGACATGGACCCTGTCGATGTATCGCCTCGATATGTTCCTTAGAACCATACCCCTTATTGGATGCAAAATCATATCCTGGGAAAATATGATCATATTCTTCCATCATACGATCTCTGTAAACTTTTGCCATAATACTTGCTGCTCCGATAGAAATACTTTTGGCATCTCCCTTGATAATCGGAACCTGTTTCATGTCCATTCCCGGAATCGTTACCGCATCATTTAATAACAGGTTTGGCTTCACAGACAGATTTGCAACCGCCTGGCGCATCGCTTCATACGTTGCCTGTAAGATATTGATTTCATCAATACGCTCTGGAGAAGCCATTCCGATTCCTACAGAAACCGCTTCTTTTTGAATTACCTCAAATAATTCTTCTCTTTTTTTTGCAGAAAGCTTCTTTGAATCATTAATATATAAAATACGGCTGCCTTTTGGCAAAACAACGGCTCCTGCTACAACCGGACCGGCTAACGGACCTCGTCCTACCTCGTCAATCCCACAGATAAAGTCATACTGACTGTGTTCCTTTTCATATTGGCACAAATTCTCTATACGTTCTATTTCCTGATAATATTTATCTACTTTCTTTTGCTGAGAAAGTAAAAAATTCTGTACACCCTTTCTCTCATCTTCCTGATACAGGGCAATCTGTGCAGTAATCTGCTCTGGAGTCAGATTTTTAAACTCCTCTTTTATCATACTAATGCTTTTCATTTTTATGAAACCTTTCCAAACTTAGTCAAAGGCCAGATTCTTATCCACACCTTACCAATAATCTCTGAACGGTGTACCGGTCCAACTTCCTCATAACGGCT
>ENA-ORTW01003959-ORTW01003959.1-human-gut-metagenome-genome-assembly--contig:-NODE-3959-length-12039-cov-4.296479_pt1 | contig 12039 bp, 8 predicted proteins | sample MGYA00242072_ERZ509193 | MGnify/ENA primary metagenome ERZ509193 (study PRJEB26280, sample SAMEA2338813) | human gut metagenome | biome: human gut; feature: human-associated habitat; material: faeces...
TCCGATTTCGAACCCAAACCGCTCCCCGCGGGCGAATCCGTCGAACGGGTGCAGTGGGTGGAGTAAGCGCGGAATAGCGTGAAAGGGAGCGCCCGCATGCGGGCGCTCCCTTTCGTTTCGGGACGGGCGGATCGTTCTATTTCACATAGGGCAGCACCGCGTCGCGCCAGACGATGTAGCCCTCGCCCATCAGGTGCAGGCCGTCGTTGGTCAGGTCGGCGCGCAGCTTGCCGTTCTTGTCGGCCAGCAGCGTCCACAGGTCGATGTAGACGATCCCCTTCTCGGCGCACAGCGCTTGCAGGCCCTTGTTCACGGCCACGATGTCGGCGTCGTGACGGCCGTGTTTGGCAGCGTATTTCTTGAACGAGTCGTTGACCGGAAAGACGCTCTGCACATAGAGTTTCGTGCGGGGCGATTCGCTCTGGAAGCGCTCCACGATCTTGCGGACGTTGGCGACGACCTCCGCCGCCGGAGTACCGGCCGCCAGGTCGTTGGTGCCGATCAGCAGGAAGAGTTTGCGGGGCTGCCCGCCGACGATCGGATCGAGCCGGTCGAGCATCCAGCTCGAACGGTCGCCGCTGATGCCGCGGTTCTTGACGCGGGGATTGGCCAGCAGTTCGTTCCACTCGCCGCCGTCGGTGATGCTGTTGCCCAGGAATACGATGTCCTTGGAGGTCACGGGCAGTTTCTCGAAGAGCGAACGGCGCTGGAAATTGTACTCGCTTTGCGCGAAGACGGCGGCTGCGGCGAGGAGCAGCAGGGCGGTCAGAATCGGTTTTTTCATTTCGGTGAATCGTTTTTATTTGTTTCGAATATCGGTTTTCGGCGGTCGGCATCGCCTGCGGACGGAGCGGCTCCGCCGGCGGGAACGATGCGGGCCGGACTCCGGCGGCGGTCGCTTCTGCCGGAATGCGGCCTGCCTGCCTTGAAGTTCGGTAATACAAAGATACGAAAAGTCGAGTGCAGAAGCAAGCGTTAGCTTGATTATGCCGAGACGGAGTATCTAAGACGCAGTCAAAGATAGGATTTTTTCCGAAAAATCGGTTGAAAATTTTGTGCTTAACAAAATCCTGTCTATATTTGCACTCCGAAACCGTGTGTTTCGCGAACATGCGCCAAGGGTTCGATGCCGAACGCCGCGGCCTGTTTTAAAAAGCCCAGGTGGTGAAATTGGTAGACACGCTACTTTGAGGGGGTAGTGAACGTTTAGTTCGTGCAAGTTCGAGTCTTGTCCTGGGCACACCGAAGACCGCAAGCAACAGAATTGCTTGCGGTCTTCGCGTTGTGAGATTTTCGACCGCGTTTCTTGCGGCGGCGTTCAGAGTTTGTTCGTCAGGTCCTTGACCAGCGTACCGTCGAAGAGGTGCAGTACCCGGTGGGCGTAGGTCGAATCGTGCTGCGAGTGGGTGACCATGATGATCGTCGTCCCTTCGCGGTTCAGTTCCGAAAGAAGTTCCATTACCTCCTGTCCGTTTTTCGAATCGAGGTTTCCGGTCGGCTCGTCGGCCAGTATGAGCTGCGGGTTGGCGATGACGGCGCGTGCGATGGCTACGCGCTGCTGCTGACCGCCGGAGAGTTGCTGCGGGAAGTGTTTGGCGCGGTGCGAGATGTTCATGCGGTTCAGAATTTCGGTCACGCGGCGTCTGCGCTCCGAAGCCTTCACGCGCAGATAGATGAGCGGCAGCTCGACATTCTCGAAGACGTTAAGTTCGTCGATGAGGTTGAACGACTGGAATACGAAGCCGATATTGCCCTTGCGGAACAGCGTGCGATCCTTTTCACGGAAAGCGGAGACCTCCTGCCCGAGCAGGGTGTAGCTGCCGGATGTGGGATTGTCGAGCAGGCCGAGGATATTCAGGAGCGTCGATTTGCCGCATCCCGAAGGCCCCATGACGGCGACGAACTCGCCTTTTTCGATTGCGAACGATACGTTGTCGAGCGCGATGGTTTCGATTTCGTCCGTCCGGAAGACTTTCCGAAGATTTTCGATTTTCAACATGACGGAATGATTTGATTGGTTGTGATTCGTTTTTGGGTGAACGGTATCGCCGAGCGGGTCAGTTTTTGAGTGCGTCGACGGGGTTCGCGGCAGCGGCTCTGCTGCTCTGCCAGAAGACGGTGGCCAGTGCGACGGTCGCGGCGAATGCGCCGGCTGCGAGGAAGATCCACGCGCCGAGCCGGATGCGGACGCTGTAATCCTGCAACCAGCGGTCGAGGGCGTACCATGCGACCGGTACGGCGATGAGGAACGCGACGGCGACCTGTGCCATGAAGTTGCCCACCAGCCGTCGGAGCATCTCGCGCCGCGTCGCTCCGAAGACCTTGCGTACGGCCGTCTCCTGCTGTTTCTGCTGCATGTAGTAGGTGGACATGGCCAGCAGCCCCAGCGCCGAGATGAGGATCGCAGCCAGCGTGAAGATCCCCACGATGCGCAGCGTGCGCTGTTCGTCGGCGAAGAAGTCGGCGATCTGCTGCTCGAAATAACGCCCCTCGAAAAATCCGTCGTCGTTGATTCGTTCGAAAATGCTGCGGATGGTGGCGTAAGCCTCGTCGTGGTCTCCGCGCGTCTTGACGAGCATGTACCCCGGGAAACGGGGTGCGGAGAGTTTTTTCCCGTTCCAGAAGCGATCGAAGTCGCCGATGTTCCGCAGGATCATCGCCGTCGGTTTTTCGAGCACCGATCCGAACCGGAAATCGCGGTAGATGCCGGCGACCGAAACGGGGTCCTCTATGTTCGCCAAGCGGACGCCGGGCGTATCCTCGGGGATATCCATCTGTTTGAATGCGTATTGGTTGAATCCCCATCCTTCGGTATGGTTGTCGCGCAGCAGTTCGAGGCCGAGAATGCGGAAGAAGACCGAGTCGGCGACGAAATATTCGAACGAGATCATGCGCCCGCCGTCATATTGCATCGTCCAGTTCGAACCTTTCGTAAGCGGTGTCGCATTGCTGAATGCGACCGCTTCGACCGACGGTTCGCTGCGCAGTTCGTCGCGCAGCCGGCGCATCTGGTCGTAGCCGTCGAATATATTGTGGCGAAGCATGAGAATGTCTTTCGTGTCGTATCCCAGCGGCGCATCGATCAGGTGGCGTGTCTGCGCATAGACGGTCAGCGAGGTGGCGAGCATCGCGACGGTGATTGCGTTCTGAATGACGATCAGCACTTTGCTGTATACCTGCTTCGTGCGGTGCCGCAACGATCCGCGCATGACGTCCACAGGTTTGTAGCGGGCTACCAGCGTCGCCGGTACGATGCCCGAAACGAAGCCCAGCGCGAGCAGGAACAGTGCGTACCATGCGATCCGCTCCGGTGTCGCTGCCGCCGAGATGTCGATCTTCGCGCCGAACAGCCTTGCGGCGTAGGGTTCGGCCGCTTCGGCCAGCAGAAAGGCGACGGCGAATGCCGTGCAGCACATCAGAGTCGATTCGAGGATCAGTTTGAGCACGACTTCCCCTTTCGTCGCGCCCAGCAGGCGGCGCGTGGCCATCTCCTTGGCGCGGAATCCGGTCTGTGCGGCCGTCAGGTTGACGTAGTTGATGACGGCGAAGAGCAGGATGACGATGCCGATTGCCATGAGGATCGTCACGAACGAGCGGTTGCCCGACGAGAGGTTCCCGTAGCTGTTGAGGGACGAAAAATAGACCTCCCGCAGGGGCAGGAGCGTTACCTGCCGGTAAATGCCGCGGGTGTAAGGCCAATAGATCGTTTTGAGATAGTCGAGCATATCGGGGATTTTGGCCCGCAGGTCGGCCCCTTCGCGTGCCAGCAGAAAGGTGCAGCACGACCCGGCATTGCTCATGCTTTCGTTGTTATTGTTCTTCTTCGTCAGTAGATCGCCGCGGTAGAGCAGGTCGACCGGCGGGATGACCGAACGCTCGATGTCGCGCATCACGGCGCTGACGGTGTAGCTCTTCCCCTCGGCGACGAGCGAACGCCCCACGGGATCGGCGTCGCCGAATATCCGGCGCGCGAACGATTCGGAGAGGACGACGTTGTCGCGTGCGGCGAGCGCCTGCCGCCTGTCGCCGGCGGCCAGTTCGAAGTCGAAGATGCGGAAGAAGGTCGTGTCGGCGTAGAGTACGTCGGCCAGTGCCAGCTTGCCGTCCGCCTCTACGGTATGGTGATCTTCGAACGATACGGCGCAGGTGGCTTCGATCTCGGGGTAGCGGTCCAGAAGATGCTTTTGCAGGAAATAGGCGCTGGCGACGGTGTTTTCGTTGCTTACGACGTAGATCCTGCCGGCCTTCGAGTGGAAGCTGTCGACGGTGAGCTGCCGGACGGTGTAGTCCGCGATCAGGATGACGAACATGAGCGACAGCGAGAGGCCGAAGATGTTGATGGCCGTGTAGAGCTTGTTGCGCCCCAGGAAGTTGAAAAACGAACGGAAGTCGAGTTGCCGGAACATAATGGTTGAATTTCATTTTTCGTTTTCCCGCCTCGGCATAGTCCGAACAAGTTCGGATCTGCGTTCGGCTTGACGAAAGCGTTGTTTTGGATGGTCGGAGTTATTTTATTCGACGGTTCAGCAGCAGTACGTCGTTGGCGCCGTAGGACTCGTAGCCCGAGACGATGACCCGCTCGCCCGGTTGCAGTCCTTCGAGCACCTCGTAGTACTGCGGATTCTGGCGGCCGATGCGGATCGGCCGCTTGTAGGCGCGGTCGCCTTCGGGCGAGAGGACGTAGATCCATGCGCCGCCCGTGGTTTGGTAGAAGGTGCCGCGCGGGACGAGAACCGCTTCGGTGGGTTGTCCCAGTTGCAGATGCAGGTAGTAGGTCTGCCCGCTGCGGATATTGGCCGGATAGGCTCCCGTGAAGTTGAAATCGGCGCGGAATACGTTGTTGCGCACCTCGGGATAGACTTTGCGCAGCCGCATGCGATAGTTGGAGTCCTGCCGTTCGAAGGAGGCTTCGAGGCCTGTGCGGACGCGGTCGATATAGATTTCGTCGATCTGCGCTTCGACCTTGAAGTCCGAGAGATCGTTGACCTGTCCGATCTTCTGGCCCGATGCGACCGACTGTCCCAGCACGACGTCCAGCAGGCCGATCTCGCCGTCGATCGGCGATTTGACGGCGAGGTTGCCGATGCGCTGGCGGATGAGCTGCATGTTGCGCCGCATGTTGGCCAGATTATCTTCCATCTGTTCGACCTGCACGGTGCGGTAGAGCGAATCCTGTATCTGCCGCTCGATGTTCAGCTCGCGTTGTTTCTCGGCCAGCTCCCAGTCCTCCTTGGCCTGCAACCACTCTTCGCGGGCGATGAGCCGGTGTGCGTAGAGTTCGTCGTTCTGTTCGAAGGCGCGCCGCTTGCGTGCCACGTCGAGATCGAGCTGCGCCTTGTTCTGCCGCAGGGTGAGCTTTTCCTGCTCCATCGAGATGAGCGTGTTGCGCAGCAGGTTCTGCTTCTCGGCCAGTTCGGCTTCGCTGTTGAGGATTTCGAGCGTCAGCGAAGGGTTGCTCAGCTCCACCAGCACGTCGCCCCTGCGGACCGAAGCTCCCTCCTCGACCACGAGCCGTTCGACGACACCCGCTTCGAGCGGACTCAGTTGAACCGTCGTAATGGGTTCGACCTGTCCCGTCACGCGGATGTAGTCGTTGAAATCGCCCTGCGTCACTTCAGCGACCGAGAGCGTGCCGGCATCGACACGCAGCGTCGAGGCGTTGTCGCGCAGCAACAGCCATGCGGCGAAGAGCAGGAAGAGCATACCGCCCCAATAGGGGAGACTCCGTTTGGCGAACAGGATGCGAAGTCCTTTTTTTCGTTCGATCTGAATATCCATTGTAGTCGTTTATGTGTCAGCGGATCAACGGCTCGCCGTTGTAGTACTCCACCAATCGGGTTTTGATGATGTATTGCAGGCGGGTGCGAATCCGTTCGGCGCGGGCTTGCAGCAGCTTGTCGGAGGCCGTTTGCAGGTCGAGCGCCGAGACCATGCCCCGTTCGTACTTGCCGGCGACGGCTTCGTAGGCCAGCCGTGCGGCTTCCGCTTTCTTGGAGGCTTGTACGAACTCCTTGCCCGCACCCAGCATCTGCTGGTAGGCTTGCGCCACCTCGCTTTGCAGCGTGCGCAGTGTCGCGTCGCGCTGCAATTCGGCGATCCGCCAGTTGTTGCGAGCCCGATTGACCGAGGTACGCTTGGTCAGTCCCCCGAAGATCGGGATCGAGAGCCGCGCCGAGAAGTAATAACCCCGGTTGTCGCGGAGCTGGCTGCCGAACGGGGCGTAGAGCGAACGGTCGTCGAGGCTCATGAAGAAGTTGGTCGAGTAACCACCGCCTACCGAAACAGACGGGTAGTATTTTCCCTTTGCGACGGAGTATTTGAGTCGCATCTGCTGCACGTTGTAGGCTGCCTGCTGCGCTTTGGGGTGCTTTTCGAGGGCGTAGGCCAGTACCTCTCCGTAGGCGGCCGCGCCGGTAGGGGTGCCGACGGCGATCTCGGCGACGATCTCCGGACAGCTGCCCGAAGGATAGTTCATCGCTTCGCAGAGCGAGATTTTGGCCAGCGCGAGATTGTTCTCCTGCTGCGTGAGCAGAAAATCGTCCGAGGCACATTGCGATTCGATCTCCGCCACGTCGGCGGCGCTTTTCAACCCCAGTTCGTAGAGTTTGCGGCTCTTGCGCAGATTGGCGGCGCTCGTCTGCCGCTGTTCGCGTGCCAGCCGGACGCTTTCGGTGTAGTACACCACGTCGAAGTAGGCCTGCATGGCGTTCAGCGCCGCTTCGTCGCGGGCCTGTTGCAGCTCCTCGATGCCCATGAGCCGCATGACACGTGCCGCCCGCACGGTGTTGATTCCCGACAATCCTGCGAAAACGGGAATCTGCCCCGACAGGCTGTACGAGTTGTCGAGATTGGCGACGGTGGTGTAGGTATTGGTTTCGGGGTCGACCGAACGGCCGAAACTGGTCGTGGCGCTGGCGGATGCGCTGATCGAGGGAACCAGTGCGGCGATCGATGCGATATGCTCCTGGCGGTAGTTGCGGTTCGCATAAACCTGCTGCCGGACGTTGGGATTGTGTTCGACGGCGTAGGCCATGCAGGCGTCGAGCGTCATTGCGGATACGGTGTCCGCGGCAGGACGGGGGAGTGTCGTCGTTCCGTCCGACGCGGGCGGTTCCATTCGTGCGACCGTATCGGCAGCCGGCGGCGTTTCGGATGCGGCAATCCGCTGTCGGGCGACGGAGGGTGTCAATAAAATAGACAGTATGACGATCGAAAACGATAGTTTCAGCATCTTTTTCTCGTATTCTTGGTTTGCTCACCGAAGCTGCCAATTCGATGCCAATCGTTTAAACTGCTTTGTAATCAAATGTTTGTCGTGATAAAGCGGTTGCGAAGGTGTAAAAATAATGGACAGGGATGTAAAAAAAGTAGACAGTCTTTGCCGGTTTTTCACCGAAAAGAGTTACTTTTACCGGAAAGACGGGCGGTTTCGTCGAGCCGGGTGCAATTCCGGAGCTATTCGGGCTTGTGCCGGGGCGGGAAAACGACTGCCGCAAACCAACGCTGTACGATGGCAAAAGAGGGTAATTTATTGATCGTGGATGACAACAGCAGCATTCTGGGTGCTTTGCGGCTGTTGCTGGAGCGTCATTTTGCGAAAGTGACGACGTTGACTTCGCCCAAACTGCTCGATACCGTGCTGCGCGGCGAGGCGGTGGACGCCGTGCTGCTCGACATGAATTTCACGGCCGGCGTCAACAACGGCAACGAGGGCATCTACTGGCTGCGGCGGATCCGCGACATACGTCCCGACGTGAAGGTCGTTCTCTTTACGGCCTATGCCGATGTCGATCTGGCAGTGCGGTCCATGCGCGACGGTGCGGTTGATTTCGTGGTCAAGCCCTGGGATAATGAGCGGCTGGTCGCCTCGCTACGCAACGCCTGCGAGCTGGCCCGTTCGCAGCGCGAGGTGAAACGGCTGCGGGAGATCCGGTGCGAACTGACGGTCGACGAGCCGATGTTCTGGGGGACGAGTCCTGCGATGGAACGTATCCGCGAGATCGTCGAAAAGGTCGCGGCGACCGATGCCAATATCCTCATTACGGGGGAAAACGGTACGGGCAAGGAGATGCTGGCGCGCGAGATCCACCGCCGCTCGCATCGCAGTGGCGGTCCGATGGTGGCCGTGGATATGGGTGCCGTGCCGGAGACGCTGTTCGAAAGCGAACTGTTCGGCCACGTGAAGGGTGCCTTCACCGATGCGCGCACCGACCGTGCCGGAAAGTTCGAGGTCGCCGACGGCGGTACGCTCTTCCTCGATGAGATCGGCAACCTGCCGCTGCATCTGCAACCGAAACTGCTGACGGCGCTGCAAAGCGGCGCGATCGTCCGCGTGGGCAGCAATCTGCCCGTGAAGGTCGACTGCCGGCTCATCTCGGCGACCAACCGCGATCTGTTCGGGATGACGGCCGGAGGCTCGTTCCGCGAAGACCTGCTCTACCGTATCAATACCATTCACATCGATCTGCCGCCCCTGCGCCAACGTCGCGAGGATATTCTGTTGCTGGCGCGGACGTTTCTCGTGCGTTATGCCGGCAAGTACCGGAAACCGATCCGCGATTTCGATGCGGCGGCGCAGCACGAGTTGGTCGCTCATGCGTGGGCGGGCAATATCCGCGAGTTGCAGCATACCGTCGAGAAGGCGGTTATCCTGTGCGACGGAACGGAAATATCGCCGGCGACGCTGCTGTTGCGCCCCGTCGCGCAGGGGCCGTCGCCCGCGGCGTTCACCACCTTCGAAGAGATGGAGCGTGCGATGATCGAACAGGCGATGGAACGCCACGGCGGCAATCTTTCGGCCGTAGCGCAGCAGTTGGGGGTCACGCGGCAGACGCTCTATAACAAAATCAAACGCTACGGCTTATGAAATACGGTGGCGATCTCTTCCGTCTGGTATCCCACGTCGTCGTGCTGATCGCCGTGACGGCCGCTGCCGCTGCGTTGTCGGCGACGGGGCGTTATGCCTTCGCCCTGCTGCTTCTGCCGTTCGGCGGCATCGCGGTCTACCGGCTCGTGCGGTTGTACGACGCGTCGATGCGCCGTGTGACCTTTCTGCTCGATGCCGTCGAAAACAACGATCTGAATTTCCGTTTCTGCGAGGGTGCGGCCTCCGGCGGCGAACGGGCGCTCAACGTGGCGTTGAACCGTATCCGCGAGATCATCGTGCGGGCCAAGCTGCGTGCCGAGGAACGCGAACGCTATTACAGGCTTATCATGGAGTGCGCCCGCACGGGGCTGCTGACCGTCGACGACAGGGGCAGCGTCTACCAGGTCAACGACGAGACGCTGCGTATCTTCGGTCTGCCGCGGATGACGCATGTGCGGCAGGTGGAGCCGCTGTTGCCCGAAGTCTGTCGCGCGCTGACGGCGATCCGTTCCGGCGAGCGTCTGCGCGTGCGGTGCCGGACCGAAAGCGGCGAGGTCAATCTGTCGTTGACCTGTTCGGAGATCACGCTCGACCGGCGGCATCTTCGCGTCGTGGCCGTGAGCGACATCGACGACTATCTGAGTGCGGTGCAGGTCGAGTCGTGGAGCAAGCTCACCCGGATTCTGACGCACGAGATCATGAACTCGCTGGCGCCCATCACCTCGCTGAGCGATACGCTGCTGCATCTCGGCCGGCGGCTGGATGCCGATGTGGAGCGCGGGTTGGATACGATCTCTTCGACGAGCCGCCGTCTGACGGCTTTCGTCGAGACGTTCCGGCGTTTCACACGTATTCCCGAACCTCGGAAATCGGCATTCGAGGTGCGCGGGATGCTCGAACGGGCCGTCATGCTGGCAGAGGTTTCCGATATGGTGCGGCTCGACGTCGAACCGTCGCAGATGCTGATCTACGCAGACGAGGGGCTGGTCGAACAGGTGGCGGTGAACCTGTTGAAGAATGCCCGCGAAGCAGCGGAGGGGCTCTCCGATGGCCGCATCGAGGTCGTGGCGCGCATTTCGGCCGACGAAACCGTGCGGATCGACTTCGGCGACAACGGCGCCGCCATTCCCGCCGAAGTCTCCGACAATATCTTCACGCCCTTCTTCACGACCAAGCCCGACGGGTCGGGGATCGGATTGAGCGTATCGCGGCGCATCATGCAGCTGCACGGCGGATCGCTGCGCCTGACCTCCAATGTCGACGGCAAGGTGACGTTTACGCTCTTTTTCGCATGATCGTTCGGAGGCGGGCGGGATGGAGTCTCCCGAAGAAGACGAACGGCCGGAGCCTCCGGCCGCTCGTCCTGGCGGATGGGGGGCGCCGCGCCTCTCTTCGAATGTCGCGTTCGGCGAAGCGTGCTTTTCGTCGTTCCGTCTTCTGAGGCTCCGTTTGTCCGAGTCCTGCGCGGATATTCCTGTCCGACTCCTCGTATCGTTCCCGCACAAAAAAAAGACGACCGCCGTAGCGATCGTCCTGCGTAGTGGATAGGGGATTCGAACCCCTATGTCATGCGTGAGAGGCATGTATCCTAACCCTTAGATGAATCCACCGATTGTGGGTGCAAAAGTAATACATTAATCCGAATCTCCAAAATTTTTCGGAAAAAAATCGTCGTTCGCACCTTTTTCCCTATTATTTGTGCTACCTTTACGGGTGTTAATTTTTGAAGACCACGCCTTATGAAATTACCTGCTCTCGTTCTTCTGGCGGCCTTTGCCGCGGGGATGGCCGGCTGCTGCCGGCGTGCGGCCGCGCCGCAATTCGCCGAGCGGTCGCTCGATACGGTCGTCCGGTGCGGGGCGGTGCCGTGCGATCTGTCGTACCGCTTCCTCACGATCGCCAACGCCGACCGCAGCGAGGCGCTCGCAGCCATCGAGAACGCCAACGTCAACTACTTCTTCGCACTCGAAGACTTCACGGGGACGGCCGAGGAGGCCGCACGCCGTTTTATCGAACGGTTCGCCGCCGACAATGCCTGCGATACGCTCTACATGCCCGACATGCGCTATTCGCTCAGCGTCGCGGCCGCTCAGGCGCCGGTCGATACGCTCACGGTCTACACGATCCGCCGCGAGAGCTATACGGGCGGTGCGCACGGTATGCGCACGACCGAGTACCACAACTATTGGACGAAGGGCGGTTACGAACTCTCGCTCGGCGACCTCTTTCCGGAGGAGCAGCTTCCCCGGCTCACCGAGCGGATCAAGGCGAAGCTTCGCGAGCAGTATGGTGCCGCCGATGACGAGGAGCTCGCCCAGCGGGGTTTCTTTCCCGAAACGATCGCCCCGACCGAGAATTTCGAGGTCACGCCCGAAGGGATCGTCTTCCACTACAACCCCTACGACATCGCCTGCTATGCCATCGGCGAGGTCGACGTACCCTTTACGAAGGAGGAGTTGAAGTAACCGATGATCGCTGCGCAGTATATCACGCTGTCCGAGTTGCAGCGCCGCGTGCGGCAGGCGCTCGAAGAGCGTTTCGCACTGCCGTTGTGGGTGAGCGCCGAGATCGCGGAGGTCAAGGTCAACTATTCGGGGCACTGCTACCTCGAACTGGTCGAGAAGGGGGAGGGCGACGGCGTTCCCAAAGCGCAGGCGCGCGCCGTGATCTGGCGGTCGCAGTACGCGCGCATCGCCGCCTATTTCGAGGCCGAGACGGGGCAGCGGCTCGCCGCCGGCATGCGCATACTGGCCAAAGCGACGGTGAACTACCACGAACTCTACGGCTTCTCGCTGCAACTGCTCGACGTCGATCCGGCCTACACGCTGGGCGACATGGAGCGGCAGCGGCAGCAGACCATCGCCCGCTTGCAGGCCGAAGGGGTGTGGGAGATGAACCGGCAGCAGGCGATGCCTGCCGTCGTGCAGCGCATCGCCGTGGTGTCGAGCAGCCGTGCGGCCGGGTATCAGGATTTCTGCAACGAACTGGCTAAAAGCCCCTATCGCTTCTGTCTCACGCTCTTCGACGCCGTCGTGCAGGGCGCGGCGGCCGAAGATTCGATCGTCGACGCGCTCAGCCGCATCGCCGCTGCCGGGGAGGCGTTCGACGCCGTGGTGATGATCCGCGGCGGCGGGTCGTCGAGCGACCTGAACTGTTTCAACGCCTATCGCCTG
>ENA-ORTW01003973-ORTW01003973.1-human-gut-metagenome-genome-assembly--contig:-NODE-3973-length-12014-cov-2.473785_pt1 | contig 12014 bp, 6 predicted proteins | sample MGYA00242072_ERZ509193 | MGnify/ENA primary metagenome ERZ509193 (study PRJEB26280, sample SAMEA2338813) | human gut metagenome | biome: human gut; feature: human-associated habitat; material: faeces...
ATCCGTATTTTCATCATAAAACGAACCTGTCGCAATTCCACGTCCTATCTTGATTTTATCGGCAGTACCGTATTTTATTAATCCCTTTTCATTATTAATCATGGCAATTCCACCATAGGGTTTAGTTTTCTCCTGCCTAAAATCGCCACATAAATAAAATTCGCTGGTCAATTCTGTATTTCCACACCATGGAACGCAAGAATAAATCAATCCATTATAAGGACCTGTTTTATAATATTCAAAACCCTCATCTATGGATACACTACCCAGTATGCTAAAATAAGGACCATAAAATATCTGATTTTCCAAAACAAGATAAGTGGTTCCTGAACTTACAGCTTCCGGAACTACAATGGTCAATGTAGAATCCGTAGCACTTTCTATCTTACATTTCTCGTCAGAGATATAAAAGTCAAAATCAAAAGTATCTTCTTCCGGATGGCAATATTTAGCCAGACCGGATGCCTTAAAAATAACTTGTTCTCTCGGGCCGGCAGACTCCGGAGATGGTTTTTCTGATAATAACTTGACCTCTAAAGGAGCACGGCCACCGGCATACGGGTCTTCCTTGATCGAATTTGCTTCATCCTCATTACATCCCGCCAAGGCTAACACACAGACTGCCAGACAGACCATGTTCGCTGCCTTACACAACCAACTATTATAATAATCTATCTTATTCATCGTTCTTCTCTTTTATATACATATCTTCAAGTTCTTCTTCCCGGACAGTTGTTTTTATGAGACCGCTGTTGCCGCCTCTTTTCTTCGGGTAATCAACTCCCGCCTCAAGCGCACGCCATAATAGACCAGAAATAGAGAATCCTAGATAATGGTCCAGCCGAAGAACATGTACAATGCCATTTGTCGGTTCGATATTGCAGGACGACACATACGCATACTCCGGATAACCAAAATCCTGATAAGCATACATGACTTGTCTGTATCCGGCATACTTTATACCGCTGGCATCTCCGTAGCATACACCCATCGTCATCTTGTAACTACGGTCGTAAGTGAAATTAGTCTGTCCGGGAAACGCACTCACTGCTGCCGTATCTATCTGAGCGATATCATTCAATCTGTACTTTCCTTCCATGACATACATTCCGATAAGATCTTCCCACACAGCCGGTTTCACTTGAGAAAGTTCCGTTATCTTATCCATCCCCTGATAATTGTAAAGATAATAGTTCATTCGTTCCACACTCTTGGCGATGGTAAAATCCGTCGGAGCAAAAAAGGTCACTTCTTCATTGGTCAGGATATCTTCCCATTTAGTCAATTTGATGACTTTTACCAAGTCTTTGAATAAATCGGGGCGCGACTCCAGATATTGCATCACATTCCCGTCAAAATAAGGATTACTCGTTCCGCCGTCTACCAAATAATCGTCGCTATTACAACTACCAAGTGACAGAGTCGCCAGCAGGAATGCACATATTCCAAAAATTAGTTTTCTACTATTATTTTTCATGATAATATACTATTCTGTTTCAAGTTATTCCCAATATAGATTCTTTGTCATATACGGATTATTATCCAGTGCTTTCTTATAGATAGGCCAGGTCCAGGAACCTTGTTTAAGGTCGGCCTTTTTTTCACGATGCCCACTTTCATCGGCAAAGACTGCAAAATCAGTATCGCAGATCTTCTGTGTACGCACCAGATCGTAAAAATACTGTCCTTCGCCCATCAATTCACGTACACGCTCCCAATAAATAGAAGCATCCAGATTATCTGCATCTGTAAAATCTGGAGCACCCGCCCGCTGTCTGATGCGGTTAACTTCACGCAAGGCATCGTTACTTTCACCCAGATTGTTCAACGCTTCAGCATAGAGCAAGATAGCGTCAGCCAAACGGAATACAATGTAATTACCGGCATTGGGAATCGTGCTATTTCCGTTAGTATCGGCGTTCAACAATTTTATAATCTCCAATCTTCGTGCAGTACCCACATAATCATCATCATCAAGATATAGATAATTAAACCAGGACTCTTTGCGCATATCAGCAGTCTCCTCCGGATAGAGTTGCTTCAAAAAGACTTCGCTATACTTGAACTCCGGTTCTGTACGATTCCGTATTTTATATACCACTTTTGTACACCACATGTGATCTGTTTTAAATATCTCACCCATAGTGACATTCTGTGCAATCTCAAACAAACCTTCATTGCTTTCTCCTTGAAACACTTCTGACATTTGGCTCATTGACTGCAAGGAATAGATACTACTATCTATCCAAGAATCCGTTTCAGCCAAACGCCTCACCTCATTATAATAAGTTACCGCATTGTTTTCGTCGAAAAATGCCAGCCACATATTCATGTGCATCATTAGTGTCAATACCGCTCCCCGGTTGGCACGCAGGCTGCCACTTCCATTCCGCCACGGCAAAATACCCTTATCAGGGTCATTATCCAATACAGTCTGTAAATCTGCCAAACAAGTTTTCAAAACTACTGTCTTGTCCATTCGTGGCAGTGGAGCAGCTGCATAAGCCTCCGTATAATAGGGTACATCACCAAAAATACGCACCATAAAGAAATAAGCCAGATTACGCAAGAATTTACATTCCGCCCGATAACGTTCCACTTCTACGGCTGACAGTTCCTTCACATTGGCAACCTCCTCAATCATAATATTGGCACTCTGCACTACTTTATACATATTCTGCCAGTTATAGATAGCGCCAAAATCAGAGGAGGTTCCCTCTTCTTTACTATCTTTCTTCGCTTTATAATTTTTCATATCATTCTGAATCAGATAAAGATAGTTATTTGTATTCTGTCCCGTGATTGGAGCACAGCGTACATCACCGGCATAAAGAAAAAATCCATTATCTGTAGTTGCCTTACGCAAATTTTGATAAACACTCAACATAAATGCCTCTGCGTTAGCAGCAGATTCCCAGAATTTATCACCCGGCATCTTATCTTCATCATCGGTATCCAGATTGCATCCGCAAAAAGTGGATGTAAAGATTAACAATAATCCTATTGATATATATTTCAGCATAATTCTCATATTTAAAAGATTATAAACTCAATACCACACCCATTGTCCATGTGCGACTGTTAGGATAGCCACCCGACGTGTCACGTCCCAGACCATTCACACTTTCGGGACTGATACCTGAATAATTGGAGAATGTCCAAATATTGTTGACCGAAGCTTTCAACGTAACCCCTCTTACCCGGAAAAAGTCAAGCCACCGTTTCGGAAAGCGATAAGACAGCGACACAGTATTCAGTTTGAAATAAGAACCTTCTTCCAAAAAGAGAGTCTGTGCTTCTCTGAACGGATCAATCACCTTATTGTGATGATAGTTGTACGGATTGGGATAAATCGCATTGTAACGGTTGTTTTCTGTCCAAAAATTATATTTTTCAATCGGAGATAAAGACGCATCTTTCCTCAAACTTTCAATAGACTTCCGTACCGGATCATCGTATGCTTTAAAAGATTTTGCCAGCACAGAATTAATAATATCGCGTTTAAAGACAAAAGATGTATTTACATGCATCGAAAATTCTTTATAAGAGAGATTGAAGAACAGTCCACCGGTTACCTTTGGACGGGCATTTGCTGCCACTACACGGTCTTTGTCATCAATAACATAATCGCCATTCACATCTACCCAGATAGGATCTCCGGCCTTGAAATATGCTTCATCCGTATTCTTCCCCCCTAACCTTAGGCGCTTGCCTGTAGCCGGATCTACCGGAACGTCTTCGTCTGTGGCATATACACCTTTATTAATATAGAGCAACATCGAAGTAGTATTTCCACCCAAACGATTGGCTACCCATGCGTCACTATTCAAAATCTGACGGGCCTCATTCGGCAACTTGGTAATCACATCTCTGTTTAGTGCAAAGTTCAATCCGATCAACAAATTCCATTTGCTCTGCACTGATAATGGTTTTCCTCGCAAAGATACCTCCAGACCGTAATTGACCAGACTCACTTCCGTACTCCTCACTTTTTCAAATCCTGCATGGTTAGGCAGCTCAATATCACTCAACTGATTATCCACTTGACGGTAATAAGCATCAATATTCGCACTCAAACGGTTGTTGAATATAGACATATCATAACCGAAGTTCCAAGTAGTGGTAGTAACAGGATCCAGATTTATGTTAGGCAATCTTTTATAATCAATCGGAATATATGATTCGCCATTGTAAGTGTTTCCCGGATCTATATCATAAGTACCGAACACATCGTAGCGGGTAGCCTTGTATTTGACAACCTGTCCCCACGTCAGACGGAGCCAGGTAAACCGGTCCATAAAACTTTCATAGCCGATATTCCAACGGAATCCCAAACTTGGATTTATGTTCCACTTCGTACGAGTGCCATATACGGAACTTAGCTCCGGACTTATTGTAGGGTCGAAAATATATTTGTCTCCACCTGCTTTAAATGAATCTTTAGTTTTAATTTTGAAATTCGGAGCGAACATAAAAGAAAAAGTACTCTGATTCTGACTAACAGTAGCACTACCTTCCGATTTACCATGACCTACCGGACCGATAATGTAATCGTTGGGGAGGCCTGTATATGTGATACTGTTGCCTGTTGATGTCCGTGAATTATAACGGATACCGGTTGTCAGCCCCAGCATGACATATTTTAAATCAAAAGTACGTGAGACATGGGTATCGATATACACTTTCGATTCATTACTATTGTAATTATAAGCAATGGCAGAATACTTGCTGTCGCTCAAGATAGCAGGTGTGAATTTTTCCTGGTCGGTAGAGTTATAGGAGTAATTGAACGTTCCTCTCCATTTGATATCAAATGGCAAGGCATAACCTAAATTCACCGTAGCGGAATAATTGGATTTCACGGTTGAATTCTCGACGCCGAACACCTGCAAAGCCGCTACGGAAGCCGAGTAGAGAGATGGTGGCGGCAATAGTGAAGAAGCACTGGCACCACTCGCCACACCGGACTGTGAAACTGCATTTCCACTACCAGTACTATTGTCGGTAAATCCGACTTTCATATCGACACCGATTGTGAATTTCGAATTAGGAGATGTATAATTCATGTTTCCCGTAAGGGCATAACGGTTAAAGTCTGTATTCTTCACAATACCTTTCTCTGTATAATAATTACCGTTCACTTTATAGTTGAACAAATTATCACCACCCGAGAAGCTTATGTTATGAGACTGATTGTACGTGACCCGATAGAACTGATCTTGCCAGTCTGTATTATTATTAAAATATGGATTCAGACTGTCAGAAACAGCAGGCATGAACATTATATCCTGATATCCGTGATACAATTGGGATGTATCATTATTCAATATCTGCCATTTTAACAGATTCCGCTCCGTATTACCGATTGCCACTTCACGCAAACTGGGCGGAGTGGAGATGGTAAAATTGCCTGAATAAGTCACACGGGGCTTGGGAGAATCTCCTTTTTTAGTTTCGATAAGAATAACTCCATAAGCACCGGCCGAGCCATACAGTGAAGTAGCGGCAGCATCTTTCAAAATCTGTATATTGGCAATATCTTCTACAGGAATATTAGAGATTGGACTTACCCCTGATCCGGAAATCAATCCCTCGGCATTGTAGTCCTCTACATCTGTCTGCGGAATACCGTCCACCACAAAAAGTGGAGCGGAAGAAGCAAGATCCCACCCGCTATCATTATTCCCCACAAGAGAAATATCCGAAACACCTCGAATATTGTATGTACCTGATGCTCCCGGCAAACCATTATTCATCTGGATATCCATACCAGCTACACGCCCTTGCAACAAGTTCATGATGTTAGGTACAGGGGTATCCGCCAGTTCTTTCGCATCGATTACTGTAGCAGATGCAGTCAGGTTAGCTTTGCTGACTCTACGTTGCCCCACAATGACCGTTTCCTGAACTTCGTTGATATTTTCTTCCAGAAAGATACTAATACCGGAAACAGACTTCTTTACTTTATAAATAGTGGGTTTATAAGAGACATAAGTAAATACCAGCTCTGAACCGACAGGAACCTTAATGGAAAATCCTCCTTCCAAATCGGAAGCTGTCCCCCGGATTCTTTTTTGTGTTTTGGCATCCCGGCAGATGATATTCACACCCGGAAAAGTCTCGTTATTCCCGGCTTTGTCATAAACTGTCCCGCTGACTATCACTGCTCCATCCTGCGCCACAGAACCTGTGACCACGAAAAACAATGTAAACAATAGTAAAATATATCGATTTTTCATTTCTATATTACATTTAAGATTAATCTTTAATCTCTCCTAACTGAGGCATTCCTTTAGCAAAATGTATCAACATCTCCCAATGCGCTTCTTTATAGATAGCAAAGTCAAACACAAAATAACCGGTATTCCGATAACCATACTTTGAGAACCAACTTGTAGCAAACTTTACACTGGCCTTCTCCCCTTTTGAATCGGTATATTTTGTCTGCCCGTTAAACAGGGGGAGCGGATAAGCCATATCATACACCACTTCTTTCGGCCCTATCTCCCCTTTCAAGAAACCGGCCTGAAAAAGTCCTCCCCAATTGGTTTCATTGAAACGACGCGGATCAATGACATTCCAAGACGGATCATAGAAGGAAATAGACAAAGAAGTGGCACCGTCCTGTTTGTCCTTGTTTTCGCGAAAATAGACATGAATATCTTCCGGTTCGATAGTATAAGAGAATGAAGAACTATTCTGTTCATAGCGCATTCTGGATGTTTCCGGTGAAACATATTCGGCAATGGCCAGCCCTGTCTGTGAATCATAAATAGACGGTTCGAAATCTACTTCGCGTTTGGGCATAAGACGCATTCTTTTCACTACTTTATATCCACCGGAATTAGTTATATTCATGTTGAATACATAACCGGAATCGGGCTGACAACGCAAGATACCGGAATTAGCTTCACCCCACATTACAATCTCGCCGCTATTTTTGCGCACGTCGAAAAGACGACGATATTCAATTCCTCGCTTAGCATTGATCTCGTCAATGGATTTCTCTGTTCCTAAATAGGGTTTCTTCCATACACGCACGGGATAGAACTCTTCCAATTCGGGCGCCGGCGATCCGTCGTTATGCATCATATCCGTAATCTCAAACGTCAACGGCAAAGTGGAATTAGCAACATTACATATATCCGTATAGAATACGATATGCCCCATAACCGGATCGAACGTGGTACGCGTATAAGCAACGTTACGGTCGAAAGCATCTTTTTCATCCGGCAAATATTTATCCACACAACCTGCATTCACCAATAGCATAGCGCACAATAAGCCGCTTTTACCTAATTTGTTACATATTTTTCTTCTATTCTTCATGACCTACATTTCTAAAATAGTGAATAAAATTTCCGAATCCGAACTCATGTTGCGGAAAAAGTACATGAACAACACCATTCTTGGTTTGAACATCCGTCCACATTACCTTAGTAGACTCCCAATAATTCATATTCAAAGTGTTACGCATATCGTAAAAAGTAATATCCTGCGGCCCGGCACCCATATATCCACTGGCAGGCAATCTCCGGTAACTCAAATTCATTCGATAAGAATACAAACCTTGTATGATTGTTCCTTCGGCTGAGGTCACGCGCGACAATTTCTCGGTGTCATACAAGCCAGCTGTCATATAACGACATAGCATAGTATCCAACGGGGCTTTATACTCATAAATATCGATCTTTGGCTTCTGTGTCTGCGCATCCGTATGTTCTATTTCTTTGCGATAATTCAACAGTTTCTCCAATGTCAATTCACCTGCTGCATACTTCTCGCTTTCCGGAGCATCTGCCGGAATATCTTTCGCATCAATAACTAAATTATTCAATCTCCGATAATTGTTCAACGTCTTCAAGGCAAGCCTGATACAAGAATCGGGAACTGCCATCAAAGTATATTCACCCTCTTCATCCTGCAAACAAGTTTTCAGTTCCTGGAACTTCAAGGGAACTGAACTCCCTTCACCGGAACAATCCAATAAATAGAGTAAGGAATCATAAGTGACTCCCAAACTATGATCACCATTCTCCAGATATTCATAAATGGTACCATCATAGTAAGTAATGCCTTGAGATGGTATCTCCGACATATCGGACTCCACCACAGATGTGTCCATACATGATGAAAGCAATAAAGCTCCCCAGCTACAAGCAATAGCCAATAACTTCTTATTCATAGTATCTTGTTTTTAGCGTTTCCAATATTCATTCTGTATGATAGCGGTATTATGCCGTAATACTTCGCCAGCCACAGGCCAATAAATTCCACCATTATTCACCAGTTCGACCATTGTACGGTCATCACCCACCAAACGGGCTTCGCGAACACGGTCAAACCAATAGTGTCCTTCTCCCATCAACTCCCTGCGACGTTCCTGAAAGATTTCCTTCAGCAAGTTTTTTACATTACCTTGCAAATCTTTAGCATAAGACAGACTACGCAGATTACGCACTCCACGAAGTGTATTCAAATCAACCAATGCATCTTCCGGACGATTCAGGACTGCCAGTGCTTCTGCATGCATCAACAACATATCTTCTAAACGAGACCAGACGATATATGAACTAAAGACTCCCAAATCATTAGTTTTATCTTCACCGTCACGTACTACTTTCATCTTTGTGAAAAGTGGATACTGATAATTTATGCCGGTAATATAACCGTCAAAATATTGAACAGGATTGGACAATGCATCCACTCCATAACGATTATCAGTCGTGAATTTATTCATGAAGACTTTTTCCAATGTATCTTTAGAAAGATAAATGTCAGGCAATTGTTTTCTGATAATCGGTTCGGCTAATGTCCATGACTCCAAATGTCCGTCAGTTCCGGTTTCGTTCACATCCCCCTTATCACTGTTCACATAGCTATAACCAAAAGCAACCAGACGGGTAACACTGAAATCGTTACTGTATTTGCTACTAAACATACCTGTCGCGCTAACTAGGTTTTCCGTGGTTGTATAGGGAGCTGTTGTACCATTCTTAATGAAAGATGGTAATTTGTTCAGTATTTGTCCGGAGTAGGCTTCGGCATCAATATAATTACCTTTCCAAGCTGTCACATGAGCCAACATGGCATATACAGAATAACGATTTATAAGTAACCCCCGCCATGTATTTGCATCTCCGTCATAATATTTGTCTGATGAAGATCCGAGTAATTCAGGCAATAGTTGGGAGACTGCTAAAAGTTCTTTTTCAACATAATTCAAAACTATTTCTTTATCGGTACGTGCCACTTCCGGAAATGTTCCGTTATCATAAGATTGGGTAATCAAGGGAACATCTCCCCATATCTGTACCATATAAAAGTATGCTAATGCACGCAACGCACGAGCTTGAGACACATCATAAATATAATTTGTCTCTGAATATGCATTATCTTTCTCTAGAACTTTTCCTGCGTTCTCGATAAAAACGCTAGCTGCATTGACTACCTTATAAAAACGGTTCCAGTTAGAAATCTGCCGAATATTATCATACGGTGCATCCAGCCGGTTGTCACGGATGGCTTGTAAATCGTCACGCATACGCACCGTGAAGTCTCCCAAGCGCAAATCACCTGCCGCCCAAAATCCATTGTTTTCACCCAAAGCAGTACGCATCAAGCCATAGATACCAAACAGAGCGGAACGGGTATCGGTCAACGAATTCCACTGCTGTTCCTGTGTAGAGACATGAAAGAATGCATTGTCATTCTCCAACAAATCGCTGCAAGAAGAATAGAATAAAACAGCTGCCAATGCCAACGGTTTTATCATTCTTTTGAAACACAATATCTGATTCATATATCTCATAAATGTATTAGATTAAAAATTAAATTTAACTCCGAGAATTACTGAACGGGATAACGGCTGTCCATAGCCACGATAATAACCATCGACATCTATCAGTTCAGGATCATCACCACTAAATCCGGTCAAAGTGAATAAGTTACTGCCTGTGACATATAAATAAATATCAGTCAGTTTTTTCTTACCCATCTCCTTCTTTTTTCCTTCACCCTTGTATGCTTTCTTGCCAAGCGGTAATGTATAACCAAGCGTTAAAGAACGAAGTTTCAAGTAAGAAAGCTTCTCCAGAAATAGATCTTGCTCGGCACGATATGGCATCAGGCCGCTCATCTGATTGTAAAGTGGATAGCTGTTCTTGTCGTTGGTAGTCTGCCAGAAAAATATTTCACGCAGACTCTCTAAAGACGGAGTATTCTCCAATGCCAGGAAATTATAACGTTGAGAGGAACGGTAATTGATAGCATCGTGCCCCAACGCAAAGAAAAGGTTGACTCCCAAATCAAAACGTCCAAATTTGAAATTGTTGATGAAGTTTCCGGTGACAGGCGGCAATGTATGTCCTTTCAGTACACGGTCATCATCATTAATTACATTATCTCCATTCTGGTCCTTCCACTTCGGATCGTTCTTTGCAAACGGAATTGAGCTCATAGAAAGCTTTTTACCGTTCACCTCGGGAACTTCAGCGTCACCAGCATAAACTCCCTCATTTTGATACAACCAGAATTGATCAATAGAATGTCCGACTTTCAACTTACGGTTTCCAACAACTAGTTCATTCAGGTTTTCGGGCAACTGCAACAACTCATTTTTATTATAAGCCAGTGAAAATGATGCATCCCATGAAAATTTACCGGGAGCATTGAATGGTTTACCCGAAAGCGTGATTTCTACTCCCGAATTGCGGACTTTCATCCCATTGGCATACTTATATTTGTATCCATATTCCTGTTTCACCGGAATGGCCGTTATCAAATCACAGTCCGTATTATTATAGTATTCTATGCTCAAAGATAGACGATTATTAAAGAATACAGAGTTCAACCCTACATTCCATTTGTCCGAATAAGGCCATCCGAGCCCATAACCTACCCAACCGGTATTGTAGGGACGAGCTACCGAAGCGTATCCATAATAGGAAGACATAACCGGTTGCCCGAAACCGGTCAATTCTTCTCCCGTATATTGCGGACCTGCCGCAAACCTATTATTATCCTGATAACGACCTATTCTAGCCCATGATCCACGCAATGACCAGTCAGAAACCCAATCCGTCTCAACCAAAAATAAGTTCTTCAGGTTCAGGCCAGCACTAACTGCAGGAGTAAATAACCAACGACTGTCTTTCTGCACATTGGACGATCCATCTCCACGTAAGACAACTTGTGCATCTAAAAGATTTTTATACTTATAATCAACAGAAAACAAAGTACTCACCATATTATGGGTCATCTTGTCTACATAACGTTTCATATAGAGGAATCCACCACCACTAGTAGTAGGTTTTGTATCGTCTTTACCATCATAACCTTGTGTGTAGTTATAATGTTGCACGCTTTTCATTATAATAGCCTGGGCTCCCAGATTAAAAAAATGTTTATGCCCTAAATTGAATTTATAATCTGCAGACGACTGCCAGATGAGACGTCGATTGTATCCTGAATAATTGGATACGTAATTGACAGATTCCATCAGATTCATCGGCCAGAACACATGACGCACATTCGTATTGTAATCCAGCAACAAACGGGTGTCTACAAACAAGCCATTCCAGTTATAATTCATAGCCAGGTAACCATTCAACAAATTGTTCAGATTGTCATTCTTCTTATATTCCTCGTAAAGATCAAGATAAGAATGATAGACAGAAGCAACAGGAGAAAGAGGAGTAGTCAAATCCGGCAAATATTCAATCTCCGCATAACGATCGCGAAGATTCCGGTTTCCATTGCGTGACAAACGTGAAGCATTAATCAGACAGGACATCCCCAGTTGATCAATCAACTTCATATTTAATGCAAAACTTGCCGTAAGTTTATCAAAACTTGTTTCATCCGCTACTCCATTATTTCCGGTATAGCCCATCATAAATATATAATTGGCTGAACTTCCTCCACTTCCCATAGAAGCACTAAAGTTATAAAGTGGGGACATGCTATAGTAATCGTCCGCCCAGTCCGGTTCTCCAAAAAAATTCATGTCACGA
>ENA-ORTW01003974-ORTW01003974.1-human-gut-metagenome-genome-assembly--contig:-NODE-3974-length-12014-cov-1.902835_pt1 | contig 12014 bp, 4 predicted proteins | sample MGYA00242072_ERZ509193 | MGnify/ENA primary metagenome ERZ509193 (study PRJEB26280, sample SAMEA2338813) | human gut metagenome | biome: human gut; feature: human-associated habitat; material: faeces...
TGTTTTTACCACACTGATGGCATTTGGCAATATATATGGTCAGGGTGGAAGCTCCCTAATCTCACGTCTTCTTGGTCAAAATAATCTTGAGGGAACCAAGCGAGTCAGCTCCTTTTGCTTTTATATTGCGATTGCAACCGGTGTCGTTCTTGCAATTTTAATGATGGCATTTTGCTCCCCTCTACTCACTCTCTTGGGTACAGATAGTGACACATTCTCCCATGCAAGAAACTATTACAGTGTGCTTGCCATCTGCGCACCGATTGTTGTTCTTAGCTTCATTCATTCCAATTTGGTTCGCTGTGAGGGGCTTGCCTCTCAGTCTATGATTGGAAGCGCACTCGGCACTGTCATTAACATTATTTTAGACCCGATTTTGATTTCCGTTTTCCATATGGGTTCCCTTGGTGCCGCAATTGCAACTGTAATCGGCTATTTGTGCAGTGATCTGTATTTTCTTGGACTGCTCCACAAAAAGAGCCACTGTCTGTCTACCTCTTTTGGCTATTGCAAAGTAAGTTCCGAGGAATTAAAGCAAATCCTTGGTGTTGGCATTACAGCAGCGCTGACCAATTTGATGCAAAGCCTCACTGTCATTGTGTTAAATCAATTTCTTCTCTCCTACGGCAGTGATCGAATCGCAGCAATGGGAATTGTTCTAAAAATCAATATGATCGTCCAGCTTGTCATGACTGGATTTGCCTTCGGTGCCGTTCCACTTTTTGGCTATCTGTACGGTGCAAAGCTGCATGGTGAATTGAAGAAACTGATTCGATTTTGCATGAGCTTTTTAACTGCGATCGCCCTTATTTTAACAATTGTCTTGTGCGTAAAATCAGCATTTTTCATGAACATTTTCGTACAGGATTCTGAGCTGATTACACTTGGCTCTCAAATGCTACGCTGGCAGGCAATCAGCTCTGTATTCGTCGGAATTATCCTAATATGTACGGTACTTTTTCAGGCAACCGGAAAAATCATCCCGTCATTTTTACTGTCAATCAGCAGACAGGGAGTTGTCTTTCTTGTCGTGCTTCTGATTTTTTCAGCACTCTTTGGATACAATGGAATTTTGATGGCTCAGGCAATTGCCGATGTGCTAAGTGCTGTACTTGCAATGTTCCTGCTCTACCGAATAAAGCTAATCTCATCTATTGCTTAATTTGTTTCATTGATTTGGGAATAAACCACTGGGGACAATCAATGAGCCAAAACAATGTCATTAAGATAAGACATTGTAGGCCAAAAGAACCGTCCCCTGGTCATTCATAATCACAAAGGACAGGGATATGCTTTCCCTGTCCTTTGTTGTTTTATTTTTGATATACGATTCTTCAATTGCGTGAATCAAGTCTACAATTAGCCTATTATACGGCGCTGCTACATTGTAAAGCTTTGCCTGCTCTACAATTGCACCGTTGATTGCATCAATCTCTGTTTTTCTGCAGTTCATGACATCCTGTGACATGGACGAATATCCTTTTCCTGCATCCTCGCATACATGATGCACCATATTTAATACTTCCATATAAGAAAAATGTGTACCATCTGCTTCTGCAACATCAACTGCCTCACAGATCATTTTTTCAGCAAAATCCCACGCGTAATGGTTATCGATCATGGAACGAATCGGAGAACGTGTGATTGCAGTGAAAGTATTGATAGACAGGTTTACAAAAAGCTTGCTCCATATGATACGCTGAATATCATCAGAAATTTCTACTGCAAATCCACTTTCCTCAAGCAGATTTGAAATAATCTGCAGATTGCTGTTTTCTTTTAGATTGCTGCCTATAGTTGTTGCACCTGTTCCGCTGTGACGCACATGACCGTTTCCATTGTTAACAGAATTATGCTTGCTTGTTCCAATAATAATATTTTTCTTCACAACGTACTGTTCAATCTTGCGATCATTTCCTGCTCCATTTTGCAGTGTCATTACAAGCGTATGTTCCCCAAACAACTTGCGATTTGTTTTCAACGCATCTTCCGTATACGTAGACTTGACAAACACAATTACAAGATCTGCATCTTCCTTGTACTCACCAGATAAGCAGGCACGAACTGACGAGAAATGCTGCTCTGTTCCATCCTCCTCTAACACTGTAATTCCATTCTTATTAATTGCGTCTACCTGTGGCTGGTAGCTATCAAGCATAACAACCTCATTGTGCCGGCTTAAATAAGCACCGTAGAGGCATCCCATAGCTCCTGCACCAATAATTACAATCTTCATATTTCATTACCTCCCATTTTTGACCGTCTGTGGTAGTTAGCAAAATGACTTAAAAACATCTTGATTTTCTGACGCACTATGATTTTACTTCAATTTGATCAGAAACTGATACGTAACACCTTCTTCAAGCTTGAATGTATCGTATGCACAAACAACAGCTTTATTATCGGAGGCATAGTACATACAGTCAATCAATTTACTGCTATTCATGGAATAAATGCCAGTAATACTTGGTGTTGACTGCACCATAACCCATTTATTTCCCTCTACTATCACAGTCGTCATTTCTTCTGTTTTGATGCTGACAGGTTCTTCTCTTCCAAAATCAACACTCTGATTGGCCTCGTATGTATTTCCAGTAGAAAGTTCTGTCACTCTGACACGATATGTTCTTGTAATAATACCCTCTTCTTTCGTTTCATCTTCATGCTCTATCGACCATGTATAACGTGTATCTGCTTTATCAAGCAATTTTTCTGTATTATCTGAATACACAAGTGTCAGTGAATATCCATCCACATTAAGTTCATCAAGATATGGCAAAAATGCGACAGGAACTGTCTTTAAATCCTGATCAATATTAAGCTTGACCATAGTAAGCATCTGTCTTTCTTCCTCTGTCTCGCTCTGTGATTCTGTTGTCTGTTCAAAAGATTCCAAAGCTGACTCAGTTGAAGAAGGCTCTATTTCTTCTACACTTGCACTAGATAATTCAGCCTCACTAAATGTCTCTGGTATAGTTTCAGCAGATGTTTCAACTGTCTCTGGCATCACTGTTTCAATTGTCTGCGCAGTCTCTGTTTGCTCTGTACTTTCTTCTGGAATATTTTCTGTGCCTGGTACAGTCATTTTTTCTTCAAGCGGTGCCTCCATTTCTTCTGATGAAATGACATTCTCCGTTTCCAAAACAACTGGTGCAGCAGCCTGCTCTTCTGAATATTCTGCTGTATCTATAAATTCCGAAGATCCTTCTACACCTTCAAATGCTGCAAAAGCCACTTTTGATGTATTTTTATCTACGCCTATCATTGCCAAACCAACAGCTGCCAACGCAGCTGTCAATTGAATAACTGTTTTTCTCTTCACACGCAATCATCTCCTTACCCAATTCCTGTAGCCAAACTAACACTTTTTTTACTCTTTGTCAAGAATGATTAACCTGCCATAAGGTAGATCATATCAGTCTCCTTATTGTTCTGTACGTCATCTCCCCATGTGATATGTAAAATGTAATAATTCACATAATAGCCGGTATCATCCTCTTTATCTGGAAGCGTTACTGGACTCGATGTTTTCCAGTACAACGGCTCCGCAGATTGTTGAACATAACTCTTTGTATAGTCGCCATACGTTTCCTTATGATATGCATCTGTGGCATAACGGTTATTTGCATCTATATTTAGATAGCTGCCGGGAAGTAGATCACCCTTCTTATACTTTTTGCCCAGACACTCAACCACGTCTGTGGATGCATTTGAGTCTGCCAGTGTGGCTGTATAGATTTCATAAGTAAACCCGATATTTGTGGTATGCGCCAGCTGCAGATCATAGCTTTTGGATGGCTTTTCACTGTATACACAGAACACCACATCCTTAGATTTTGACGCTGAAACATCAATATTGCTCAGCTGCAGCTGTTGGATCGGTTTGGCGTCTCCGGCTCCGATGAGCAGCGCATATGGCATATTTACCTTTGTTATTGTCTCCATGCTTCTTTGCATATACAGCCATGCAAACACCGGCAGTACCACCAGCGCAAGCGCGGCTACTGCCACAGCTGCTATGGCGCGCTTTTTTCGTCCGGACCATTTGGTTGTGTCTTTCTGTGTTCGATTCTGCTGTTCCATATCATTACCACCTTTTTGTTACTGTGCATCTAATGTCAATTTGGTATACTGGACATTTCTTCCCAGATATTGGTCTGCCATATTATAATAAGAAGCAATCGTTCCATAGACAGCCGGATTAAAATTAGACCGCATCAAAGAAAGTCTGTCCACTGTAACGGTACTCTTAAACGTAGTCTGATCTGTCCAGAGAAAATACCGGTTTGAGCCACTGCCTGAATCAGCTGTTCCATTAACACTGCACATCTTTTTAAAAAGCGCTTTCGGAAGTGCACTCAAACTGGTATCTGCAGAACCAGACGCTGTCTGAGCTGTCGATTTTGCTGAATCTGCCGATTCTGTCGGAAACAACAGCGGATATTTTTTGGTATAGCCTTGTGGTGTTCTGATATAGGATTCGAGTACTTCCGGCCAGATCCAGTAAATCGTCACCGGATAAGCGGCCTCCTTGATCGCCTGATCAATCTGCCATGTCAGGCTTCCGTCCTCATTTCTCGTAAGGAAAGGTGCGCTGTTTGAAGCAGTTTTTACTGCATTGCCTCCGGCGTTTTCTGTATCATTTCCTGCGGTACTGTCCTTGAGACATGTATTTGTCAGCGTCATAGTCCAAGGCTCTGCGTCCTCTGAAATCCACGCCTTGTATAAACTGTAGGAAACCGTGGAATTTGAGTCTGGCTTATCGCATCCGGCAAATAGCAGCACATGACCTTCTAATAGCTGTTGGGCAGTTGAATCGGCTTCCTTTAATGACTTAACTGTCACAGTCGACGTATCGTCTGCTTCTTTTTTTGTCGCTGCCGATGGATCCCATCCCTCCACCTGATATCCAGTCAGTGTCAGATTCAATTTTACACTCAGCGGACCATCCTTATGGGAAATAATATAGAAAGTCATACTTCCGCTAGAGCCCGGCTCGATTCCCTGATCTGTTTTATTTTGCATGTTACTGTCATTTGTGATCGCCCAGCTGATAGACGTATTGCTTCCCCCAGTAGACAACAATTTCTTATCTTGTTTGGTCACTTCACTTCCCTCAGGTACCGTCAGCAGACTGGCATATGCGCCGGCACTTCTGACTGCAGGAGCTACGGTATTTGCTTTGGCGGCAGCGAGGTCAAACTCACTGCCTGCAGCACTGATCTGGACTCCTGTCGCATCTACCTTTGTGTTACTGACGAACCACGCAATACTAAGAGCAATCATCACAATAGCAGCTGCTATTACAATGGGACCTGTTCGAAAAAAAGTCTTCCACTGATTTTTCAGTTCCTGTATCTGCTCATTTGCTTTTTTTTGGTAATCCTCAGGCGTCCGATCTTCTTTCTTTTTGTTCCAATGCATCCCATTTCACCTCAATTCTGCTGTAATTGCTTTGTTTACTGTCGTTACTGCAGTTACTATTACTGTTGCTGCTGCATAATTTCCTGACTGATACGTGCATTCGTATAGATGATATAATCCGTTGCCTTCGTACCATCCAGTTCGTTTCCTTTCTCATCCAGCAATACTACCGTTAGACGTACCCTATAATTAGCGTAGGTATAGTTTTTTCGTTCAAATGCTTCTCCCGTAAATGGTGCATACCGGAAACGGGCGATCTGATGTCTGCCATCATCTAATTTAAAGCTCTCTTCCCACTGGTATACAGTACCTGTTCCAGAGGTTTCAGAAGATCCTGCAAGAGGAGCCTCTGTACTGCCATTCTCTTTAACGGTATTCTGAAGATAGTCTTCGATTGGCAATGGTTTTGTTTCGTCATATGAGCCCGAATTATTTTTCTGAAACAGCTCCATCTTATAACTGATTGATTTCGCCTTATTCAAAATTGTCTCATCTACATTAGAATAGTCATAATCAGCCTTTGTATAAATGATATCAGCCGGATTTACTGTGTCACTTGGATTTATTCCAAGCTGCTGTGTGGTATCACCCATTGCAGTCTGATCTACAGCAGAATAGGTCAGCTTTGCCTTGGATGGATTAGTACTATAATAGCGATTTTGGTCATTCCCAGTACATTTGTTTTCTGTAATCGGAAGCTGTGTTTGCGTATTAGCAATGCGTGAGACTCCAACAACACAAATACCGCTGTTATCACTAGAATCAGCTGTATTTCTTACTGGAAATTTATCTGCACCAGCATATGTAAGCGTAATTTCTGCAGTAACTGTTATTGCTTTGTTATCATCTATAGCTTTTTCTAATTCCTTTTTCAGATCACTGCTGCCGTATTGAAGTGACAATACATCCTTTCCTGCCGCATCTGAAATTGTACCAGCTTCCGTATGAGTCCAAGTTCCATCAGCGTTTTTAAACGTATAAGTGTATTTCACTATTTCTGTGCCAATCACATCATATTCTTCCGCTTTTTCCTGCAGATATTTTTTCAGATTGATTGTAAACTGATGATGTACCTCAGAAGGACCAAGCTTGTCAAATCTGCCTATTCCAGCTTCTGTCAGCTTTAACTTGCTTTCAAGATTGATTTTTATGCTGTCGCTATCTTCCATTGCAGTATCGCCCATAATATTGCCATTATGAACACGAGTCGTGGAAACCGTAAATTTCTGCTCAACGCCATTGTATACCACATAGCCGGATCCGGACTTCCTTTCATCTGACGTAATTTTAGCCGGAAGTGTTCCTTCTTTACGGGAAATTGCTCCATAATTTAACCGATTGTTGATAACGGAATATCCTGCTGTTTCCGGAACCTGAACAGTCAGATAATATCCCTCACTTCGAGCTTCTGATTTGGATGCTTCCGTGATCGTTATACGATACTTGCTGGCATCCTTATCGTTCTCTTCTGCTCTGCGGTAATAGGTCGTTCCTACTCTGACTGTTGCTTTAGCCGGATCATTTTCTATTACATAATACGTTGTTCCTTCTGCCTCATCCGTAACCGGATCTGAAACCTTCATGTTAAGTAAGTCGCAGATATAGACCGGACGAAATGCAGTCTGTCCATCTGCTGTCGTCATCTGTGCAAAATCAAATTTATGCAGATCTTCTGTACCAGTTGTCGTATAGGTATAATACTGCTTCGTCTGCCTGTCTACCAGTGTCAGACGTGTTCCTGACGGCAGCAAAGCCTTCCCGGCTTCCGCTGTACTCCCCGATGCCAGATCCATGATTTTGTCGTAAGACCAAAGCAGATTCTCTCCATTATCCAGCATCGACTGCCAGTTTGTATCTTTCTCATAGCTGTATTCTATGTAAGCAGTCAGTGGTTCATCGAAGCCAGCCGTTGCATAGTGATTGGTTGCTTCATCATTCATTGGATAATCTGCTGCACAGTAATCAGTTCCAGCAAGGAATCTTGTCTTGAAGCTGATATAGAGCACCTTTTTCACCAGCACCGGTATGTACAAATGAAACAACGCTTCACTATTGGTCGGATTCGCATAGGTGACATCCAGCAAAGTAAACTGGCTGTTCTGATTGTCGTAGGCATTCGGAACGATGCTGATTTTCTTCTCCTTACTAATACTTAGGCTCGCATTTTCTTCGCTCTTTGCTTCGAAAGAACTCTTTGTGGCATCCCACTGATAAGTTGTTGCAGTAATGCTCTTGATCTGTTGTTTTGCATCTGTTCCGCTGCTGACATTCGTCATAACCGCTATGTAATTCCAGATCATCGTATCCACATCTGCGGTGTTATTTACCACAAGTACCGGAAAATCAACGTTCTCGCTCACGTTGGTAGTGGCGCTTTCTTCCTTCCTGTACGTCGTCATGTAGGCATCATTGGCCGTATCTAAGAAATTCACAAATTCTGCTTTATTCTCCAGTAAATTCCAATAAACATCAGAAGCAGGTGCCCCTGCCTGTAAGCCCCTTAAAATAGCATTGGCTGTTGTACTGCCTTCTTGCATTCCGACACCATTACCGGTCATAACTGTGCCGTCAGCAAAAGGTACACTGCTCTTCGGATTAACATCCAGCCATGGGCTGGCAGATGAAGATGGTTTGTCTGTGGAATTGATCGGCTGATACGTCTGATCCACGGATGCATCTGCATAAACAATCGCAGCAGTTCCATTTTTTGTACCGATATCCTTCTGCGGAAAGACATCCCCCTGAACTGCAACCGCTACCAGATTGATTTTGCCATTTACGCCGACTTTACCAATCCAAAAACCTGACGTATTTATCGTTTGGATACTTGCATTCGATAACTCGTCTATCTTTGCTTTGTTATTATAACCAAATTTACAATTCTTTGCTAACAGATTATATCCACTGACTTTGTTAGTGTACGGATTCTTAGTATTGTTTTCCGTATTACCAACTAACAATGCAGCAAATCCCGAATTATTATAAGTTACTCCAGTCACGTTATAAAATTCCATATTCGATGCCAGTATACTGCCATCCATAGCTCCGACAAGCCCACCAGTATATCGTCCAAGAATATTCACATTTTCTTCCTTACAATTTTGGAATGTGGCTGTTCTGTTCGGGTTGACATATCCAATAAATCCACCGATCCAGTTCATATCTGTCTTAATATTAAGATTCTCTTCACTGCTGTCACGAATCGTCACATCGACAGCTGAGTAGCCTACGAAACCACCAGTAAATTGCTGACCATTGATGACCGAATCCGACGTAATCACTACTTCTGAAATCGTCAGTGGTCTTTCGTGATATCCAATAATTCCTCCCGTGCAGGCACTTGAAGATTTCTGGTTGGAATTAATCTCTAGTGTAATCTTCATAGAAGCAAGGGAACATTTCGTCACTTCGAACTTACCATCTTTTCTTCCTGATGCCAACAAACCACCAAGATCTCGCAGATTCTTACCTGAAACACTCAAATTCTGTGCTCTTACATTCTCTACTTTTACGGAACTGTAATCATTCGCACCCACAAGACCACCAGCAGCAGCTGTAGAAAAGCTTTGCGCATGTGTAGTAACCGATAACTGATTCACATTTTTCACATTTTCAGAACCGCCTTCATTTCCAGTAATCGTCAACTGACCATGCCCTACATTCCAGCCTACTAATCCACCTGTACTTCCATCGTAATTAACCCATTTTGTTACATTTTCGTTCTGAATCGTCCAGTTGTTGATAAAGGATACATTCCTTCTCTTTTCACTATATCCATCGATATAACCAATGGCTCCACCCGTCATAGTCCCACCATACACGTTTATGTCTTCCAGATGAAGACCATCAAAGGATACCGTACCAGCGGAATTGGCCGTTCTTGCAGCAAAACCGCCCACACCAATATGCATATCCTTGTCTCCTTTTTTCACATACGTTAACGTACCCTTTTCATCAAATAATCCAAGCTTAATGTTTCCTGATATCTTAAGATGATTTACCTTACATCCATCTGTAAAGTGAAAATCCACAAACAGTCCGGCACCCTGATTTTTCCACACACCATTGCTGTATTCCGTATGATAATCATTCTGATTCATATTTAATGTAATCACCGTGTCTGCATTCCGATCAGCATTTATGCTCTTAATTACCAGATTGCGGCGATATACTTCAGGAATACTGCAGTCACTATGCCAAACATTCTTATTATTTCCATAGCTGGAACCGATTCCCCGGAAACCATTTCCGTAGTCGCTCATATTTATGCTGTCTGTTGCAAACGTGAGCATAACCGGAATATTGGTATCAGCCGAAGTACTTTTCCCAGCCAAACGAGCAGCTGTTGTTCCTATGGTATAATTCTTCACCAGATAGGACACGCGATTCTTTGCCGTATCGCTGCCTGCAGCACTTGCAACTCCGCCCCAATAAGCTTCATCCGTAAGATTCGCAGCACCTGTCACTGTTCCAATTCCTTCATAGGATGCAGTACGTGGTTTACCATATTGATAAGCATCTACGACTTTGTCCACATCGGTGTAACTGCCACCTGAGTCCATCGCCCCTGCGCCGCTGTTTACAATCGCGGAAAGCAGCCACAATCCCTGGGCAGAGATTACAGTAACATTCAGGCTTCCACTTGCTTCGCTTACCTGAAGGTCATTTGTTCCTGCTGTCAAAGTCGGAATGGTATAGTTTTTATCCGTGTTATTTACAGTGCATCCTTCCGCACAGGCATAGCCATCCAGTACGCGTCCTACATAAGGATTACGGTAAAAATACTTTCCACCATCTGACGCTGTTTTTCCATCGGCTGTGCCATCTGCCTTTACCATATTCACTGTTTTATTGACCGCTGCCGCATCTGCGCACGCATTCGTAAAGGTATTGGATGTTCCATTCATATTTCGGAACACCACGCCGCCACCGGTCTTTTCGTAGTCATTGTCTTTTTCTGTGACTGGGACTGTGACATGGGTTGCACCGCCGACCAGACCTACATAGCCGCCTGCTGCGATCGTCTGTGGATAAGTTCCACTGAACGTCACGGAATTTTTAACATAATTTACTGACACATGATCAATGATTGTATCCCCGCCCATGCAGTAACCAACTACACCGCCAAAAAACGGATTTCTGCTGGTCCCCGGAAGACTTTCTGCCTGCATGGTGATCGTTGCCCGTGAATAATCCACGATCAGATCTTTTACGACACTTCCCCGGCTATATGCAATCAGACCTCCAAAGCTGTCTTTATTCTCATTAGTTCCTGTCAAGGCAACTGTAGTGTTCTGAGAGGCACCTACAATGACTCCGCTGAACGGCTTCTCCTTCGTACCTAGTCCGCCAAAGCTTTCTGCTGACAAAGTAATATCCTTATCAATCTTATAATATGCATTCAGCAGATAATTCGTTGCTTTTTCCGTATCAGCTGCATTCCCGTTCTCGCTCTTCCAGGCTCCGTTCTCCCAGGTGTAAGTAATATCTGTTCCTCTTGCATCACTGTTCGCACCATTTTGGAGATGATATCCTTCTGCAGTCTGTGTCTGATTTTCCAATACTTTTGAATTGAAAATTGCCTGGAATTTTGAAACACTGCCCGGATTCAGAATATAGGCTGCCAGTGAACTCAGCTGATGTGCATCTTCAATAATATACGGATCTCCATACGTTCCACATCCTTTCAGAAGACCGGTTGTCTTCTGATTAATATCCAGCTCATACTTGCTCTCTGTAATATTCTGCTGTGTATAGACGTAGCGAATAAAATTCGAGCTGCCATATCTTGATTTCACATATGCTTCATTGGCATTTTTCCCCTGTTCATCTGTGATATAGCTGTCAACGTCATAATATTGATACTGTTTATCCGGATTACGTCCGGTCGTTCCTGTATTCGTCAATTCTACACCGTAAGTGACCTTATCATCCGTACTGTTGAAATTATACGTACCGGTACCTTCTGATGAATACATAAAGGATTCTAAAAGAGTTGCCCTGGTAAATATTGTATGGGTTGTATGATAATCAACCGTCACATTCCCATTGTTATAAACGGATGTAGACTTCGATGTATCCTCTTTCAGACGTCCATCCAGTGCAATATTAGAAAATGAAAGAGTCAGCTTCGTTGCCGTCGCACTGCCGACTTTACCGATCAGACTGCTTGCTGCATAAACAGTTGTCTTACCAGATCCTTTTCCTGTTGTATAACCTTCTCCTGTAGAAAGCGCATTTACAGTTAATTTGACTGCCTGATTCATCTGATTAATCAGAAGCGGCGCATAAGCTGTGCTATCTTTTGCGATATCTGTCACACGAATTCCAGCCAGTGTCACATTATTCAGGCTGATTTCAACGATATTGCTGACCGGATCACCGATTACGCTTCCATAAATCAATGCACCGGAACTATAAGAACCGGCCTCTGCTGTACTTTCCTTTCCTACCGTTCCCGAAAAAGAGGTACTCTTTACCGCTATGTTGTGAGTGGTATGATAAAATAATCCATGCTGCATCAAATAATGCTGATGGTCAGAATCTGACAGTGGTTTATTCTTACTTTTCGTCTCTTGTGCATTCATGCC
>ENA-ORTW01003981-ORTW01003981.1-human-gut-metagenome-genome-assembly--contig:-NODE-3981-length-11992-cov-2.550641_pt1 | contig 11992 bp, 10 predicted proteins | sample MGYA00242072_ERZ509193 | MGnify/ENA primary metagenome ERZ509193 (study PRJEB26280, sample SAMEA2338813) | human gut metagenome | biome: human gut; feature: human-associated habitat; material: faeces...
CCTGACGGCAGCCGAAGGTATCACCGAAGCACTCAAAGCAGCCGGCCGGATGGAATGGGTGCGCCGCACGAACAGCATCCGAAGCCGCGTCAGAGAAATCGTCAATTCAGAACTGATTTACAACTGAGTAGAACCCGGAGTTCCGACTGCCGTTTGCGGCCTGAACTCCGGGTTCGCTTTAGGGCAAAATCGTGCAGTATCGGTCTAACAAGCAACGGATTTGCCCCAGCAAATCCAACCCGCAGGGAAATCCCTGTGCCCCTTATTTTATCATTTACCTGTGTGCAATCTCCACAGGAAAGTCATAATCTACGCTCGGATGCAGCTTGCGTCCGCTGCACAATGGCTTGCGTTCATACCGCTGACAACACACAGTCGCTCAGAGGACAGCGTCTTCGCGGTAAGCATCAGCAGACACATCGACAAAAGCGGAGCTGTGATGGCCTGAAGATGCCTTATCCTCCGTGAGGATACTATACTTGCAGTCACTTCTGCCACGCCGTCCGCCGCGTTGTAAGCCTGCCGTTTGCAATTTTACTCGAACCATTGTTGTCCAGCACGTGCAGCAGACGAACGTTTTTGTCGGTAACACTCTGACCGATAGTCAGCGTGAATCCGTATTCTCGGGTACAACTGCACCGGTCGGCGTGATCTTATTGCCTTTGCCGCCAATTACTATCGCTGCAACGTATCTCAGAGGTTCCGTGTTCATTCGTCGGCGTTACATTTGCATTTTTGTTTGTCGAAAGCCGTGTTTTCGCGTCTTTTACTCCATGCGGAGCGGCTGGAGCACTTCATTCATGCGCTGAATATTCTGCACAACGCTATCCTTGCGGCGAACAGCAAGGCTGACATACAGCGAATCGATCAGCGAGAACTGTGCAACACGCGGCGAAACGAAAAGCTGTTCCGGAGAATACAGTTCCAGGCAGATATCACACACCTGCTTAAGTGGCGTATCCGGGAAGCCGGTGATGCCGATGGTCTGCGCGCCGTGCTCTTTCGCCGTACGGACGGCGGAAACGATCTCACATGTCTTGCCGGTGTGCGAGATCGCGATCACGGCGGTATTCGGCATACACAGGCTCGCTTGAATCTGCATCAGATGCGAGTCGGTCAGCGACACCGCACGGAAGCCGATGCGCATCAGACGGATGTAGAAGTCCTCTGCGATGGTGCCGGATGCGCCGACACCGAGAATGAGAATGTTTTCGGCGCGACTGAGCACATCGACCGCCTGCTCGATCTTCTGGAAGTCGAGCAGTTGGAGCGCACGCTCGAGCGTGTCGATGTTGCGGCCAAACACACTCTCGGAAATGGTCTGAATACTGTCGGTTTCAGACAAATCTTCGAATATTGTTCGAACTGATTTGGGCGAATACTTCGCGAGCAGCAGCTTCATCTCGCTGAACCCGGTGCAGCCGAGGATCTTGCAAAATCGAATAATACTTGATTCTGCGATGCCCAGCTCGGCGGCCATCTGCTGAATGCTGATCGAGGTAATATGTACCGGATCGGCTATGATATGGTCGGCAATCCGCTTTCCAACCTTGGAAAAAGTCGCATATTGCGACTGGATTGCAGCATAAACGTTTTTATCCATACGCTCACCTTTTATCTGTGTCATATTATGTTTTCATTGTAACACAATTCGTCCGGTTTGTGAAGGATGCACAAAAATGAACAATATTCTTTTTACAACATGAATTATTGAATTTTATTCCGCACGGTGCTATACTTGATTACGGTCAATGGATTGGAGTTCCATTGAAAGGGTAAAAGCTGAAGCAAGAGATTACGTCCGGACAACTTCTCAAACTGCGGTTCCCCGAAAAAGCACGTTCAGTGCTCGATAAAGGGCCGCGCAGCTCCAACTGGCAGAAAAGAAAAATAAAAAAGGACTGAGCAAAACCATGGGCAAATCCAGCAACCCGACTTTCGCGGGTGATAAGGAATTTGAGAAGATCCACCTCAAAGAAAAGTTTTCCTACGGCCTCGGCGACGTTGCCTGCAACGTTGTCTTCGCCTTGACAACCTCGCTGCTGATTTACTTCTACACCAACGTAGTCGGCATCTCTGCAGCCATGATCGGTACCATCATGCTGATCTCGCGTTTCTTCGATGGTATTTCCGATGTACTGATCGGTCACCTGGTTGACCGCACGCATTCCAAGCACGGCAAGTCCCGTGCATGGATCCTCTGGATGATGATTCCGTACGGTATCGCAGCAATCCTGCTGTTCACCGTTCCGCCTGCTACGCCGATCGTAAAGGGCATTTACGTTTTCATCACCTATAACTTCTGCACTACCGTTGTTTACACCGCACTGAACCTCCCGTACGCAACGCTGGCAACCCTGATGACCCGCGACACCGACCAGCGCGCCGTTGTCAACCTGTTCCGTACCGGTATGTCTGCCCTCGGCAACATGGTCATCACCGCAGTAACCTTCCCGCTGGTTACCCGTCTGGGTGACACCCAGCAGGCATGGATCGAGGTTTCCATCCTCTACGCCATCATTTCCATCATCATGCTGTTCATCTGCTTCAAGAACTGCCATGAGCGCGTCAAGGAAGAGACCAAGACCAAGGACGGCAAGAACGTTCCGCTCTGGATGGGCATCAAGCTCTGCGTCACCAACAAGTACTTCATCATGTTCTTCATGCTCGCTGTGTTCCTGTCCTTCTATGAGGCAGTTACCGGCACCTGCAACGCATACTACGCACAGTACATTCTCGGCAACCGCGACCTGCTCGGCGCACTCGCATCGTTCGAGTCCATTCCGCAGATCGTTACCGTTCTTGTTCTGTCTCCGTTCATCGCAAAGTTCGGCAAGCGCAACGTAGCGCTGATCGGTGCGATCGTCGCCGTTATCGGCACGGTCTCCCTGTTCATCAACCCGAGCGCCCTCAATCTTGCACTGTTTGCCTGCGTCATGCGCGGCATCGGCAAGGGCTGCTTCCGCGGCGTCAAGTACTCCATGCTCGCTGACGTTATCGAGTACGGCGCATGGAAGCGCGGCATCCGTGTACAGGGCCTGATGGTTTCTGCCACCACAGCCGGCCAGAAATTCGGCTCCGGTATAACGACCGCTATTTTCGGCGCCCTGATGAGCCTCGTAGGTTTCGCCGGCACCGCGACTATCAACGCAGCACAGTCTCAGATGCTGATCGGTATCTACATCATCGGCAACATCATTGCCTGGGGCGGCATCGGCGTTCTGCTGATCTTCTACAAGCTCGATAAGATCTATCCGCGCATTATTACCGAGATGAAGCAGCGCGAGGCTGCTGAGGCAGAAAAGGCCGCTGCAAACGCATAACTCAGACATACTCTGACACTCATTAATCATCTTTTTTCTTCCCTTATATGGCAACAGCCGGCGGAGTCATGTATTCTGCCGGCTGCCCCTTATTACGCATGGCCCTATCCCGGCGCATAACAAACTTGAAAGGCGTGTAACAAACAAATGGAAACTATGTCCTATGAAAACCGTATCGCCCTCGGCAATCTGGTACCGACGATCGGTCAGTTCAAGGTAATGGATAAAATTCCGCAGTACCAGCAGTGCGAGGTGCACAATCTGGTCGAGGCACCGGCTGAGGTGCCCGAGGTGCTGCGCCATGTCGTGTTCAACATCGAACGTGGTCAGACGCTGCACGAAACCATCGACTTCCTCAACATGTGTCCGGACTTCAAGAACATGGACATCATCTACGCGAACGAGCTCGATGACGGCGCGGTCCGCTCGGGCAACTGCAACGTGGCGTATGAGATCGCCAAGTCCATCGGCATGAACTATGCCTATGGTCTGGAGTTCATCGAGCTGGTCAACCCGAACGACAACAAGGGTTTCCACGGCAACGCCCTGTTCTCGCGCTGGCCGATCCGCTGGGCGAAGGTCGTTCACATGCCCGAGCAGTACAACTGGTACTATGACCGTCAGAAGCGCATCGGCGCGCGCGTTGCCATTGTCTGCTCGCTCGACATCGGCGGCCGGGAAGTCGGCGCGGTCAGCGTCCATCTGGAGAACCGCGCGGACAGCGAGGGCCGCGAAGCCCAGATGGCAGTCGTGTATGATGAGATCAAAAAGTCGTTCGCGCCGGACACGCCGGTCATGATCGGCGGCGACCTGAACACCAATACGTTTGACGGCAACGACATCCCGGGCTTCACCAAGCTGTTCAACGACCCGGAGCGCCTTGCCAAGCACATGGCGGCGGTCGAAAAGTACGAGCGCGTCCTGCCGCAGGCAGAGGAGAACGGCTTCTCCTACCGCGAGTTCAGCAGCACCGAAGGCACGCGCCGCAAGCCGATGCCGGGCGGCAAGAGTATGCTGCTCAAGCTGGACTGGCTGATGGCGCGCGGCATGGAATGCATCGACCACGGCACGGTCTCGACTGAGACGAAGGACTGCACCTGGGCCGAGCCGGGCAGCGCGCTGGCGAAGTTCACAGGTCCCGAGCTGTCCGACCACAACGCCTGCTGGGCAGACTGTCGATTCGCAAAGTAACTACTAAAATCTATTGTAGAAAGCTGCACACGCTGCATACATATTGACAGCGTGTGCACTTTTTATCGAGTGAGGAGAACCTACATCAAATGAGTGGAATGATACAATACCTGCGCGAATTTCATTTCGCCTCGGTCGTAGTGCGGCTCGCCCTTGCGATGCTGCTCGGCGGCTGCATCGGTCTGGAGCGCGGACGCAAGCGCCGTCCGGCCGGTTTCCGCACCTATATGCTCGTCTGTCTCGGCGCGGCGCTGACCGTGCTGCTCAGCCTGTACGAATTTACCATGGTGACAGGGCCGTGGTCGGATATTTGCGCAGAGATCGGCATAAAAACCGACGTTTCGCGTTTCGGCGCACAGGTCATCAACGGCATCGGCTTTCTGGGCGCAGGAACCATTCTCGTTACCGGCCGCCAGCAGGTCAAGGGCCTGACCACTGCCGCTGGTCTGTGGGCATCGGCATGCACCGGCCTTGCGGTCGGCGCAGGATTTTACGAGTGCGTGCTCATCGCATTCGCGATGATATTTCTCAGCATCCGCCTGTTCCCAATTGTGGATGCGTACATACAGGAGAACGCGCGTGACATCAATCTGTACATGGAGTTCTATTCGCTCGGGGACATCAGTACCATCATCAATCAGCTGAAATCGCAGAACGTGCAGATTTACGACATCGATATCGAGCGGAACAAAAGTGGCGAGGCGCTGCACCCAAGTGCGATCTTCTCGATCCGCCTCAATGAAAAAATACCGCACACGCAGCTTCTCTCCGATCTGGCGGAGTTGGACTGCTTTTGCGTGATCGAAGAGCTGTAAGGAGTGGACTGCTATGTTATCTGTTTTTGACGGCCTGCGCGACGTGACGACGCTTTCCGTGTTCGTGCGTCTGGCCTGCGCGCTCATCTGCGGCGGCATTATCGGTATCGAGCGCTCGTACAAGCGCCGCCCGGCCGGCTTCCGCACGCACATCCTCATCTGCATCGGCGCGGCCATCACCACGCTGACGAGTCAGTATCTGTATCTGAATATGCACTATTTTACAGATATGGCGCGCCTCGGTGCACAAGTTGTTGCGGGTATTGGCTTCATCGGTGCGGGCACCATCATCGTTACCAAGCGGCAGCGCGTCAAGGGTCTGACCACGGCAGCTGGTCTCTGGACCTCGGCCATCATCGGCCTCACCTTTGGCGGCGGCTTCTACGAGGGCGGCATTCTCGCGACCGTGTTCATCATGCTCGCCGAGCTTGTGTTCTCGCGTATCGAGTACCGCGTGCTCGAAAATGTGCCGGAGATCAATCTGTATATGGAATACGAGGACAAGCACTGTCTGGATGATGTGCTTCAGCTCTACCGCAGCTGCAATATTAAAGTGCTGAACATCCAGATTACGCGCTCGGCAGAAAACGGTGAGCATAACGCCTGCGCTATCTTTACGCTGCGCCTGCCGCGCAGCTGCGGCGTAGAAAAGCTACTGACACTTGTCGGCAAGCGAGAGGGAATTGTGTCGGTGGAAGAGCTGTAAACCACACCGAATTTCAAAAAAAACAGAAAACCAAAGCAGTGATGCGCCTCGTATTTGGAGGCTGCATTGCTGCTTTCTTTCGTTTTTACCCGATGTGCCGTCGCGCAAGATGAAGAAAAATATCGAGTCGCTGCAAAAAGGCAGTAAGGATCACCGTAAAATTCCCTGCGGGGCTGGATTTGAACAATCAAATCCGTTGCTTGTTACGACATCTTCTACCCCAAAAACTCAATATTGGCACCATCAAAACAAACCGGAGCGCACAGCTGAATTTCAGGCTGTACGCTCCGGTTTTTGCTGCTTAGATTGGCGTTCGTAAAAATTTCTAAAAAGTTTTTGTCAGTTTTTGAGGGCAAAGAAGGCCTGTGAACATTATCGGAAATTTCAGCGGCGGCGCGAACAGGAACGATGAGGTGCAGCATGAACGAGTTATGGACTGAGCAGGAAAACAATTTCCGAATGAATATCAGCGGCACCGAATACGAGGTGAGCACGCATTTTGACAGCAGCGGCAGGCAAAGCCTGTTTGCAGGTTTGCTTTACTGTCCGGACTGCGGCGCGAAACTTCATTGCTGTGCGGCGAAAAGCCTGAAACCCAATCAGGAATTTTATCGCTGCGCCAACTACAATTTCGGACGCGGAACGTGCAAAATCCACTATATTCGCAACGTGGTGCTTGAAGAAATCGTTCTGGAAGCGGTCAGCAGTCTGGCGGATTATGTGCGCCGCTATGAGCCGGTGTTTCTGTATTTCCTCGCTATGCAGAATAACGCGGAGCATCAAATGAATTTGAAAGTGCTCCGGCAGTCCATTGACAAAGGCGAGCAGCGTATCCGGCAGATCGACAAGGCTATCGAAGAACTGTTTGAGGCCAATATCTGTGGAAAAATCACGGATGAGCGCTTTATCAAGATGACCGCAAGTTACGAAGAAGAGCAGAAGAATCTGACTGCATCGGTGGAGAACTGGAAGTTAGAGCTTGAAAACGCTCAGCAGCAGAAGGTAAACGGACGCAACCGAGTGAAGGTGGACATTTACTTTACTGCCGTTGAGATAGTAAATATTCCGACCGAAACCGAGATGAAAGCCGCTATGGAGGAAATCCAGCGCAGCCGCAAGCAGGCAATCACCACATAAAAACAGCAGCGGCACAGTCCACAAATGTGAAACTGTGCCGCTGCTTATATAATACTTCGTTATGGGTGCCGAGCTAATCGGATACGTCCCTTTTTCATGCTTATTTCTTCTCCAGCGCTGCCATCGCAATCTTTTCCGGCGTAATGGGAAGCTCATAGAACCGCTTGCCTACAGCATTTCGGATTGCATCCGAAATCGCCGGCAGCGGTGTATTGATAACAACCTCGCCGATGGATTTCGCACCGAACGGGCCTTCGCCCTCGTAGCTGTTCTCGAACTCCACGCGGATCTTGCCGATGTCCACGCGTGCGGGAATCTTGTACTGGAAAAGCGAATTTTCCATCGGATAGCCGCGGTCATCGTAGGTGACGCTCTCGGTCAGCGTCATGCCGATGCCCTGCGCAATGCCGCCCTCGGCCTGCACGCGCGTCAGGTTCGGATTGATGGGCGTACCGCAGTCCACTGCCGCAGCGTAATCCAGCAGGGTTACCTCGCCGGTTTCGGTATCCACCTCGATTTCAGCCGCACCGACCATATACGGCGGAGGCGAAATCTCGGACGAATGCGTAACCGTCGCCTGCAGCTCGATGCTGTTGCCGTTCATGGAAGCCGTCGCAATATCACTCAGGCTAATGGTCTTGCCTGCATTTTCGCCTTCCTCTACGCGGACTTCCCTGCCGTCGAAGCTGACCTGCTCCTGATCGCAGCCGAGCAGCTTTGCGCCGAGCGCACAGATTTTGCCGCGCAGCTCGAGCGCGCACTTCTCGGTCGCCTTGCCGGTGACGTAGGTCGTACTCGAGGCATACGAGCCGGAATCATACGGCGACCAGTCGGTGTCCGCACTCAGCGTGGTAATGTTGTCAAGCGGACACTCAAGCACCTCTGCCGCGATCTGCGCAAGCGTGGTATCACAGCCGGTGCCCATGTCAGCCGCGCCGATGAGCAGCGTGTAAAAGCCCTCATCGTTGACCTTGAGCGTCGCACTGCCGACGTCCATGCTCGTGATGCCCGAGCCCTGCATCGCCATGCCCATGCCGACCGCGCGCACCTTGCCGTTTCCCATGTCGCGGCACGGATACTTGTTATCCCAGTCGATCATGTCGTGCACGCGCGCCAGACAGCGGTCGAGCGCACAGCTTGTGTTCAGCTGACCGTAGTACGCGGGCATAATCTCACCCTCGTGCGTAATATTCATCTCACGGATTTTGAACGGGTCCATGCCGAGGATGTTCGCCAGCTCGTTTACCGCGCTCTCCACCGCGAACAGGCCCTGCGTTGCGCCGTAGCCACGGTACGCGCCCGCCGACATGTGATTGGTGTACACAACGTCACTCGTAAAGCGGAATGCCTCGGCCTTGCCGTACAGCGGAATCGACTTATGACCGGACAGACCGACCGTTGTCGGGCCGTGTTCGCCATACGCGCCGGTGTTGGACAGCGTGTGCAGGTCGATGCCGCGCACGATGCCGTCCTTGTTTGCGCCCAGACGGACGTGCATTTCCATCTCGTGGCGCGGCGAAGATGCAATCTGGCTCTCCACGCGGCTGAAGATGATCTTGGACGGCTTTTTCGTCATCCAGGTGACAAACGCCGGATACACTGCGCTGACCGCGGTCTGCTTGGCACCGAAGCCGCCGCCGATGCGCGGCTTGGTGACGCGCACCTTGCTTTTCGGGATATGCAGTGCGTTCGCCACGATTCGGCGGGTGTGGAACACGATCTGCGTTGAGCTGATGATGTGCAGGCGGCCGTAGGTGTCGATCTCGCAGTAGGTGCGGAAGGTTTCCATCATCGCCTGCTGGCATGCCTGCGTGTGGTACACGCGGTCGATAACGACATCGCAGTCCGCGAGGACCGCATCGATATCGCCGTTGCCGCACTCGTCGTGCGCGCACAGGTTGCGCCTGTTATCCGCGCCGACCGGCGCAAGGCTCTCCCAGTTGTCCTCCGGATGCACGAGCACCGGATTGTCCTTCGCGGTATGGAAATCGAGCACCGGCTCGAGCACCTCATACTCCACCTTGACCAGTTTCATCGCCTTATCCACGCATTTTTCGTCCGCACCGGCGAGAATCGCCACCACATCGCCTACAAAGCGTACATGGCGGTCGATAACAAGGCGGTCATACGGACTCGCCTCCGGATAAGTCTGACCGGCCTGCGTGTAGCGGCGGCCGTCCTGGTCTACGTCCTCCCATGTGAAGATGGCCTCCATGCCGGGGACTTTCATCGCGGCGGTCTTGTTGATGCTCTTGACGATGGCGTTTGCGTGCGGCGAGCGCAGCAGCTTGACGCACAGGCAGTCGCGCGGCGTTACATCGTCCACATACACCGGCTGACCGGTGACGAGCTGCATCGCATCCTTTTTGCGGAGCGGCTGATTGACTACCTTCACTGTGCGTCCTCCTCTCTCTGCTTTTTCCAGTCGAGATATGCGCGGATACCGCGCAGCTGTCCCTCATAACCCGAGCAGCGGCACAGATTGCCCGCCAGATATTCCTTGATCTCCTCATCGGTCGGGTCCTGCTTTTCGCGGAACAGCGCGATTGCGTTCATCATAAAGCCGGGATTGCAGAAGCCGCACTGCTCCGCACCCTGATCCGCGATGAACGCGCCGAATTCGGCGGCTTCGCCCTGCAAGCCCTCCAAGGTCGTGATTGTATGTCCGCTTGCACGCGCTGCCAGCACCGAGCAGGACAGCACCGGCTTTTCGTCCATAAATACAGTGCACAGACCGCAGTTTGCGGTCTCGCAGCCGCGCTTGACGCTCAGGCAGCCATGCCCCCGCACAAAGTCGATGAGCAGCGTGTCCGCCGCCACATCGTCTGCTACTTTCTTTCCATTCAATGTCATTGTGATCAGCATATCCGTTCCCCCTTACTCTGCATCGAGCGCGTGTGCCGCGCGGCGCACCAGCACACCCGCGAGGTGTCTGCGATATTCCGCACTGCCGCGCAGACTGCTGCCGGTCTTGATTTCCGCCCGAACGGCTTCCGCCATCTGCTCCGCCGTTTTACCCACAGGCTGTGCATAAATCTGTGCGCGCGCCGGACGGGCACCGACGGCGAACCGATAGCCGTTCTCATCCTTAACGGACGCGCAGGTCAGCACCGGAATGTCGGTCTGGCTGATGCGCACGGACTGGTAGTTGAATTTCGCATTTTTCTTGGGCACGATAATGCGCACCAGAATATCGCGGTCCTTGGGTCTTTCGGCGTACTCGGAAAGCGGCACAATGCCGCCCTTGTACAGCTCTACCTGTGCGTCCAGCACGAGGAACATGGTCAGCACATCGGAAAAGCCGAACCGGCTGTACAGGCTGCCGCCGACGGTCGCCAGATTGCGAAGCTGCACGCCGACAATGTGGCGCACGGATTCGCGCATAGCACCGTTCGTGTAGGCTGCCAGTCCTTCGTGCAGCTCCAGCGCGCGCAGCGAGGCCATCGCACCGATCCGGAACTCGGTTTCGGTTTCCTCGATGGTGTCCAATCCCAGACCGGACAGGTCGATTGCCGTGCCGACATTCAGCGTCTCCATTTTGAGCCAGATCATGCCGCCGATCACGCGGTTGGACTTTTTCTGGTTGAGCGTATACGCTTCCTCGAGCGACTCGACTTTTTTGTATTCCCGTATCGTCAACATACGTTATATCCTCTCTCTTTCAGGGGAATGTGTTATCTTTTCAGTATACTACTTTTATTTTACCACAAAATCTGCTATAATGCCGTTGTGAATATCAAAATACAACGAAAAGAAAAAGTTGTGGGAAAGGAGCCGCCATGCAGCCAAATATCCGCGTGATGCTGTTCGATGAGGACGGCGAGCGCTTTTTCGGTGAGGGACCGTGCCGTCTGCTGCATGCCATCGAGCAGACCGGATCGCTTCGCGCCGCCGCGCAGTCCATGCAGATGGCATATACCAAGGCGCTCGGACTCGTCCGTCATGCCGAGCAGGTGCTCGGTTTTGCGCTCACCGAGCGCAAAATCGGCGGCAAAGGCGGCGGCGGCAGCGTACTCACTGACGAGGCAAAGGAGTTTCTCTATCGCTATGAGCAGTATCGTGACGCCTGCAAACAGGCAGGAAAACAGCTCTATCCGCAGTTTTTCCCCGATGAAAAGTGAAATCGGATGTGTGATCATGGCATCCGGCCTAGCAAAACGGTTTGGCTCCAACAAGCTGCTTGCCGAATTCGACCGAAAACCGCTGCTCTGCCGTGCGTTTGCCGTGACAGAGGGGTTGCACCGCGTGGTCGTTACCCGCTCGACCGAGGTGCAGGCATTGTGTGAAAAATACGGCATTCCCGTCCTGCACCATGCCCATCCACTTCGCAGCGACACCGTGCGGCTTGGACTGGAGTACCTGCTGCCGCGGTTTCCTGCCATGTCTGGCTGCGTGTTTCTGCCGGGTGATCAGCCGCTGCTGACGAGGAAAACGCTCTGCTGTATGGTGTCGGCATTCTGCGCGGAACCCGACCAGAAATCGCAGATTTTCCGTCTATACGAGCCGCAAAGCGGTACGCCGGGCAGTCCGGTGCTGTTCGGCGCGGATTATTTTGAGGAACTGCGTTCTCTTCCCGAGGGCAGGGGCGGCGGCGCGGTCGCCAAGCGGCATGCGGAAAAGGTAACGCTGTTTCCTGCTCGACATCCGGCGGAATTGATGGACGCGGATACACCGGACGTTCTCGCAGAATTAAAAATGATTTTTCAAAACGATTCATTTTATCGGTAATGCCAACCATTTGATGCGGCGTTATGCAGGCGCACATTGTGCGCCCCTACGGTTACGTTTGTGCAGTCGGTTTACACGGTGCGCCGAGGTCG
>ENA-ORTW01003990-ORTW01003990.1-human-gut-metagenome-genome-assembly--contig:-NODE-3990-length-11978-cov-3.139982_pt1 | contig 11978 bp, 10 predicted proteins | sample MGYA00242072_ERZ509193 | MGnify/ENA primary metagenome ERZ509193 (study PRJEB26280, sample SAMEA2338813) | human gut metagenome | biome: human gut; feature: human-associated habitat; material: faeces...
AGAAAAAGGCGTTAGAGATATCCGGCACGATAATCCCGATGGCCCCCGAATCGCTGCGTTTGAGCTGCCTAGCCGCCGCATTAGGCGTGTAGCCGGTCGTCCGGCAGAGCTCCATGATCTTGGCATAGGTCTCTGGTCGGATGTTCTGCGCCCCATTCAGCGCCCGGGACACAGTGGTGTGGGATACCCCCGCCATTTTCGCAATATCCTTGATGGTCAGTTTTTCCATAATATTCCCTCTCCGCAGTTTCACAGGGAAATGTTCACATCTCCCTGAAAGGTATAATAGCATTGGGAACCGCCCGCGGCGCATAGCGCGTCGACCTGAGCTCCCATCTCTTTAGTATAATGGATTTTGTCAACGCTGACCACTAAAATTTCAGGTTTCACGATCTTTTGTACATATTCCGAGAAATATCGGGCGCAGATCCCATGGTGGGACAGTTTTTGCAGCCGGGGCTGGACCGTTCGGCCGCACAAAGCCGCCCGCATGGTCTCATCGGTACTATCCCCGGCCAGCAGCGCCAGATCAGCACCACCCTTCCGCAGCAGCCAAATGCTGCTGTCCTCATTGCAGGTCTGCTTGTGGGCCTCCAGATTCCACGCCATGGCCTCTTCCGTCAGTTCAGGCGCACACAGGGCCTCCGCATAGGTCACCGACCGCTGCGTACTGTCCCGCATGGGGTAGAGGCAGTCCAGCGCGAAGTCTCCGAAGGTAAAGGTCCTTCCGGCGCACTCTTTCGACCGGATCAGTTCTGTCCCGCTGCGGTTCAGATATTGGAAAAACGTGTGATACTCCCGGTAAAACTCCTGATCTCCAAATACCGGATACACCCGGTCGGCAAACTGAAGATCTCTGCAGGGCGCCACAGCCCGCCGCACCTGCACCTGGTCGACCAGGTGCACAAAGCCGCCGAAGTGATCTTGGTGCAGATGGGTCAGGATGAGCAAGTCGATATCGGAGATATTTCTCTGGGTGAGGAACTCTAACAAGGGGCGGCGGGCCCCGTAATATTTTCCGCCCCCGTCCACTACCACCGTCTGCCGCCCCTGGGGAGTATCCAGAAGAAGCACTGTGCAGTCCGCGCGTCCCGCATCCAGAATGTGCAGCTCGCTCATAGGGTCAGCGTCACCTCATCTCCCACCCGATAGGTCTCGTCGCCTCGGTAGCGGACCTCCAGGATCTCGTTATCCGCCTGATTGTGCAGCATCATACGGACCTCCACGCCCTGGTACTCGATCTCATAAACAGACGCACGGACGCCGTCCCGGCCATCCCGCTTCACTTGCAGGTGCTCCGGCTTGACAGGATAGTGGCCGCTCTCGCGGAACACCGGAGCCACCTGGCTCCCCTCCCAGCAGGCTGTAGAGCCGGCAGGGGTGAATGTATCTGCAGACCAAGTGCCGGCGATCAGGTTGGACCGCCCCACGAATTTGGCTACAAAGGGAGTGGCCGGGTGGCTGTAGATCTCCTGTGGCGTACCCACCTGCTCGATCTGCCCCTGGTTCATCACCACGATCCGATCCGCCAGGGCCAGTGCCTCAGACTGGTCGTGTGTCACATAGACCACGGTCACCTTGGTCTTCTGGTGGAGTTCCTTGATCTCCCGGCGCATCTCCACGCGTAGTTCCGTATCCAGATTGGATAACGGCTCATCTAATAAAAGAAGCTTTGGATTTGTTGCAAGCGCTCTGGCAATCTCTAACTTACGCTGCTCTCCATATGGAAGATTTGATGCAAGAAAGTCTGCCTTACCATCAAGCTCAAATACTTTCAGAAGTTCCATTGCCTTTTCATTCATCTCTTTTTCCATCTTATGGTACTTTGGTAAACGTAAAATGCCTGTCAAAGCGGAATACTTATACTGATTATGCAGTCCAATCTTTACATTGTCAAGAACAGACTGCTGGGAAAACAGACGAATATTCTGGAAAGTTCTTGCAATACCTGCCTTATTAATCTCAATTGTCTTCTTTCCAACAAGATCTTCACCATCTAACTTGATAATACCGTCTGTCGGTTTATATACACCGGTCAGCATATTAAAGACAGTTGTCTTTCCTGCACCATTTGGTCCAATCAGACCGTAAAGCTGTCCTTTCTTTATCTCAACCTCAAATCGGTCTACCGCACGAAGACCACCAAAAGAGATACCCAGATTCTTTACTTCAAGTAATGCCATAATTACTGTACCTCCTCTGCTTTTGCTTTTTTGCCAAACATTCTCTTAATGGAATACTTTTCTCTCCACTCGATTGCTTTTGGTGCCCAGTTAAAGAGCATCATGATAATTAATACAATCGCGTAAATCAACATACGATAATCGGCAAGTCCACGAAGAACTTCTGGAAGCATTGTAAGAAGAACCGCCGCGATAATAGATCCACGAAAACTTCCCATGCCACCTAAAACAACGAATACAAGAATCATGATGGACATATTGTAACCGAAGTTTGCAGGAAGTGCTGTTAACGTAGACAGGTTATGTGCATAAAGTACACCACCCGCACCGGCAATCGCTGCTGAAATTGTAAATGCCATTAATTTATACTTTGTAATATTGATACCTACAGATTCCGCTGCGATACGATTATCACGAATCGCCATGATCGCACGTCCTGTTCTTGAGTTTACAAGGTTAAAACAAACAAATAAACTAATTAAAATAATAATAATACCAACAACAAAGGTAGACTGATTTGGCGTTCCGACAATACCTTTTGCTCCATCAATGATCTTTTGTCCATCTGCCTCCATATTTAAAGAGGCACTGTCCTTTATGGAGAAATGAAATCCTTTACTGTCTTTTCCAAGATACATAACGTTAATTACATTCTTGATAATCTCACCAAATGCCAGCGTTACGATTGCAAGGTAATCGCCTCTAAGACGAAGAACCGGAATACCAATAAGCCATCCAAAAATTGCTGCAACAACTGTACCGATAAGAATCGCCAGAATAAAACGAAGTGTTTCATTCATTCCTGTCGCCATCATACATTTTGAAAATACAGCACTTGAAAATGCTCCAACACACATAAATCCTGCATGACCAAGACTCAGCTCACCAAGATATCCTACACAAAGATTTAATCCGATCGCTACGATAGAATAAATGCAAAGCGGAACAAGAAGTCCCTGCATCAGACTCGACATCATTCCGGTAGATACCATAACCTCTACAATAATAAATACTGCGATTACCATAGCATAGGTAATCAACATACTTTTTGTCTGTTTGTTCATACTTTTTAAATTTGCTTTTTTCATTTCTTATGCCACCTACACTTTCTCCTGTACCTGTTTGCCAAGAAGTCCCGTAGGCTTTACTAAAAGTACGATGATCAATACGGCAAATACGATTGCATCAGATAACTGTGAAGAAATATATGCTCTTCCCAGAATCTCAATTACTCCCAGTAAAATACCACCAATCAACGCTCCCGGAATTGAACCGATACCACCAAATACCGCCGCAGTGAATGCTTTGATACCAGGCATCGCTCCGGTATACGGAGAAAGAGTCGGATATGCGGAACATAACAATACACCAGCGATTGCAGCAAGACCGGAACCGATTGCAAATGTAAGTGAAATTGTCTTATTTACATTTACACCCATAAGCTGTGCCGCATCTTTATCTTCAGATACTGCAAGCATTGCCTGACCTGACTTCGACTTTTTAATAAAAATCATCAATGCTGCCATAATAACAATACAACTGATCACTGTTGCGATTGTTACCCCGGAAATGGTAAGATCTCCTCCAGCCAGCTTAATTGATGGAATATGTACAACAGACGTAAATGACTTTGTGTCTGCTCCAAATAAAATCAATGCTAAGTTCTGCAAAAAGTAACTGACACCAATTGCAGTAATCAATACCGCAAGTGGAGATGCTTTTCGAAGTGGTTTATACGCAATCTTTTCAATTACTACACCAAGAATGGTACATCCAATAATTGCAGCAATAATGCTCACTGTCGAATTCAGATGGAAGCTGCCCATCAAAACAAACACGATATAACATCCAATCATGATAACATCGCCATGTGCGAAGTTCAGCATCTTAGCGATACCGTATACCATAGTATAGCCAAGGGCAATAATTGCGTAAATACTTCCCAGGCTGATACCATTTATCAAATATGATATAAAACTCATATGTTTTCCTCCGTGCCGTCCTTACGGCTTTTCTAAAAAACGAAAAACTTCTCTAAACCAAAAAAGGAGCTACCCGCAGGTAACCCCTTCCCTGGGCTATATTATTTAATCCAAATCACTTAAGAATTACATTGCCTTGTAAGCACCGTTCTTAATAATAACAGCCTTAGGAGACTTTGTTACTTCTCCGCTTTCATTCCATGTAAGACCATCTTTTCCGCCGGTAAGACCCTGCATCTTAATCTTAGTCATCGCACCTTTTAATGCATCGCACATATCAGAAGCACTCATATCTGTAGTTGCTTTAGATTCCTCGATTGCTGCCTTTAATGCGTAAACAGCATCGTAAGAGTCTGCTGCGAATTGGTTCGGAGTATCTTTATATTTTTCTTTGTAAGTCTTTACAAAGTTCTGAACTGCCTTATCTTTCGCATCTGCTGCGAATGGAGTTAAGAGCATGACATCTTCTGCTAACTTAGTATCAAAGTTCTCTACTGTAAGGATACCATCCATTCCGTCTACACCGAAGAATTTCGGTTTATATCCCATAGTATCTGCCTGTTTTAAGATAATAGAAGCTTCCTGATAGTAAATAGGTAAGAAGAGTAAATCGGCACCTGCATCTTTTGCTTTCTGAAGCTGTGTTCCAAAGTCTGTCTTAGAATCTGCTGTAAATGCTGCTTTAGAAACAATCTGCAGTCCTTTATCCTTAGCTTCTGCTTCAAACTTCTCTTCGATACCTGAAGAATATACATCAGAACTATCATAGATAATACCAATCTTCTTAGCAAGCTTGTTCTCTGCAATATACTGAGCAGATGCAATACCCTGGTTAGGGTCTGTAAAACATACCTGGAATATATTACCGTTTCCACTGGAGAGTACAGCTGGTGCAGATGCAGATGGAGTAATCTGGAACATATTATCAGAAGCTGTCTTACCTGCTACTGCGATACATGGGGAAGTTGTTGTTGTTCCTACTAACATCTGCATGCCCCAGTCTTTTAATGTATTATAGGCATTCACCGACTTCTCCGCATCATTCTGATCATCTTCAAAACGATACTCAATCTGCTTTCCGTTAATACCACCTGCCGCATTAATCTCATCTACTGCAATCTGTGCTCCGTTCTTTACGGCTGTTCCGTAAATGGCAGTTGCACCGGTAGTCGGTCCAATACCGCCAATATAATATTTATCCGCATCCTTTTTCGATGAAGATCCTGAATTACTTCCACATCCTGTTAATGCAGTTACTGCCATCGCAGCGACTAGCATTACACTTATAAACTTTTTCATTATTTCTTCCTCCTTTATAATATATAATGAAAAATATATCTTTAATGTATCAACTCAATGACAAGTATTCTGCTTCCACTACCACTTTGTCAATACCTTAGATATTTTTATGGACTTTATCTTACTACACTAAAGCAATAAAATCAAGTTCTTTTGAAGGATTAAAAATTTTTTTTGCATATTTTTTTGCTTTTGGCTTCATTTTTCACTTTTTATCTCATAGAAAGCTCCCTGCTTCTCCACGATCCAAACTCATGTAATACGACACGCTTCCTATAGAAAACATACAAATCCGCTCTATGATACCTTAATATTTTGAATGTTATTTATAAAACAAAACAACTCCGCTCGCAAAAACAGATAGGAACAACCTGCTTTATGAGCGGAGTTTGAAATAGTTGCTTTTTTGACGGAAAATCACCCTTACCAGTCAAACAGTTTAACACATTACATTAATGAGAGAGGATTTCCGTTCCATCTTCCGTCACCAAAATTGTGTATTCCCACTGTGCGGAAGGCTTACCATCTTCTGTGCGGATTGTCCAGCCGTCATCTTCGTCTTCCCATACGTCTGGTTTTCCCATATTTACCATTGGTTCAATCGTAAATGTCATTCCCGGCACAAAAAGAATGCCTTCATCTGGTTCACCGATATGATTGACCCATGGTTCTTCATGGAACTGTACACCACATCCATGTCCTCCGATTTCTCTTACAACGCTGTATCCATTCTCTACAGCATGTTTATTACAAACATACCCCATATCTCCCATCGTTCCCCAAGGCTTTGTTGCCTCAAGCGCAAGATCGACACATTCTTTTGTTACACGAACAAGCTTTTTCTTTTCTTCAGAAACCTCACCGATGCAGAACATTCTTGATGCATCACCGAAATATCCATTATAAATTGTCGTACAGTCTACATTCAGAATCTGTCCACTTTTTAAAATCTGGTCATCACTTGGGATACCATGGCACACCACATCATCAATAGAAATGCAGACACTTTTCGGATATCCCTGATAACCAAGACATGCCGGAATTCCACCGATTTCTCTTGTGTATTCTTCAATAAGACGGTTTAACTCTCCCGTACTTACTCCCTCCTTTACATAAGGAGTAATAAAGTCAAGCACCATCGTATTCTTCTTACCTGCTTCGCGTATTCCTTCTATCTGTTCCGGTGTTTTGATCATAGAATGATCTGGCACTTCATATCCTCTGTTCCAGTAATCTTTGATACGATTATCAAAGGACATATGACATGCCTTATATTTTCTTCCACTGCCACACCAGCATTTATCATTTCTTCCTATCTTCATTTTGATCCTTCTTTCTGTATCATTCCTCTAATTTATCTCAATCGAGAAGACTCCCACCTCTTTCAGGTGGTGAATGACAGCAGCTATTTTTTCTTCTACTGTCACATATCGTATATTAAGCTACTTACTCTTATTTTGCAATATTTATTTCATTTTACCTATCTATTTGGGATAAATGCAGATTTTTGCATTTTTATCTACTGTTTTCATAATCTTTTTCATATACTTTTCTTTCACTGCAACACAACCTCCCGTATACGGATTGCTTCCTGTACAATGTAAGAAAATAGCTGCCCCTTTTTTATAGATGCATTTTTTATTATAATCAATCGCCAATGCATAATTATAATGCGGTCTGTAACGGATGAGATGTTCCCCCGCGCGGCTTGCCTTTACTTTTCGAATATCTATCATCTGATTATAATACTTTCTGTCCGCACTCCAGTACAGATAAGAATTTAACTTTATGTATTTTATCTTACTTCCCGGATTACTTTTGATTCCAAACGCTTTTGTGAAACCATAGGTACCAGTCGGTGTTTTCTTATCACCTTCACGCTTTTTATTTATTCCGTTCTTTCCAACATAACCGGCACAGGCAAATACTTTTTTAAACTTTCCGTTTGCTTTTTTATACAAAATAATATCTGCCTTACTGTTTCCTTTGTATTTCACAAAAATAAGCTGGTTTACCTTCTCACTCTTCTCGTATTTTTGAATAAGCCTGGTCCATCTGTTCTTTTTTACTGCAGCTTTTTTATCTGACATATCCTCCCTCTGGCTTTTTATCGTTTTCGCCTGTACAGATACAGTATTCCCTGACATAGTAACTATACTTATCACAAAAATAATTGTTAAAAAGATCGCCAATCCATTCAAGCTAAGAGTTCCTATTTTCGTAGTTCCTTTCATAATATGTGTTTCCTTTCTTTTTTATTCAACCTTAACCCACTATGTTTAAGCGAATTGATTTCTTTAAAAGGATAACACAAAGCTTGTAAAAGATAAAGTTTGCACTTTCATCTATAACAAAACAGACCCTGAAGATCTGATTGTCACAAATCTACAAGGTCTATTTTTGTTTATTTTTTAGTTAGACGCAGATCATCTTTGTCCTTTATAAGCATTATCCACTTATTTCTTAATAAGCAGTGACTTTCCTGTCATTTCTTTTGGCTGTTCCATTCCCATCATCTCGATTAAGGTTGGAGCAATATCTGCTAAGCATCCGCCTTCTCTTAATGTATAAGCCGGATCATAGTTTACAAGGATAAACGGAACTGGGTTTGTTGTATGTGCTGTGTATGGTTCTCCTGTTTCATAGTCAATTAACTGTTCGCAGTTTCCATGATCTGCGCAGATAAACATCTGTCCATCTACTTCTTTTAATGCTGCTACTGCATTTCCAACGCAGGTATCTACCGTCTCAACTGCCTTAATTGCTGCTTCCTGTACGCCAGTATGTCCTACCATATCAGGGTTTGCAAAGTTGATGATAATTACATCGTATTTATCAGATTTGATCGCTTCTACAAGTTTTTCTCCAACTTCTGGTGCGCTCATCTCTGGCTGTAAATCATAAGTTGCTACTGCTGGAGATTTAACAAGGATTCTGTCCTCATTCTTATTCGGAACTTCTACACCTCCATTGAAGAAGAATGTTACATGTGCGTATTTTTCTGTCTCTGCAAGACGAAGCTGTGTTAAGCCGTTTGCTGCAAGAAATTCTCCAAACGTGTTTGTGATTTCTTCTTTGTGGAATGCGATGATCTTTCCAGGGATTGTCTCATCATATTCTGTAAAGCAGACATACGTTAATGGGAATACTCCATTTCTTCTTTCAAATCCTGTAAATTCAGGGTCACACATGGCACGAGTGATTTCTCTTGCACGGTCTGGACGGAAGTTGAAGAAGATAACGGAATCGTTTGCTTTTACTGTGCCTACTGGCTGTCCGTCTTTCTTGATTACTGTAGGGATAACGAACTCATCTGTCTTATCATTATCATAAGAAGCCTGAATTGCCTCTACTGCATCTGCTGCTTCATTACCTTCACCGTAAACTAAAGCAGCGTAAGCTTTTTCTACACGATCCCAGCGGTTATCTCTGTCCATTGCATAGTAACGACCTTCGATAGATGCGATCTGGCCTACACCGATTTCTTTGATCTTAGCTTCTAATTCTTCGATGAATTCTTTACCAGATGTTGGGGCTGTGTCACGACCATCAAGGAAACAATGTACACATACGTCTGTAAGTCCCTGTCTCTTTGCAAGCTCTAATAAAGCATAAAGATGTGTATTGTGGCTGTGTACTCCACCATCAGATAATAAACCATATAAATGAAGTGTGGAATTATTCTTTTTACAGTTTTCTACTGCTTCTAAAAACGCTTTATTATCAAAGAAATCGCCATCCTGAATTGCTTTTGTAATTCTTGTAAGCTCCTGATATACGATACGTCCTGCACCCATGTTAAGATGTCCAACTTCTGAGTTACCCATCTGTCCGTCCGGAAGACCTACAGCAAGACCGCTGGCATTTCCTTTTACAAATGGACATTCTTCCATTAACTTATCGATATTTGGAGTGTTTGCCTCATATACAGCATTGGCTTCATGTCTGTCATTTAAACCAAAGCCGTCCATAATTAATAATACTGTAGGTTTTTTACTCATTTTATAATCTCCCGTTTAAAGTTTAGTTGACCCGCGGAGAAAAGTCCGCGGGTTACTGTTAACATTCTTATTACTCTGCTTTAAAATGCAAAGCTTATTATTTGTTATAGTTTACAATCTGACCAAAATCAGCTTTTAAGGAAGCTCCACCAACAAGACCTCCATCAATATCTGCCTGTGCAAATAAGTCTGGAGCTGTCTTAGCGTTTACACTTCCGCCATACTGAATACGGATTGCTGCAGCAGTTGCATCATCATAGATTTCTGCGATACATTTACGAATCTCTGCACAAACTTCCTGAGCCTGTTCTGTTGTAGCAGTCTTTCCTGTTCCGATTGCCCAGATTGGCTCGTAAGCGATTACTGCTGTCTTAGCCTGGTCTGCTGTTACATTTAAGAAACCAACTTTAACCTGCTGACGGATAAAGTCCATTGTAACACCCTGTTCTCTCTGCTCTAATGTTTCTCCACAGCACATGATTGGTGTGATACCATGTTCGAAAGCTTTTAACATCTTCTTGTTAACTGTTTCATTTGTCTCTGCGAAGTATTCTCTTCTTTCAGAATGTCCGAGAACAACGTATTTTACTCCAGCATCTACTAACATAGCAGGAGAAATCTCACCAGTGTAAGCACCGCTCTCTTCATAGTACATATTCTCTGCACCAATTGCAATGTTAGAACCTTTTGCAGCTTCCATAGCTGGGATAATGTCGATTGCTGGTACGCAGAATACTACGTCAACATCTTCATTCGCACAAAGTGGTTTTAACATATTTACTAATTCAACTGCCTCACTAGGAGTTTTATTCATTTTCCAGTTACCTGCTACGATTTTCTTACGCATAATAAATTCCCCTTTATTATATATTTATGATGTTAGGGTCAAAAGGTATGTCTGACCCTAACTGATGTCACGAATTACTCCGTAGCTAACGCTACTCCCGTAATTCTAAAATTATTTATCATTTGCTGCTGCAACACCTGGTAATTCCTTACCTTCTAAGAATTCAAGAGAAGCTCCACCACCTGTAGAAATATGGCTCATCTTGTCACCATATCCAAGCTGGTTAACTGCTGCTGCAGAATCTCCACCACCGATGATTGTTGTAGCATCTGTTTCAGCAAGTGCTGCTGCAACTGCCTTTGTACCTGCTGCAAGGATTGGGTTTTCAAATACACCCATAGGTCCGTTCCATACAACTGTCTTAGCTGTCTTTACAGCATCTGCGTATAATTCGATTGTCTTAGGTCCGATATCGCAGGCTTCTTTATCTGCTGCCATAGCATCTGCATCGTATACATATGTTGGGATTTCAGCATCGATTGGGTTAGGGAAAGCATCTACCATTACAGAGTCAACTGGAAGAAGTAACTTCTTGCCAAGGCTTTCTGCTTTTTCCATCATTTCTTTACAGTAATCAATCTTTGTCTCGTCAACTAAAGAGTTACCGATTTCATATCCTTTTGCTTTTAAGAATGTGTAAGCCATACCACCACCGATGATGAGTGTGTCACACTTCTCAAGTAAGTTAGAGATAACGTTTAACTTATCTGCAACTTTTGCTCCACCAAGGATAGCAACGAAAGGACGTACTGGGTTCTCTACAGCATTGCCTAAGAAATCGATTTCTTTCTGCATTAAGTATCCAACTACTGCTGTGTCTACTAAAGAAGCAACACCTACGTTAGAGCAGTGAGCTCTGTGCGCTGTTCCGAATGCATCGTTTACGAATACATCACAGATAGAAGCAAGATCTTTGGAGAATTCTTCCCCACACTTTGTCTCTTCTTTGCGGAAACGAGTGTTCTCAAGTAAAATAACATCTCCGTCTTTCATAGCTTCTACTGCTGCTCTTGCATTTGGTCCAACTACCTCACGATCAGCAGCAAACTTTACTTCCTGTCCAAGAAGTTCAGATAAACGTGCTGCAACTGGAGCTAAAGTCTTTGTTGTGTAATCTTCTTCTGTTTTTACTTTACCTAAGTGAGAGCAAAGAATCACTTTACCACCGTCTGCAATTAACTTCTTGATTGTTGGAAGTGCAGCTACAAGACGGTTCTCGTCTGTAATCTTTCCATCCTTTAAAGGAACATTAAAGTCACATCTGCAAAGAACTCTGAGTCCCTTTACATTAATATCATCTACAGATTTTTTATTTAAACCCATGTTGGAAATCCTCCTAAATTATATTCACGTACTCTTAAAATCAAAATCTACATAACAGCAGATTTATCAGACTTTCAAAAGCACTTTTTCAAAAACAAACAAAGGTCCGGTCCCACGAGACCGGACCCATGTTTGAGTCTTATATTCTTAAATATATACTAATACTGTCGCTTAGATTATGCTAATTCTGCAAAGTATTTGATTGTACGAACCATCTGAGATGTGTAGCTGTTTTCGTTATCGTACCATGAAACAACCTGTACTTCGTATAAATCATCAGCAACTTTGTTAACCATTGTCTGAGTTGCATCGAATAATGAACCAAATCTCATTCCTACGATAT
>ENA-ORTW01003991-ORTW01003991.1-human-gut-metagenome-genome-assembly--contig:-NODE-3991-length-11975-cov-2.659144_pt1 | contig 11975 bp, 9 predicted proteins | sample MGYA00242072_ERZ509193 | MGnify/ENA primary metagenome ERZ509193 (study PRJEB26280, sample SAMEA2338813) | human gut metagenome | biome: human gut; feature: human-associated habitat; material: faeces...
AAATTGCCACCTGTATTATATTTAATATAATCCTTATACGTTAATCTAATAGGAGTATTATTGAGAACCCAACTTTCAATTAACAACCTTAAATTATGTAGAAATTTATCATCTTGGCTAGCTTTATGAAAATAGTCATAATGATACCTAATCCATATATTTTTAATTTCATCACTTAAGTCCTCGAACAATAAATTTGCATCTGAAAATTCATTATGAATTTTAGTTAAACAGTCAGTAACTGTTGATTCAACTAAATTATAAAGCATTAAATTACAAGTGGATTTCAAAATGGAATTTGTTGCAATATCTATTCTCTCTACGCGGTTTGCATCACTTGGAAAAATAAATTGTCCTTCTAATTTTTCTATATTATAAATTAGCTTATAGAACAAATTAATTTCTTCTACTTTCTGTGTAAAATTTTGTCGTATAGCATGCATCTCAAACCTCCAGTATTGATTTTGTTACAAAATCGACTCTATTTTTAAGCTTTAATGGGTCATGCAATTTTGTGCTTCCTGCCCAATATTGTTTAAAAATTTCCGATTTAAGCATAATATCCCATTTTTCTTTTGAGAATTGAGCAAGAGAATTCTTTTCTAATGCATTATGGACTCCAACTGAAATCGCTTCAAAAAGGACTCTTTTGGTTTGAGGGTTTGAGGCACGTCTGAATCCGTATGTCGAATATTTATCAACAAATACAAGCATCCTATTAAATTTGTTGTAAATTAAATCTAATTCATTTTTTAAATCATTTTCGTTCAATGATTTAAGATATTTATTTTTTTTATCCAAATAATCATCCAAAAATTTTGCAATGCCAATTTTTGGAAAATGACTATAATTAGAATTATCAGATAGTGCAAGATATCTAAGTATCAGTTCCTCTTTTTCTTGTCTTTTTTGCAAGAATTTATCTATTGGGCATAGTTTATCAAGTAAAGGGTTTTTTGCACAACGGTCATAAATAAATTTAGTAAACAAACCTGTTTTATCACCTTTTCTTTTTTCCATTGGCTTTAATAAATCACTTCCCCTATTTATTCTCTCAAACATATCTCTTTTAACCTCATCAGCATCTTCTGAAAGAACAATCATACGAAGGGAGGTGCTTAAAATTTTCCCTTGTCTAGATTTATCTAGATCGGAAAAATAAAAACCATTTAACGTATCGAATTTTTCGAGTCCTTCAAGAACTAGTTTATTCTTTACAAAAGCATATATTGTTCTAATTCTCTGAGATCCATCAACAATTTCCCATGCACTATCCTTATTTTCTGCAACCAAAATCAATGGAATAGGCAAACCTAAAATAATAGATTCTATAAATTTTGATTGTCGTAAGGTGTCCCATGTAAAATCACGTTGATACTCTGGTATAAATAATACATTGTAAAACTTAGAAGAATCCTGTTCATCATCATCTTCAGTATAATTCAATCCTCTTTCATATTTGTCAACAATATTTTCTAAAACTAATTCTCGTATATCGTATCTTACGCTTTTGCGTAGTTCATAAATTTGCGCCTCTGATTTCTGAATTTCTTGTTTTGACTTTGCCATACCTTATTGAAATTTGGTTTTCAACAAAAATAAGAAGAATAATGCGGATAGCAATATGATACTAAGTATTTCTGCAAAAAATAATCTATATTGATGTATTGATATATTGATAAGAAACAAGACAAGGTTACTTCCTTTTTGTGAAAATCGTAGATTTAAGTTTTTATCAGCTCACTCCAAGCATAGGGGAAGAGGCTAAAAACTTCCTCTCGTACTCCGGTAAACATGTTTAAAAGATATGCATGTCTGAGGTTATTTCGCCAAAATAGGTTGTAAAATCGAGGATGGATTCATAGATGTTTTTGAAGTTGTTGGCCCTCACCTTTGGTGGAACGGAATGGCGTTTTGTCTGGCCGTTGCCCTCGGGTTGCATAATATATTTTGCAGCCAAAAGAGAAAAATGGCTGAGACCATTTGAAGTGGCGCAGCCATCTCTTTTCTTCCCTCATTTTGACTTTACTTTAACGAACGTATATATGAATACGAGGATAAAGTAAAGTCACCAATACAAGTCCACTTTTTCAGGTCAGTACAAATGAAGGTACAGAATAAGGGAAGATTCCATATCCCGGCAAGTGCCGATACTCCCAATTCTATCTCACCAACATGACCCAAGGCGATGGCATCAGTTATATTTATGAGCTGTTCGATAAGTATGCTCATCATGACAGGAAAGTTGATGAGCCAGATGTTTCTGCATGTAGTGCAACAGTAGTAAAAAATAGAGATGTATTAATATCGTTCAGTATTTTAGTAATCTTCCATTATCATTCCATTCCCCATAGAGTAATCCTTTCCGCGTATTCTCTATGAATTTGACCAACCGACTCTCGTAAAGGCCTGGATCATTCCGTTTTATCTGAATCGTATCAATTCTGATCCTCTTATATAAATCGGGAAATTGACAGAAATTGTTCCACTCTACCGGATTGGACTGCAGTCTTTGCAGTATATCCTTATCAATGTTGAAACCATCAGGCGACATATCCGGCAGAACGGCTCTTCCGGCATCGGTCATCAGTCCCATGCGTTCCATTCTGCGGCATCTTTCCTTGTTCAGTTCCGACCAGTTGCTTCGTGGTTTTCTGGGACAAAGTTTCTGGGCTGTCACTCCGTCTGCTATTTTCTTTGTGGTACTGTCTATCCAGCCGAAGCATAGGGCTTCTTCTACGGCATCAATATACCAGAAAGTGGTGTCATCTGTTGGCTTTCCACGCTTGACGATCACCCAGCATTCTTTTTCCGTTCTATGGTTCTTTATCAGCCATTCACGTAGCTCAATTCTTGATTTGACATCCAGCAGATTATGTATTTCCATCGCTCTTGAATCTTTATTCCAGTTTTTCATGCGCAAATTCTCCATTGAACCAGAACGTGGCTTCTTTTCCTACATTCAAGAAGTTATCTATTCTTCCATTATCACTCTCCTAATAGAGAGATGCAAAAACAACTCTTTTGAGCCCGACAGACTCCGTCTACAAAGATAGGGCATGTCGGGGTTTATTTCGCCAAAATGGACTGTAAAATCAAGAATGGATTCACGAATATTTTTAGGGTTGTTGGCTGTCATCTTGGGTGGGCCGGAGGGCGTTTTGTCTGGCCTTTGCCTTCGGGTTGTTTAACAAGCGCCGCAGCCAAAAGAGAAAAACATCTGAAGCCATTTTCATGGCGCAGCCATCTCTTTTCTTCCCTTTACTTGACACACTTTAGTTTACAGTCTCGTACAATAATTAAATGGTATTCGGAACTTGAACCTGAATATTAATTTTACTGGCCACTTCAGTGTATACAGGAATTGAATCTCCTGGCGCTGTGTCGATGGTTACAATGAGAGCGTATTTTGATTTTATGCTAGGATTACTGATAGCGTCTTTTGTACAAAATACCTGGATATTTACAAATCCGTCATCGTCAGTAAAAGGGATTGCCGATTTTCCTTCAAATACTTCATGTTGGACTGTTCCTCTAACACAGTCTAAAGAATTGTTATCAAGTCGATCATCAGCTATTTCATTATTGGTGGGTTTAAACCATATTTTCCGACCTTTATATCTGGCTGATTTGCAATTAATATCGGAGAACCAAGCTAATGTAATTGTGAGTTTGCGCTTACAAGCTTTTGAAGCAAGAGATATTGGTAGTGGGAATCTATATTCATGCCCCTCATCTTCACCTATTTCCCCGTAACCAAGAACAGTCGCGTAATTATCTTCACAATATGTAGATACTTGTATTTCGCTCTTTCCATAACCAATCATCTTCCGCTTGATCTTTTTTCTCTGAGTCTTATTTAAGGCGGTAGGAAGAAGAGAATCTATGTTATTTTCAATTTGCCCCCACGAACAACCGTGGACTAACATGGCTTTGATTATCTCGGTAGAGTAATCCATAATATCATGATATCTCGATTCCAATTGCTGAATGGCTTTATAACAATAATAAGCTTTTCTAGTTGTTAATGCAGCGGCTTCGCTTGTTCCTTGCCTTCTGGCGTTGTTCCTCAAAGTAGTATCCGGATGGGCAACAATTATACCTGGTGCTCGCATAATATTATGATTTTTAATAAGGAAACCATTATATGGCATATCTCGATATATTAATCGACCACCTTTTTCTACAATTTCTGGTTTAATAGAACGATTCAAGCCATTGCCGAATGACGTATAGGTACTTGGAACAATTGAATTATATGGATTTATTGAATTAGCAGGAATGAATGCTCCTGCCGAATCATCATGAAGAGCTCCAACAGAAATACTATTAATAGATTCAGCAGGAGATAGGAGGGAATGCTCTTTTATATTGGTAAGCGAATTCAAAAAGAACAGTCTTGCAATCTCATCTTGCGATAAAGCCGATAATTGCGAGCTATTTAAGTCTGTTGGTACACTATCCTCGCTATTTCCAGCACTTACAATAAAAAGAACGTGGTATTTATTACTCAGCCAATCAAGCATGCGTGCAAGAGGACTCATTTTGCCGGCAAAATGATAGTCTTCAATTCCAACAGAGAAATTAATTATTCTTACAGATGGAGCAACTGGATCACCTCCATTGTCCCCTTCAAACATTCTCTTTACAGCTCTATGAATAAAATCAGCTGGCAACACATTGGGCATTTGCTCATAATATTTGCCGTTGAATTCAGTCAAAGTAAAAATTGGACGCAAATATAAAGGGCTACCGATATATGGCAGATTATCTCCAATGTCGCCTTTAATGATACATGAGCACATCGCTGTTCCATGTACTCTTCCTTCGACAGCATAATCGGCTTCAAAACCATCCGGATCATCAAAAATAATTCTGTCTTTTAATACACAATGGTTACTTAATGGAACTCCATCAAAAATACCGACAATTGGATCTCCTACCGGAGCCTCTTCTTCTTTGCCATGAAATGTCAATAAAGACTCTGGGGGGAGAGGCTCACTTCGAAATATACTTTGCCCCTGAGGTTTTGCAAACATAATTCCATCAAAAGAAAATAGACGGTAATCTGTTCGTGTTACGACATCTCTGATTAACTCACAGGGTAATGATGCGAGAAATGCTGTATATTCAATTTCAGGTATATCACAATGCGCAAGTATGCTTCCGCCATTCTTAAGAATTAAGTCATGACACTCGCGTATCTTTTGCTCTCTAATAGCAGGGCTGCTTCTGTGCCATAATTCAATTTCTACATTTACATCTCTGCCATGATTCTCTTGAAGTATAGCATCAAATGACCTTATAACCTCCGGAGGAATTCTGTCGTCAATTCCCCAAGGTCTAATCGTCCTTAACAGTGAAAATACATTTCTAAACTTTGACAAACCATAATCAAATTGTTCCCCACGCTGGTAAAGAGTCCATAAACGTAAAAGTTGAGAAAGTGCCTGACTATTGGAAGAGATTAGATACAGTTTTCCATCAGCTAATTGCCCTTCAACATAATTTTCTCCGACACACATGTGAAAGTCATCGTCTTGATCACATTCTTCTGTGTCAAAATCGCCTAGCCAATCGAGTCCTTCAACTCTTTTAACGGCATTAATGAAACCATTCACACTTCCTACAGTTTCAAGGACCAAAACTTCTTCAGGGTCAATTACATCGGCGGATGAAGCCAATCTTGCTCTTCTGGCATTAAACGTGTCTTGAAGAACCTGAAATTTCGGACCAAGTCTTTCTTCTTGGCGAGAGGCTGATGGTCCTACAGCATGCGGTATTGGACGAGGAGACCGTCTTTCCCTTTGAACATTATTATCTCGATCTGGAAAGACTAGAATAGGGTAATTTGCCATGTTATTCAGATTCTACTTTGTTATCAATTTTAGCATTGGATATTGACCAACGTTTAAGCTCATTATTAACTATTGAGCGCATGTTGTCGTTCGGAAGGCCAAGCACATATCTTCTCATCACTGAAAGGCCAAATTCTTCAATTTCAGAGAAATTAGCGCCATATAATTTTTTCGCCAGAGTTTCATATGCGTAATTAAAATGAATGCCATGTTTGTTTTCAAAATCTACAAGCCAGTTGACAATGTTAGCACGCGTAGGCATAGGTAGCTCTAATCTCATCTGAAACCTTCTCCACGCTGCTTTATCGAGGAGCTCTGGATGATTTGTGGCCGCAATTATTGTTACATAACTTGGTATCGAATCCATCTGAAGCAGGAGTGAGCTGACGACTCTTTTTATCTCTCCTGTCTCATGCTGATCTCCACGTTCTTTGCCAATAGTTTCAAATTCGTCAAAGAACAAAACGCACCTTTGTGTCTTTGCGTATTCAATGAGCTTCCTTAAACGGGAGGCTGTTTCTCCTAAATATGCGCCAATAATGCTGTCGTATTTGACGACATACAATGGAACCATCAACTCATTGGCAATTATTTCTGCAAGTGAAGTTTTTCCATTGCCTGGAGCACCGATAAACAATACCTTATTTCTTGGTTCAAGACCATATGAACGCAATAAATCAGCACGCATATGTTCCTCAATAAACTTTTCGCAGCAATCTTTTACATCGTTTGGGAGGATAAGATCCTTAAACGTTTTTTGAGGGACTATTTCAGTAATAAAACCCTCTGCAGAAGATTCCGAATTTCTCGTTATAGGGCTAAATCTTGATGATTCGTGACTCGCGCTATATGCTCGAATTTCAAATTCAATTTTGTCGGCAAGAATAGAGTGGTTTTTCTGACGTTCTTCGGCAATGATGGCTTCGGAAATTTTTTTAAATTTTGTTTTATCCCCGTTCATTCCGTATTTAACCAGCTCGACGATTAAATCTGCTCGTGCCATAATTTCTATTTAGTTTTTTGTAAAAGTTCTCTAATGTCAACATGAAGAATTTTTGCGATTTCATCTAATGTCTCAATTGACGGTTGCGCATCATTTGTGCACCACCTTGAGACAGTACTTTCGTTTACATTTATATGTTCGGCAAGCCACCGATTAGTCTTTTCGCATTCATGGAGAACTATCTTTATTCTATTTAATTTTTTGCCCAAAGCTCAAAAGTTTGATGTAATATGCAAATTTACATATAAATTTCATATGCCAAAGCAAAAAAAAATATTATGTCTTTTATGAAAACTACCGACCGTGCATCTCTGCAGGGCCGGTAGTCGTTTCATCGTTAGGTTAAGATTTACTCTGCGAGTTGTGCATAACCCATCATTTCGTCTGACTTTTCATCGGTGACGGTTTTGACGTAGAACCACTATAAGAATACCTTTGTATCGGCGGTAGGTGCACCGTTCTTGGCGTCATAATAGGCTTTGATATCCATCGTAGTGGCTACAGGAGTGTAAGGATCAGCGAATAAAGCAGCCTTACTATGCTCTGGTAACACCGTTGCTCTGAAATACGGATGTCAGGATGATGAGTTTTATATCGGCTACAAAAGAAGGGATGCTTGCGAATAGTAGAGTCATTGCGCTGGTGCTGATAGTTAGAGTTACGTCGTCTGGAGCCTCGACACCTTCGATAGTCATGGGACTGGCAACTGTAGTGGCACCACAATACACAATCCATGTAGAGTTAGAATCAGTGAGTTTGGCAGAGGTCTCGAGAATTCGTTTACTAGGCTGAGAGAGCAAGCGTATTCCATGCGAGAATCTGCGTATTGGTGAGAGATTTCCAGTTCTTGGAGAGCTGCTTAAAAATGGATTTCGCAGAGGATTGATAGCTGACTTTTACAGAATCAACAGTAGCTTTGTTAAGAATGTACTTACGGCTGCGAACCTTTGCGGCGGTCACGCCTTTGGCCGAACCCGTTATTTCTTCGAATTCATTTGAAAGAATATACGTTATAGCTGAAAAATTTAGGTTAAAGTTTGTGCTTTTACTTTTAGTATTTGTTTAAGTGATGTGTCTTAAATGTCATATTGTGTAGATGGTAATTTTGTGATATACAACAATTTGCGGAAAAAGAAGAAATAGCTTCAGCCATTTCTTCATGGCGCAGCCATCTCTTTTCTTCCCTTATTTTGACTTTGCTTTCTTTTACGTATATATGAATACAGGGATAAAGTAAAGTTGCTGATTTCATAGAAAAGTGTAGATTTCAAGCCTCAATTTTGATGGAAAAGTGTATAAAGAGAGTCTGATTCGTTGGAAAAAGTGTGAGATAACAGGTATTATTCGCTTGAAAAAATGTAAAGCTCTAAACCATCACCGAAATTAGCACTCAGGGGCGGTACTTTGAACTTTCCCAGTAAAAAGGCAACGAAAACAAAATATTCGTTTGCACTTGCACTTTTGCACTATGGGCTTCGCAGTGTGCTACATATCAGCTTTTCTCTAAAGAAATTTGTTGATCCTCAAGAAAATCCGTAATTTTGCACCGTCAATTGAATAAAAACATAAAGCTTACAATGCTGCAAAGAAGAATGAACAACTGGAACACCGTATTGGATCGAGGCATAAAATGCTTTGAGAGATTATCGTGTGTCCATACTTCGGGCATTAGAGCATTCTATACTTTTGGAGACATTTTCCGACGAACGTTTGATAGAACATCGGGGATACGATGATGCTGGTATCCCACTGAAACGATAAATGAAAACCGTCGGAGAGTCCTTACCAAGCTTTTCGACGGTTTTTGTTTTAGATCTTTGATCTACAATAAACGCTGCGCCTCAGCATATTCCGGTCAATGACCGGATCTGCATTCGGCTTGCAGTTTATTTTATGCCTGTTGGTGACGTTCGCACGATGTGCTCTTCTCCGTCAATTCCGTCCACGGGCAGAATGCAATGTATTATTAACCGCGCAGTGATGCGCATGAATGAAAAGATTATGAATTATAAATTTGACGGAAGCAGGGTGTTTTTTACATCCGACACCCACTTCAACCACACCAATATCATCAGGTTCTGCAACAGGCCTTTCAAGGATGTATCGCACATGAATGAAACGATTATTGCCAACTGGAATCGAGTGGTCGGTCTGGAGGATATCGTGTTCCACCTGGGTGATTTCTGTCTGGGCGGTTCTGCCGAATGGGTAAACGTACTGAACAGGCTGAACGGGAAAATATACCTTATTTCCGGCAACCACGACATCAAGAACCTGAGACAGAATTACTCGAAATACTTCGAGCAGATAACGATGCAGATGTATATCGAGGTGGATAAACAGAAGATTTATCTGAATCACTGTCCGTTCCTTTGCTATGGCGGCTCATACGATGACACCTGGCAGCTTTTCGGACACGTGCATACCCGAAGGAACAATACCGGAAAGGATGCACCGCGGCTGAGTATGCTTCTTCCGACACAATATGATGTCGGAGTGGACAACAACGATTTCACACCGGTTTCATTTGCGCAAGTGAAGGCTATCATAGGGAAACAGATTGAACAATCAAGGAAAGGAGAACAGTAAGATGAAGATACAATACATGAGTGATCTGCACATGGAGTTTCAGGAGAACAGCAGATACTTGAAAAACAATGAATTGCCTGTAACAGGCGATGTGCTGGTGCTGGCCGGGGATATTTTCTATCTCAGGGATAAGGTTGCCCCGTTGACGAAGTTCTGGAAATGGGCTTCAGAGAATTACCGGCAGGTGCTGATTGTCCCCGGCAACCACGAATACTACAACTGTTCCGACGTGATGGAACGGGGCCTGCAATGGCGGTGGATGCTCTGGGAAAATGTAGGTTACTATCAAAATCAGGTCGTCCGCATTGATGACACCGACTTCGTCCTGAGTACGTTGTGGTCACGGATCAACCCGAACGATGAGTATTTCGTGTGGAAAGGCATGAATGACTTCCGCCAGATCAGGTTCGACGGGAAGCTGCTGCAGGTGGATGAATTCAACCGGATGCATGAGACTTGTATCAGCTTTATCCGGAAAAGCGTTAAGGAGAGCACGGCAGCCCGTATCGTGGTGGTTACGCACCACCTGCCGACACTCCAGGCAGTGGCTCCGCATCATAAGGGTTCCGTGCTGAACAGTGCCTTTGCCCGTGAATACGGAGAACTGATAGCAAACAGCCGGATCGATGCCTGGATCTACGGGCATTCGCATACCAACATCGACACTATGATTGGCCGGACCCGTATAATCTGCAACCAGATGGGATATGTTTTTGAGGATGAACACCTGATGAACGGATTTGATCCGGCCAGGTTTATTGAGATTTAATGGATATACAGAAATGAACGAAAGAAAGATTATAGATAGAAAGTTCTTTACCGATTTGGCAAAGGATATCGGCTTGAATGCCTCGCATTTGGAGGCTTTGGGAGAAAGCCGTCAATGGGAGATTGTCGTTGGCGGCGATATGCTGGAACGGCTGGTTGGTATTCAGCGCCAATTCGAACGGCTGGCCGTGATGGGCGACGATGAGTACCGGGGATTCCATATCGAAGTACCACGGCCTGCGCCGGAAGAGTGGGGGGGGGATGCCGAGGAGTTGATTACTACAGGGGAATATGACAGCCGTGAGGCGTTCCTTGCAGATTGGCTTGCATTCAACCCGATGGAGACCAGATGGTTTCATGTCGGTTCAAGTCGATACGGGGATTCCCGGTCAATCCGTGTTACGGACCGAAAGCGGACCAACTTTATCATTACGAATCGTTCCAAGTATACGGATGCAGAGCCAAATGATACGTGGTGCATGGAGAACCTAATCCGCCTCTTTGACTATCTGGAACGGATAATTGATATTATTGTCGCAAATCCCGACGGATTCAACGATTACGTGGCGCATAACCTGCCGTACCAACAGCGTATAGGACGGATTGCACAAAAGGAATTTAATCGCATAGTGCCGAATTTCAAAATTGAGGTGGAAGATAGGGAAACGGCCATCAAGGCATTGGAAGATTCGGCCCACGGGCGTTCCGTGCCTCCCTTGGAGAGTATGACCATCCGGCTGTATTGCACCTATTACCGCATTGCCAATGAGGCGTATGAGGCTTACTACCGGAAACGAGGCGCCAGCGGACGTGTTTATGAAGATCCGCAGGATGTCCCGGAAGAGCTGCGGGATGTAGCCTACTACAAGCGGAGGAAGTTTGTGGATGTGGAGACCCTGTACGACATTGACAGTCCGGAGGATTTCATACGGTTTGCAACGGACCACTACGGTGAACTGGGACTTTCGCGTCTGAATATCTTTGCCTCAAACAAACGTCAGCAGGGCTGGATGATTGTTGTCTCCAACAGCTATTCGGCTAATGTAGGACTGGCTATCGAGGTGGCTACCGCCTTGTATAAGGCCGGAGCGCCGCTACTGATATACGATGCAGAAAAGCTCCTGCGAATCCTGCGGGAGGAGGATTGGGTGCGGCTGGTTCCCAGCTCCTTTCACAACTATATGGGCTATCAGGAGGAGGGCACCGTCTATGAACTGCCGTGGGAATACGAATGCTCGGACAATGGCGATTCGCCCCTGACTCTGGAGCAGTACCATGCGATTGTCTCGCTTACAGAATGGCAGCCTGAGGAGCAGGTGAGGCCCATTGTTTGATGGGGCTGTGATAATTAGTAATTTGGCTTATCTCCATGTGGGTGCGTATGGATGTAGGCCAAATTTTTATGCTATATCGCTATTTTTGTCGGTTATAGATGCCTGAGATTGAATAATTCTCAATATATTTGTAGAATATCAAATATTACTAGTGCTTACATGAAAGATGTAAATAGATTAAAGCTGGTTCTTGTTGAGCAGAAAAGAACAGGAAAATGGTTGGCGGAACAATTAGGTAAAGATCCATCTACTGTTTCGAAATGGTGCTCTAATATTACACAGCCGACATTAGATACATTGGTCAATATAGCTAAAGTATTAAATGTTGATATTAAAGATTTAATAAATGATAAATAGAAATCAATATATGAAAAAGCCTGTATTCTCGGGGCATGAATCATTTGCGTGCAAATCACATTGGCT
>ENA-ORTW01004004-ORTW01004004.1-human-gut-metagenome-genome-assembly--contig:-NODE-4004-length-11953-cov-4.633552_pt1 | contig 11953 bp, 7 predicted proteins | sample MGYA00242072_ERZ509193 | MGnify/ENA primary metagenome ERZ509193 (study PRJEB26280, sample SAMEA2338813) | human gut metagenome | biome: human gut; feature: human-associated habitat; material: faeces...
CACACATCTTCAATGCTTCTTCGGGATCGAGCGTAGTCTTCTCCAATGTCAGAGGTACCTGACGCATTTCGATCTGCCAAAGCTGGGCGAATTTTTCCCATACAACCTGAAATCCGGTAGAAATAACGAAGTTCGGCTTGTCCACAGGCTTACCGGCGGCTTGCCTTTTCTTACGCCAGCGCAACCAAGCTGCGACACCTCCCAACATACATGCTTCGGACGAACCGATAGCCAATGCACCAGCTTTCCATTTTGCCTGTTCGGGAGTATTCCACAAATTCGCTACGATGTTGATACATTTGGCGTTCATGACGGCAATACGCGGATATTCCGTTTCATCGATATAGTTGATGTTGATCGCCTCGTTCATAAGTTTGGTTGCATAGTCGTCCATATAGGTAGTTACGAATGTCGCCAGGTTCAAGCGGGGCTGTGTCTGTGCAAACGTTTCGTCTTTAACCATCTGATACGCGATTTCCGGGGTGGTAGGACCATCAGGGATTTTGTCTACAGGAGAGGCTTGTAGCATCTTTTCCGAGCCAAAGATTGCTGTCTTGGCATCACCTTTTCTGAAATTAGAATCTTCCATGTCTTTTTGTTTTTAATTAATAATGGCGTTATCGACTTGTTTCGGCCGATTGTATGGCAAAAACAGCTACTATCCGCAATTGTTCTGCGTTTTTCGTTAAACATACGATATTTGGGGTTTATTAAAACAATGAACTTTCACTATTCGGGATTGTTTCAATACAATAAAAAATGATGTAACGAAACGATTATGCGAATACAGACCGGACAGGGGACGATTCCTCTTATCACGCTAATAGGCATATGGTCGATATCGGCACTGAATGCACTGCCCGGCCTGGCTGTCTCCCCAATCTTAGGAAGACTTTCTGCAATCTTTCCGCATTCCACAGAACTGGACATACAGATGCTTTCATCGCTTCCTTCCCTCTTGATCATCCCTTTTATCATCCTGTCGGGCAAACTGACGGAAAAGATCAATAATGTCCTTCTGTTGCAAGTGGGACTGGTGATCTTCTCGTTGAGCGGCATCCTGTACATGCTTTCCACAAAAATGTGGCAACTGATAACAGTCAGCGCATTATTGGGGATCGGTTCCGGATTGATCGTGCCGCTTTCCACCGGTTTGATTTCCCGCTTTTTTACAGGAACATACCGTACGAAACAGTTCGGGCTCAGTTCCGCCATTACGAATATAACGTTAGTGCTGGCCACCGTTCTGACGGGGTATCTGGCAGAGGTGAACTGGCATTTGCCGTTTGTCGTCTACCTGTTTCCGCTGATCTCGATCGTTCTCTCGTTCTATCTGAAAAAGAATATTTCACCGTATCCCGGTATAGGTATAAACACCACTAGCCGGAGAACGGAAAGGCCTGCCGATAGCAGTTTCGGGAAATTCGGTATACAGATTCCCCACCTGATGCAGATCATGTCGTTCTATGGGTTGGCTACTTACTTAGTGATCATCATCAGCTTTAATCTTCCTTTCCTGATGAAAGAATATCATTTTACCAGCGGTAATTCGGGTATTATGATCTCGCTGTTTTTCTTGGCTATCATGTTGCCGGGATTTATACTGAATCAAATTGTCTCCTTCTTCGGCAAAAAGACCAAATTTGCCTGTATGGTCTCGATCTCTGTCGGAATGGTGCTTATACTCGTTTCCCGCACCGAATGGTTGATCGGGCTGGGTTGTATCTTTACCGGATTAGGCTATGGTGTCATACAACCGATAGCTTACGACAAAACGACCCGCACGGCTATTCCTGAAAAAGTGACGCTTGCACTGGCATTCGTTATGGCCATGAACTATCTGGCCATTCTTCTTTGCCCTTTCATTATAAACATACTCAAGGATATGCTCCATATCGAGACACAGCAGTTCGCTTTCATCTTCAATATGGCCATTGCCCTGATAGCTGCCGCATGGGCCTACCTGAAACAAGATTCGTTCTTGTTCGACGACCGCATCAAACAAGTATAACATAAAATCCCAAGCATCGTGAAAAATAAAATAAGAGAAGCCAATATTTACATGATTATTTCCAAAACTTTCAGCGGGTTGAATATGAATGCGTTGAAATATCTCCTACCATTATGGATAAGTCCGCTAACGGGTGTAACCCTGCGCTGTACGTTTGCCGCCCTCGCGTTTTGGATTATCGGCTTGTTCACCCAACCGGAGACTTCCACCCGCCGGGAAAAGATTCTCTTATTCCTGTTGGGGGCACTCGGCATTTATGGCTTTATGTTCTTTTACTTGCTGGGATTGAGCAAAACGACCCCTGTATCAAGCTCCATTTTCTCCAGTTTACAACCTATCTGGGTATTCATTCTTTCTGTCATCTTCTTTAAAGAAACAATCACAAAGATGAAAATAACCGGTATTCTGATCGGATTAGGTGGCGCATTGCTCTGCATCCTGACCCAGAAAAACGATGACCTGGCTTCCGATGCCTTCACCGGAAATCTGCTTTGCCTGCTAAGTTCCATGGCTTATGCAATCTATCTGATTGCAAGCAACCGAATATTGAAGCATGTAGGAGTTATGACAATGCTGCGGTACACCTTTTCCGGTGCGGCTTTCTCCGCCATCATCGTTTCCGGATTTACAGGATTTGAAGCAACACTTTTCACGTTCCCGATCCATTGGAAACCGATGGCAGTCTTGGCATTCGTCCTGATTTTCCCGACCGTTATCAGTTACCTGTTAATACCGGTCGGACTAAAATATCTGAAAACCACACTGGTGGCCATCTATGGTTACCTGATCCTGATTGTGGCAGCCATTACCTCGCTGGCATTAGGACAAGATCGCTTCAGTTGGTCCCAATTAATAGCTGTCCTCCTGATTTGTTCGAGCGTTTATTTCGTTGAAATAGCAGAAAGTAAGGAAAAATCATAAATTTTTCTCTTTCTTTGTAACAACAGCTTTTCCGTTCCCGTCTACTTAATGAACGCTCTTCAATAGCGCGCGTTGAAGAGCCGGAACTAACGGAATAAGTAACGATTAATACATTAGAAAGATGAAAAAATACATCGCAATCCTGATCCTCATCCTATTCTGCCAAGCAGGATATAGCCAGAGCATGGACAAACTGTTCAACGACTTTGCCAAGCAAAAAAACGTAACCCACGTAACGGTCGGTCCGTTCCTGATGAAAATAAGCAGCCTGTTCACCGAGACGATGGGTGTAAAAAGCATCGAAGTCCTTTCTTTCGAGGAATGCGGCAATACCGTCAAAGACGATCTCCGCGCTGCCATCAAGAAACTGAAAGACCCGAATTACGAAACAATGGTCAATGCCAACGAAGAGGGCAACCGCACGAAAATAATGGTACGTATTGACAAAGACATCATCCGCGAACTGGTAATCTTGACAACCGATGGAGGCGACGATGCCCTGATCCGCATCAAAGGAAAGATCAAACCATCTGACATCGAAAAAGTAATAAACGACCACAAAGATGGATGTTGAGAACTTTAAAAGGCTGTTCCTTCCTCTCCATCCCAAGCTCTTCCGGATTGCTTATGCGCTGGTCGAAAACAAGGCCGATGCCGAAGATATCCTGCAAGATGCCTACTATAAGTTGTGGAGCCGGCGGAATGAACTGACCGATATCCAAAATCCGGAAGCTTTCTGCGTGACGCTGGTCAAGAACCTCTGCCTCGATTTCCTTCGCTCACCCCGTGCTAACAGGCGCGACGCAGATGTCACCGAAGCTGTCACTCTTTCTACCGCTTCTTCACCGGACGAAGAGTTGGAAAGACAAGACAAAGTACAGCAAATCCGCCACCTGATCGACCGCCTGCCGGAAAATCAACGGCAAGTTCTCCGGTTGAGAGGGATCGAAGACTGTTCGATGGACGAGATAGAACAGATCACCGGCCTGAGTGCCGTCAACATACGGGTGCTACTCTCCCGGGCACGAAAAATAATTCGGGAACAACTTGAAAAATATTATACATATGAATATGGACGATAAAAAGATAGATGAACTGATCAATAAAGCCCTCCAAGAGGAACAAGCATTACCCGAAGGACTTTCCCGTAGACTGGAAAAGCAGATCGACACCTGGGCTTCCACGGAAGAAAAGAAGACCCGTTCATTGACCCGTAGACGGACTTTATATTGGTTAAGTGGAGTTGCCGCCTCCATCCTGTTGTGCATCAGCTTTTTACAATACAAATCGTCATATCAAGCTTACGACCGGCTCAGCGACACTTACACCAATCCGAAAGATGCCGCCGCCGCTGCCGAAAAGGCTTTACTCCTACTCTCGCAGAACCTCAACAAAGGCATCAGCCAGGTGGATAACGCCGGGCAGGAGATAGATAAAGTAAACAATATTTTAAACAAACATTTAAACGATTAATCTTATGAAATTAAAGAATATATTCCTGATCCTGTTTCTTTGTTGCACCAGCTTGTGCTTTGCCCAGGATAAACTGTTCGAAAAATATGCCGATATGGATAATGTTACATCCGTCTTCATCTCCAAAAAAATGTTCGACATGATCCCTAATGTAGAAAGTGGTGGCCTCAACCTGATGAATCTGAAAGGGAAAATAAACAACCTCCAAATCGTCACTTCCGACAGGCAGGAAGTCCGGGACCAGATGCGAAAAGAATTCAGCAGCCTTATCAGCAAATCACATGAAGAACTGATGCGGGTCAAGGACAACGATACACGCGCCTCTTTCTACATCGTCCAGAACGGTGACCTAATCAACGAAATGATCATGCTGGCCGACACAGATTCAGACTATGTGGTCATCCGGATAACAGGCAAATTCACCTTGCAGGATATACAAGATGTGGCGAAAAGTTTTTCCCAAAACGATAAAAAAGAGGTAACGATCAGTTACAACTAAAACCGGAAAAGTATAAATATCCCGAAAAGATAATTATGCTTTTGTGAATACCTTAGTTCTGGTAGAACTAAGGCTATTCTTGTCTGTTGTTTGCTACCGTGACAAAATTAGCTATATAAAACTACTAGATGTTTTCAAAAATGATATTAAAATTAGTCAAATTGATATTCTTTCAAAAAAGATATTCTCATTTTTCCCTTCCAGAAGACTCCAATAACCTCCACAGATAAGCCAAAACCGATAATCGAGCCTACTTTTTTACAACTATCCGTACTGTATAGTTCATAGTTCTACCAGAACAAATTCAATTGCAATCTTAAATCATTAGCCTATGGAGAGAAGTAAATAACACACCTAAAAAGTTTTTGTAGAGAAAATTAGAGTATTTCAATTGTTAAATTAAATTTTAATATTATGACCAAATCAATATGCAGCAACTTACTGCCTAAAGCTGTACTATTATCAGTATTTTTAAGTCCCGGATATGTGATTTCAAAAGTTCATGCAAACACAGATTCCATCAGTGGTATAGAACAAACGAACGGTAAACTGTCCGGACGGGTTATCGATGCAAAAGGAGAACCTATACCAGGTGCAAACATTTCCGTCAAAGGTACCACCATCGGTACCATTACAGACATGGACGGTAATTTTTCCATTGATGTTAACCCCAATCAAATACTCACCATCAGTTTTATCGGATATGAAACAAAAACAATCCCTGTCTCCAACCAGAAAACATTAAATGTCGTTCTGCAAGAAACTGTAAACCAACTGGACGAACTTGTTGTCGTTAGCTACGGTACACAGAAAAAAAGGGATTTGACCGGATCTGTTTCCAAGATAGATGCAGGAGAATTAGAAAGTTTTCCTGTAGGACAATTTGCTCAAAAACTTCAAGGACAGGTAGCAGGTGTACAAATTAACCAATCTACAGGACAGCCGGGTAAAGGTATGGGATTCCGTATCCGTGGTGCAGCATCTATCAATGGTGGTAGTTCACCTTTATTCGTGGTCGATGGAATCCCTATCAATATGGACCTAAGCAGTATCAATCCAGATGAAATCGAAACCTTTTCCATCTTGAAAGATGCCGCTGCCACTTCTTTGTATGGATCACGTGCCGCCAACGGTGTCGTACTGATCACAACGAAAAGAGGAAAACAAGGTAAAACTCAAGTGGATGTGAATGCTTCATTCGGTATTCAGACTTTAAAGGGACTAAAGACTCCGGATGTTATGAACGGGGAAGAATTTGCCCAATACAAAAAAGAATACTACGAAGATGCTGCCAGATATGAAGGTTATACCGGAGGAGTTCCAGAACAATATCAAAATCCATCCCAATACGGTACTGGAACCAATTGGTATGACTTACTGACACGCAATGCCGCCACACAGAATTACAGTATCAGTGTGACAGCCAATAAAGACAAGTTCAATACAGCTATCGTATTAGGCTACTTCCGCCAAGACGGTGTTATGTACAATTCTAATTTCGAACGTTACTCTTTACGTGCAAACAATGATTATCAAGTAAACGACCGCTTAAAATTAGGACTGAACATAGCTCCCACCTTGCAAATCAAAAACAACCAAAATACAGACGGAGGTTGGCAGATATTAAGTGCTGCGTTCTTGGCTGACCCAACTGTAAATCCTTACGATGAAAATGGAGAACCTATTCTTTCTCTAAACTCTCCAGGGATGTTCCCCCAACCTAACTGGATACGTGTTTTACATGAAAAAACAAGTAAAACACAGGATTTGGCCTTATTAAGCAATGCTTTTGCAGAACTGGATATATGGAACGGTATCAAATATAAATTCCAGGCTGGTTTCGATTTAGGTGCCAAGAACTATAGAGATTTTACACCTTCGACAGCCGGTGGAGCCATGTTTACTGCTCCCCCTCAAAAAGCAAGTGGACAATACAACACCAACTTCCACTATAGTTGGACTATCGAAAATATGTTGATGTATAACCATAAATTCGGAAACCATAATATAGATGCACTGGTCGGTTATAGTGCACAAAAATATTCCAACGAATATAACCAACTAACAGCAACTGACTTTCCAAGTGATGATATTCCTTGGATGGGTGCCGGTGCTACAAAAAACGGTGACAACAACATCGAGCAATGGGCATTAGCCTCTGTCATTGCACGCGCGAATTATAGCTTCAAAGACCGCTATTTACTCCAGGCGACATTCCGCCGAGATGGTTGCTCCCGTTTTGGGGCAGGCAATAAATATGCAAATTTTCCTTCCATATCCGCCGGATGGATTGTATCTGACGAAGCCTTCATGGAACCAGTAACCAATGTTATGAACTACCTGAAAATAAGGGCCAGTTATGGACTAACTGGTAACTACAACATTGGTAATTACCGATATATTGCGGGAGTTAGCACTTATAACTATGTCTTAGGTGGCTCTTTAGCTCCGGGAAAAGGATTAGGTAATTTAGGGAACAATGCTCTTACTTGGGAAGAAACAAAGCAACTGGACTTAGGTGTCGATATCGGTTTCCTAAACGATCGTATCTATTTGATGTATGACTATTATAATAAAAAAGTCGATGGACTTTTGTATCAGGTCGATATCCCAAGAGCTTCCGGCTTTTCCAACATTTATTCCAATATCGGTGATTACAAAGCATGGGGACATGAAATCACTTTGCAATCTCGTAATCTTGTCGGTGATTTCAAATGGACTACCAACTTGAATATAGCCTTCAACCGGAATGAAATAACCAAAATGGGAACAAACAACACCCCAAAAGGTGGATATTCCAATCAGGAAGATTTCAACCGTTTAGCAGTAGGAGAACCTATCGGTATATTCATGGGATATGTATTTGACGGCGTATATATGACCGAAGAAGAGTTTAATTCCCAGCCAAAGCACGCTTCATCTGAGATCGGAACGGTCCGCATGAAAGATGTCAGTGGTCCTAACGGTGTTCCTGATGGTATAATCGACAACAATGACCGTGTAAAAATCGGTGATCCGAACCCGGATTTCATTTATGGTATGACAAATGAATTTTCCTGGAAGAACTTCGATCTGAGCATTCTGATCAGTGGACAAGTAGGTGGTGACATTATCAATTCAAACTACGAACATACCTTGAATATCGACGGTTGTTTCAATGTATTGAAAAAAGTTGCCAATCGTTGGCGCTCTCCGGAAAATCCGGGTGACGGACAGGTTCCGAGAACAAAAGCCGGTACCACGGAATTATTCCGCTTCAATAATAGCAGTTGGGTATATGATGCTTCTTATTTGACCATAAAGAATATCACTCTGGGCTATACAATTCCGATTAAACCGAGTCAATACCTCTCTAAACTCCGGGTATATGTAACAGCTCAGCAATTAGTCACATTCACTAAATACCCAGGTATGAATCCGGAAATAGCCATGAATGAAGATATGGGATGGAACGGTTTAGGAGTAGATCGTACAACTTACCCGGTTCCAAGAACATTCAGTATCGGATGTAACATTTCATTCTGAAAGAAAAACAAATTATAAATTTAAAGCGAAAGATCATGAAAAAGATATTTAGTTTAGTTGTTGCATTGTTGACTTTGGTTTCTTGTTCGGAAGATTTTCTGAATCTGACGCCTCAATATTATCCGAATGATGCGACATTCTTTAAAACTCAAGAGCAATTCACTCAAGCAGTGAACGGAGCCTATTCCGCTCTACGGGGAGTATCGGCAAGACAAGGATACCTGATGGGAGAAATGCGTTCCGACAATACACATTACACCCGCTATAAAGCAGACCGTGGTCTACACATCTTGTATCGTGAAAATATCGCGGATTTTGTTGTAGATGACCAGAACCAATGGACAAATGAAATGTATTATGCATGTTATACGGGCATTTCAAGAGCCAACACCATTCTGAACCGCATTGAAGGGACGACTTTTCCCGATGATTTCAAAAATAAAACGATCGGAGAAGCTAAATTCATCCGTGCTTTCATGTATTTCCAATTGGTGCAATGCTACGGAGACGTCCCTTTGCATCTGGAAGAAGTGACAGGAGCGGACAACGCATTCTTACCTCGTTCATCTGTTAACGATATCTATACAGCCATCGTTGATGATGTGAAAGATGCCATAGAGAAACTTCCTACGGTCAAATTCCCGCAAAATGGTGCTGCAACCAAAGGAGCTGCCAAAATGCTCTACGCTTATGTATTAATGACAAAGCCAGATCGAGATTATGCAACAGCGGAAACGCAGTTAAAAGATATCATGAATATGGGATATGAATTACTTCCCAATTATGCCGATATATATGACACATCCAAAAAGAACGGAAAAGAATCGATTTTCGAAATCCAGTATCAAATGGGAGATCAGGGACAGCAAAGTGATTGGTTATACTACTTTATTCCCAAAACAACGAATGCAGAAATTATTACAGGTGTTCCGGATTGTAGTACGTTACTGACAGGAGGCTGGAATGTTCCGACACCGGAAATGATCGCTTCTTACGAACCTGGAGACCTGCGTGTCGACCCATCTATCGCTGTTGCAGTCGGTACACTGGATGCAGCAAACGCCTTAGTCGTAGCTGATGTACTAAAAGTCGGTGATCCCAAGATCAATGATTATCAAGTTAATTATCCATTTATCAATAAATACCGTCACGCACACTCCAAAATAGAAAATACAGACGATAACTGGCCTGTTTACCGCTATGCGGACTGCCTGTTATTGTTAGCTGAATGTCTGGTGGAGCAAGGACGTGCAGGAGACGCAGCACCCTATGTCAATCAAGTACGTGCGCGTGCAGGTTTACCTGCTGTTACAACAATCAATGCCGAGGTAGTTGCCAATGAGCGACGTCACGAACTCGCATTTGAGAACCATCGTTGGTATGATTTATTGAGAACAGGAAAAGCTATTGAAGTAATGACTGCCTACGGAAAATATATCAAAACGATTGATACGGAACTTCCTGAACGTACCTATCAGATAAAGCCGGAATATTTGCTTTATCCGATACCTTATAACGAGTTGCAATTAAATGACCAGCTCAAACAAAATCCAGGTTATTAATTATCATATTAACAAAAAGACCTTTACTTTTGTAGTAGAGGTCTTTTTACTATTAGCACTATGAATACACAACGTATTATCAGAAACTTTATATATACCGTCGCAGGAGGTATCCTGTCTCTTGGAATAGCTAGTTGCAATGGTAACAAAATGGAAACAACAGACAGTTTTTCCACTCTGGAAGCCCAGTTTCTCAATCCTTCATCCGAGTACCGTACAGCCCCCTTTATGGTTTGGAACGGAAAAGTTACAAAAACTGAAATAGACCGCATGCTGAAAGATTTTAAAGATGCCGGCTGCGGAGGAGCATTTATTCACCCTCGTCCAGGCATGATCACGGAATATATGTCGGACGAATGGCATTCCCTCTACCGCTATGCCGTCGATAAAGGGAAAGAGATAGGATTGGACATTTGGATCTACGATGAAAATTCCTATCCCAGCGGCTTTGCCGGAGGACATGTTCCCGAAGAGATGCCCGAATCCTACAACCAAGGACAAGGACTTGCGTTGACAAAAACAGATCTTCTGCCTGACAAGACAGACGAATATTTCATTATTCTCAAAAAAGAAGGGGACAAATGGGCAGATATCACGAACGCCCTGAGCCAGCATAAAAAAGCAAAAGGAGAATATTACCTCTACAAAAAGACCTATTTAGGCAAATCAGACTGGTACGGAGGGTATTCTTACGTAGACCTGCTCGTACCCGGTGTGACTGAAAAGTTCATCGACCTCACGATGAAAGGATACGAAAAAACAATAAAGGACGAATTTGGCAAATCTGTTTTCGGTATCTTCACAGATGAGCCCAACATCAGCAGTCCCGGAGGCTTGCGCTGGACACCAGACTTGTTCGAAGTATTCCGGAAACAGTGGGGATACGATCTAAAACCACTACTTCCCCTTCTGGACGAAGAGACGGGCAATTGGAAACAGGTACGTCATAACTATATGGAAACCCTGTTGCAAATGTTTGTCGACCGCTGGTCCAAACCTTGGCACCACTACTGCGAGACGAACAACCTGAAATGGACCGGACACTATTGGGAACACGGTTGGCCGCAGATGAACGACGGACCGGACAATATGGCAATGTACGCCTGGCATCAGATACCCGCTATTGACATGCTGTTCAACCAGTTCGACGAAACCAACCCGCAAGCACAGTTCGGCAATATCCGTGCAGTAAAAGAATTGCGCAGTGCCGCCAACCAAACAGGTTGTAACCGTACCCTCAGCGAAACTTATGGTGGTGGAGGTTGGGACGAAACTTTCAAAGACTTCAAACGGTTAGGCGATTGGGAGTATGCACTCGGGGTCAACTTCATGAACCAACATTTAGCCCATATGACACTAACAGGAGCACGCAAATACGATTATCCGCCGGTATTCACCTATCATTCTCCTTGGTGGCCCGACTATCGCGAACTGAATGACTATTACGGACGCCTTTCATTTGTTATGAGCAAAGGCATCCAGAAAAACGATATTTTGGTTCTGGAACCCAACTCGACTTTATGGAGCTATTACGTCCATGCAGGAAGTTCCCCGAAACTCATGGAGATAGGAACCAATTTCCAAGCTTTTGTTACAACTTTGGAAAAGAACCAGGTAGAATATGACCTCGGTTCCGAAAACATCATCAAAGACCTCGGAAAGGTAGAAAACGGGCGTTTCATCGTCGGCAATGCCTCCTACTCGACTGTCGTTCTGCCTCCCATGATGGAGACCTTAAACAAGCCTACCTTCAACCTCTTGCAACAATTTGTAGAACAAGGTGGACAGATCATAACCTTCTCCGCTCCCACCCGGATAGACGGGGCTGTCAATGACGAACTGGCCGGACTGTTGACCGGTACAACCGTCACATCACTCCCGGAACTATCCAAAGATGTAATCGCCCGGTATTTCTCTTCCGATAACTTCAGGATTACTTTCAACAGTGGTAACCTGTATCAC
>ENA-ORTW01004007-ORTW01004007.1-human-gut-metagenome-genome-assembly--contig:-NODE-4007-length-11945-cov-6.731539_pt1 | contig 11945 bp, 10 predicted proteins | sample MGYA00242072_ERZ509193 | MGnify/ENA primary metagenome ERZ509193 (study PRJEB26280, sample SAMEA2338813) | human gut metagenome | biome: human gut; feature: human-associated habitat; material: faeces...
GGCAATCTGGAATGAATTTTGGCTACGTTACTGTGAACGGAGTGAACAGTAACGTCTGAGAAATATAAGGCCTGTCACTGTTGTGTAAACGGTTGACAGATGGAATTTCCAATGATAATATAAATTCATTCGACATAAAAAATATTCAGTTGTATTTTTTATATATAGATGTGTGAAAAAACAGTATAAAATACGACAACAGGAGGGAAAAAGATGGAGAACGAAACAGTTTCCAAAAATTTTATTGAGAATATCATTGATAAAGATTTAGCAGAGGGTGTTTATGACACCGTGCATACGCGTTTCCCGCCGGAACCGAATGGATATCTTCATATCGGTCATGCGAAATCTATTCTTTTAAACTATGGTCTTGCACAGGAATATAACGGCAAGTTCAACATGCGTTTTGATGATACAAACCCGACCAAAGAAAAGAGTGAGTTTGTAGAATCCATCAAGGCAGATATCAAATGGCTTGGTGCAGACTGGGAAGACAGACTGTTTTTTGCATCTGACTATTTCGGACAGATGTATGAAGCTGCTGTAAAGCTGATCCAGAAAGGCAAAGCCTATGTATGTGACCTGACAGCGGATCAGATCCGTGAATATCGTGGAACTCTTACAGAGCCGGGTAAAGAAAGTCCATACAGAAACAGAAGCGTAGAAGAGAACCTGCAGCTTTTTGAAGAGATGAAAGAAGGCAAATATGCAGACGGAGAGAAAGTGCTTCGTGCCAAGATCGATATGGCATCTCCAAACATGAATATGCGCGACCCGGTTATCTATCGTGTTGCTCATATGACTCACCACAGAACAGGTGATACATGGTGCATTTATCCAATGTATGATTTCGCCCATCCCATCGAGGATGCGATTGAGGGAATCACACATTCCATCTGTACTCTGGAGTTTGAGGATCACAGACCACTGTATGACTGGGTTGTAAAAGAATTGGAATACCCACAGCCGCCGAAGCAGATTGAGTTTGCAAAACTGTATCTGACAAATGTAGTTACAGGTAAACGTTATATCAAGAAATTGGTAGAGGAAGGCATCGTAGACGGATGGGATGATCCGCGTCTGGTTTCCATCGCAGCACTGCGCCGCCGTGGATTTACACCGGAATCCATCAAAATGTTTGTAGAACTCTGCGGTGTATCCAAAGCAAACAGCTCTGTTGACTATGCAATGCTTGAATACTGCATCCGTGAGGATCTGAAACTGAAACGTCCACGTCTGATGGCTGTTCTTGATCCGATCAAGCTTGTGATCGATAATTATCCGGAAGGCGAAGTAGAATATCTGGAAGCTCCGAACAATATGGAGAATGAAAAACTGGGAACCCGTAAAATACCGTTTGGCAGAGAACTCTATATTGAGAGAGAAGACTTCATGGTAGATCCGCCTAAGAAATATAAGAGAATGTTCCCGGGCACAGAGGTTCGTCTTATGAACGCATATTTTGTAACCTGTACAGGATATGAAGCTGATGAAGATGGAACTGTACGTGTTGTACACTGTACTTATGATCCTGCAACAAAGGGTGGCAATGCGCCGGATGGCAGAAAAGTAAAAGGAACCATTCACTGGGTAGAAGCAAGCCAGGCAGGAAAAGCAGAAGTACGTCTCTATGAGAATATTGTAGATGAGGAAAAAGGCGTATATAATAAAGAGGATGGTTCTCTGAACGTAAATCCGAACTCTCTGACAAAAGTTACTGCATATGTAGAACCAGCACTTATGGAAGCAAAAGGCTATGACAGTTTCCAGTTCGTAAGAACAGGATTTTTCTGTGCAGATATCCATGATTCTAAAGAGGGTGCACCGGTATTCAACCGTATCGTGTCTCTGAAGAGCTCATTTAAACTTCCGAAAGCATAATGAGACTGAGATAGTAATATAATCAGAATAAAAAGGGAATGTTGCTTTTACGATTGTATAATCGTGAAGTAACATTCCTTTTTGGTTACGTTACTGTGAACGGTAACGTTTATTCTTCAGATTCAGATGCAGCGTCCATAGTCTCTTCAAAAGTCTCAGGTTCATCGGCATCTTCTTCCTCTTCTGCATCTTTAATCTCAACTTCAGCAGCTTTATCGGAAGACTTCTCAGAATCATCTGTATCAGCAGCTTCTTCAGCTTCTTCGCTTTCGGTGTCATCTGTTGCAGACTGTTCGCCTGTATGTTCCCAAGACTGGAAATCTTCGGCAGGTTCCTGATCTTCCTTAGCAGTTTCCTTTTCATCAGTCAGATCGAAATCATCAAAGTCATCTTCAAAATCAAAATCCTCTTTACAGGATCCTTTTTTGGCAATAAGGGCAGCTACAGCACCGGCAGCAGCTGCTGTAAGGGCACCTATTGCAACATATCCCCAGTATTTATTAATTTTAGCCATGATAATCATAAACTCCTTTCTGATATTCTCCTATTTTTGACAGCGAGTCAGGATAAAAATATCTTTTACTCCTGACACCATTTTATTCAGCTATAGGTTATTGTTATTTTAATACTTTTCAGATAAAAAGAAAAGCGAAATTTTATGGAAAGAGTTAATGAAAGCAGTTGCATACCAAAAAGATACAAGGTATACTATGACAGGAAAGAAGAGGTTATTATGAGAAAAATTATTTTGGCATCTGCTTCACCCAGACGAAAAGAACTGTTGGAACGGGCTGGCGTGGATTTTGAAGTGCTGCCTGCATCAGGTGATGAGAATCGTATCTCAGACAATCCGGGAGAGGCAGTAAAACAGCTGGCTTCGGATAAAGCAGCTTCTGTTATCCGCACTATGAAAGATAGTGCCGACGGAACAATTGTGATCGGATCTGACACAGTGGTAGTGTTTGAGAATGTGATCCTTGGCAAACCTTATGATACAGAGGATGCAGTGAATACATTAAAGAAACTTCAGGCAAATACTCATCAGGTATATACCGGCGTTTCTGTATGGGAAAAGAAAGAAAAAGTCTGGACAGAACATACTTTTTATGAAAGTACAGATGTGACTTTTTATCCGGTTTCAGATGAGGAGATCAGAGAGTATGTTGCTACAGGAGAGCCTATGGATAAGGCTGGAAGCTATGGCATCCAGGGACTTTTCGGAATTTATGTAAAGGGGATCAGCGGAGATTACAATAATGTGGTAGGACTCCCGGTTGCCAGATTATTTTATGAAATGAAGAAATCAGGAATTAACTTAAGAGGATGACAAAAGATGATTAAAGCATGTATATTTGATTTGGATGGAACACTGGCTGATACGCTGGATTCCATGGCTTATGTGACTAATATTATTATGGAAAAATTCGGGTTGAAAACACTTCCGGTGGATAATTTCAGATATTACAGCGGAGAAGGGGCAAATATGCTGATCCGCCGCGCACTTAAGGATGCGGGGGATCCGGAACTTGCGCATTATGATGAGGGACAGAAGCTTTACCGGGAAATGTTTGAAGCAGATCCGATGTATAAAGTAGTTCCCTATAAGGGAATGCCGGAAACCTTAAAGAAATTGAAGGAACATGGAATGAAGCTGGCAGTTTGTTCAAATAAACCTCATCCTGCAGCTGTGAAAGTAATTGCGCAGCTTTTTGACGGGGAATTTGATATGGTAGTCGGTCAGAGTGAAGCAATCCGCAGGAAACCGGCACCTGATGGTCCGCTTATGGTTGCGGAAAAATTTGGTGTAAAACCGGAAGAATGCATGTATGTGGGAGATACAAGTACAGATATGAAGACCGGTAAAGCAGCAGGAATGTATACAGTAGGTGCGCTATGGGGCTTTCGTGACCGAAAAGAACTGAATGAGAATGGAGCAGATCTTGTCGCTGAGAAACCGACAGATCTGGTAAAGATTTGCGAGGAACATGGAAATGATTAAGTTGGTTGCAAGTGATCTGGATGGGACGTTACTTTTACATAAGGCACAGTCTCTGCCTGAAGAAATTTTTTCGCTGATCAGGCAGTTAGAGGAACTGGGGATTATGTTTGTAGCAGCCAGTGGAAGGCAATATCCGAATATGACAAAGCTGTTTGCACCTGTTGCTTCAGAGATTTCCTATATTTCGGAGAATGGTGCACTGGCAGTGGATCATGGAGAGGTACTGTATCAGGATTCTTTTGACAGAAAGCTGGCAGGGGAGATTATTTCTGCAATCCTGGAAAAGAAGGATGCCGAGTTTACCTGTTCTGCAAAGGATTACCACTACCTGATGCCGAAGACAAAGAGATTTCATGACCATATGTTATATGAAGTAAAAAATGAATGCAGATTTGTAAACAGCATGGAAGAGATGACGGCTCCTATCATGAAGCTGGCTGTGTTTGAACCGGCCGGCCTTACAGAAGAATCTGTGAAATACTGGATGGACAGATTTGGAAAAGAATGTGTTGTTGTCACTTCGGGAAATGAGTGGATTGATTTTATTCCTTTTGGAACAAACAAGGCAAAAGGAATCAGAGAATATCAGAAAAGATATCATATTTCGCCGGAAGAATGTATTGCGTTCGGAGACGAATATAATGATATAGAGATGCTTAAAGCGGTAAAATATGGCTTTGCCATGGAGCATTCCAAGGAGGGGGTACGGGCAGCTACGTCCTATATGACAAAACAGGTTGAACCGGTCCTTGAGAAGCTGATCCGGGCAAAGGGAAAGATTGAGGAGGTTATTTAAATTGTTTACAGAAGAATGTATTAATACGTTTCTTGAAAATCAGGAGCAGCTTTTTCCACAGGCGGTAGCAGAATCATATGAAGCAGCGGAAGCATTCCTTGAGGATTGCATGGCGCAGGTTGTGGATTCTATTGAAGAAGTGAGAGAATATCTGGAAGAGTCAGGCGCTGATGTGGAAGGAATGTCAGATGAAGAACTGGAAGATGCAAGTGAAGTATTTGCTCTGCCGGATGGAAAATATCTGATAGTAGAAGGATAAAAACTGTTCGGTCAAATTATGGATATCACGTGATATATCGGAGAAATAACTGTAAAACACAGTTCGGTCCCTGAATATTGGAGAAAATTGAACTCTGATACTCAGGGGCTGAAGTTGTTTTAAGGGAGAAAATACAGATTACATTTCCGGAAAATGTGATGCTATAATGCTTTTATACAGAGAAAAAACGATGTTGTGGTCTGTGATGGGAATGAAAAGGGCAGACAGACACAGAAGCATCACAGAACTGTAATTATTCAGTACCTTCAGAGTGGCTGCTGAATAATTACAAATCTTATTATAAATGAAAAGGAGGACTACAGATGGAGAGAAAGAGATTTCTTGCAGTTGTAATGACTGTGATGATGGTTATTTCAATGATTCCATCCATGGTTTTTGCGGCAGCTCCGTCAGGAGAATTGGGCGGTAAGCTTAAGATTAAGGGACTTGCAGCTGTAGGCGTAGTGTTGAGTGCAGATTATGCAAAGGTTACACCGGAAGAGGTTACGGATGAAGATTTTACTTTTTCCTGGTCAAGACAGACCGGGGAGAAGGAGTTAACACAGGTAGGTACTGAGAAGACCTATACGATCACTCAGGATGATCTGGGATGCAGACTGGTGCTTGATCTGACCCCTGTAGATGGAAGCGGACTGACAGGTACTCTTACTGCAAAGACGTTAGAGGTAGCTGCAACTGAAGAAGAGGCGAAAGCAGTGGAACAGGAAGCAGAGGATGCACAGCAGACAGAAACGGCAGATGGAACAGAGAATGCACAGCTGGAAGAAACGGCAGATGGAACAGAGGATGCACAGCTGGAAGAAACAGCAGATAATGCAGAAGGCAGTCAGGATTCTGAAAATCAGGATGTAGATAGAACAGAAGATGTACAGCAGAATGCAGGGAATGAACAGGAAGATGAATCTCAGAACACAAAAGGTCAGCCGGAGGAAACAACAGAAGGTACTGATGATTCCCAGATGAAAATTTATACAGAAGATCAGCTGCAGGTGGATGAGAACGGAAATGTGCAGACAGATGGATCAGAGAAAGATGGACAGGCAGCAGGTGAAGATGATAAAGATAAAAAGACTTACGAAGCGACTGTCACTGTAGAGGACAGCGAAGATCAGATCTGTGATTTTGGAACAGTAAAGGGTGATCTTGAGGATGTGGAAGCACAGTATGTGCAGATTACGAACACCGGAAATGAGAGCTTGAATTTTCAGGAGATCAGTCCGGAACATTTTATGGCTCAGGATATTATAGAACCGCTGAGTGCAGGTGAATCTGTAAGCGTATGGATACAGCCGAGGGAAGGGCTGGAACCGGGTGAATATGATGATATGATCACATACCGGACGGAAGAAGGTATTGAGGTTTCTTTTGAAGCGAAGATTGCAGTTGAAGGTGAGGATGATTCATCAGATGACGAAGACCTGAAGCCTTCGGATGAGCCTTCTGCAGAACCGACAGAGACGCCGGATGACAGCGAGGCTCCATCGGCAGGTGACAATGCAGATGCATCTCTTGAGGCACAGTCTCTTGAGGTAAATACAGGAAGTCTTAATTTCAGCGATATCGAAGAAAATTATACACAGGCCAATGAGACACTGTCTGTAACCGTAATAAATACAGGGGACGGAATTATCACTTTAAAGATACCGAAATCAGATTATTTTGAGGTGATGAACGAAGATGGAAGTGAAGCTGTATCAGGAATACAGATTGCAAAAGGTGATTCTCTTATGTTCATGGTACAGCCAAAAACCGGTCTGACGAAGGGGGATTACAGTGATACCCTGATATTTGAAAGTGAAGAGGATTCGGAAGTAGCAGCGCAGGTAACTGCGGAAGTGTCTGTAAAAGAGGCAGAACAGGAACAGATCACAGCAGTTCAGGCAGATCCGGAATCTTTCAGTTATGATGATCTGAAGGAAGGTTATGATACTCCTGAAGCGACGACCATTACACTTACCAATACAGGAAATACAACTGTTTCGCTGATGCAGCCATATGCAGAGTATTTTGATATTGGGGAACTTTCGGCATCAGTGCTGGAGCCGGGAGATTCTGCTGCATTTACAGCAGTACCGGTGACCGGTCTGAAAGTCGGCAATTATCTGGACAGTATTCAGATAGCCCAGACCAGTTCGGAAGGACAGGAGGATGTATTGACAACGATCAAAGCTTCTGCGACTGTTTCGGAAGTGAAAAAGATTTATAAATTATCCGTAACACCGGAAGAACTGAATTTTGGAAAAGCAAAAGAAGGATATAGTGAGGCACCGGAAGCGCAGAAAGTTACAGTGACGAATGAGGGGAATACAAATGTAACTTTAAATGCACCGTCAGGTAAAAACTTTAAAATCGGGAAACTTTCAGCCACAGAGCTTGCACCGGGGGAGAGCTGTACATTTAAAATCCGCCCGAAGGCGGGTTTAAAGGCCGGCTCCTATACAGAGTCAGTTGTGATTGATAATGAACAGCAGATCAGTGCAGAAGTGAAAGTTCAGTTTACGGTTAAAGCTGCCCGCAAGGCGAAAATTGCAGATCCGGCAGATAATAAGATTACAGGAATCAGTTCAGATGGATATACAACACAGTCAAAGATTACATTTACAGCAGTCGGAGCGGGTATGGACAATGAAAGTCCGGGAAAGGGAGATGTCCGCTATGTACCGTATAACTGGAAAGTGATCAATACAAATAGCTGGAGCAGTGCACCTTATACTGCTGCATTTGGAATTACAAAGGCCGGAACCTACACATTGACAGTTACATTTGACCGTCAGAAGTATAATGGAAGTGAATGGGAGAATACAGGGGAGCAGGATACTAAACAGGTGAATTTCAGTATTACACAGGCGCAGACTGTAACCGCAACTCCGACTCCGCAGCCGAATGGAGCAACTGCGAAATCAGCGGTAAAGACAGGAGATACGACTAATATTACACCGTTTGTGATTATTCTGGCGATTGCAGCGGGATGTATTGTGGGAGTTGTGGTATACAAAAGACGAAAGAAATAAGAGTTATCTGAAGAAAAAAATACAGGGGAATATGTAAAATATAAAATTATTAGCACTCATTTTTGGTGAGTGCTAATTTTTTCTTGACTTTTGGAATAAATGGTATTACTATATCTTTCAGAGAAGCAACTTACAGGAGTCAAAAGCTATTTCAAAGGATAAACAGGAGAGGATAGTTTTGGCTCCGGAGGCAGAGCAGATAAGAATGCAGTATATTGACAGATAAAGTTGCGGCAAATGATTAAAAACAAAAAGGAGTGTGGACAGCATGGCTGTAAAACATGGAAATTTATCAATTAACAGTGAAAATATTTTCCCAATCATCAAGAAATGGTTATATTCCGATCATGATATTTTTGTAAGAGAGCTGGTCTCCAACGGATGCGATGCGATTACTAAACTGAAAAAACTGGAAGTAATGGGAGAATATACTTTTCCGGAAGGATACAAACCGGAGATTCAGGTAATTGTTAATCCTGATGAGAAAACTTTGAAATTCATCGATAATGGTATTGGCATGACTGCTGATGAAGTAGAGAAATACATTACCCAGATTGCTTTTTCAGGTGCAACTCAGTTTCTTGAGAAATATAAAGACAAAACTACAGATGATCAGATGATCGGTCATTTTGGACTTGGATTTTATTCTGCATTTATGGTGGCGGATGAAGTGCATATTGATACACTTTCCTATACAGAAGGTGCACAGCCTGTACACTGGTCCTGCGATGGCGGAACAGAATATGATATCCAGGAAGGTAACAAGAATACGATTGGTACAGAAATCACCCTGTTCCTGAATGAAGACTGCCTGGAATTTGCAAATGAGTACCGTATGCGTGAGATTCTTGAGAAATACTGTTCCTTCATGCCGGTTCATATTTACCTTTCCAAAGCAAATGCACCTCAGGAATATGAGACAATTGATGAATCTGAGTTAAGAGACGATGATGTAGTTGTTGAACATATTCATGAGGAAGCAAAGACAGAAGAAAAAGAAAATGATAAAGGTGAAAAGGAAGTTGTTGAAATTTCTCCTGCAAAGGATAAAGTAAAGATCAATAAACGTCCGGTTTCCATCAGTGATATTAATCCGCTCTGGATGAAGCATCCAAATGAATGTACAGATGATGAATACAAGGAATTCTACCGCAAGGTATTTATGGATTATAAGGAACCGTTATTCTGGATACATCTGAATATGGATTATCCGTTTAATTTAAAAGGTATCCTGTACTTCCCGAAGATCAATACAGAGTATGATTCCATTGAAGGAACGATCAAACTTTATAACAATCAGGTATTTATCGCAGATAATATCAAGGAAGTAATTCCTGAATTCCTGCTTCTTCTGAAAGGTGTGATCGATTGTCCGGATCTTCCATTGAACGTGTCACGAAGCGCATTGCAGAATGACGGATTTGTACAGAAGATTTCTGAATACATTTCCAAAAAAGTGGCAGATAAGCTTACCGGAATGTGCAAGACTGACAGAGAATCTTATGAGAAATACTGGGATGATATCAGCCCGTTTATTAAATATGGCTGTATTAAAGATGCTAAGTTTGCAGAGAAAATGGGAGATTATGTACTCTTTAAGAATCTTGATGGCAAATATCTCACATTAAAGGACTGCATTGAAGAGAATAAAAAAGAAACAGAAGAAACTGAGGCTCAGACAGAAGAAAAGAAAGAAGATGCAGCAGAGTCTGAAAACAAAGACAATGCGGAAGCGAAAGAACCTGAGAAGACAGTAATTTTCTATGTAACTGATGAAGTTCAGCAGAGTCAGTATATCAATATGTTTAAGGAAGCAGGAAAAGATGCCGTTATCCTGAAGCATAATATTGACAGTGCATTTATTTCCAGTCTTGAGCAGAAACATCAGGAAGTACAGTTTAAGCGTATTGATGCGGATCTGACCGAAGAAATGAAGGGTGAGGGTACTGCCGATGAAGAAACTGTCAAAGCACTGACAGAACTTTTCCGCAAGAGCCTTAATAAAGATAAACTGGAAGTACATGTTGAGAATCTGAAAAATGAAAATGTATCAGCAATGATGACTCTTTCCGAAGAGAGCCGCCGTATGCAGGATATGATGAAGATGTATAATATGTATGGAATGGATCCGAATATGTTTGGCGGACAGGAAACACTGGTTCTGAATGCGAATCATCCATTGGTTAAATATCTGGCAGAGAATCAGGAATCTGACAAGGCTCCGCTTATCTGTGAACAGTTGTATGACCTTGCGATGATGAGCCATAAACAGCTTTCACCGGACGAAATGACCAGATTTGTTCAGAGAAGCAATGAAATTTTGCTGATGATTGCAAAATAAGATAGAAAGCAGGCAATTTGCCGGCAGATCAATGAGAGGACAGATACGCCTGTCAGAATAGCAGAATATCAAATAAGGAGCAGAGAATAACTTTTGCTCCTTATTTTTGTGGAAAACAATTACATTGGTATTGACAAATGTCTTATGAATTCCTATTATTAAGTTGCCGATATTTTAATGAATATGCCGAATCCGCAGAAGATATAACGGGTTACAGAGAATAGTGACTGCAATGGTGCTTCCGGGCAGCCAATATCGTGACTTTCATTTACTTATAGAGAAATGTGTGTAAATAAATGAGATATCCAAATCTGTAAAAACACAGATTATGGAAGTTACAGGAGGAACGATGTATGAGTGCAGTTTATGGAGTTATTAGAAAATTGGGTGCAACATCAAAGTATAAAGGATATTATTATGTTGTGGATGCAGTAGAAATGGCACAGAAAATTTATGAGCGACCGGTAAAAGTCACCAAAGATATTTATCCGGTCATTGCAAGAAAATATAAATCAACGCCGTCTAATGTAGAACACAACATAAGAACACTGGTAAACTTATGTTGGATGAATCATAAGGATACACTGGAAGAAATGGCAGGATGTACAATGGCAGATAAACCGACGAACAGTGAGTTTATAGATATTCTGGTCTATTATCTGCGTTATTCGGATAAAGACTGATAACAGAATCTACTCATAATTTCTCACAGGGAATGTGATGACTGGAGAGAAAAACAGTCATGGAATCATCCCAGAGATGTTCCAGACGTTTATCCGGACTGAATGAAGTATAAGAAACACCTGTTGTACATAAAAGGGACTGGTTCTTGTACCGGATATTCAGATAAAAGCTTTGCACAGGAATATCTGCAATATGCTGTTCATTTTTTAACAACGACTGTGTCTGATCATGAGAAAGTTCAAATACAATCCTGAAATTCAAAGGTGTGCGTCTGCCGCGTATGATAGAAAAACAATAAGGTTTTACATCATGCCAGAGGGAATATTCTGTGGAATTCTCCTCAAAAGCAGCCTTTGTGTCAGTATCAAAGAAATCGTAATGAAGTTTTCCGTTTATGGTAAAAGTGTTGAAGGTTGTCACAGATGCCTCGACAAGAGAAAAACGGTCAAATACCTCACCGATCAGGAGTTTATTCATAAAATCTTTTACATCAGTAATTTTTAAAGCAAGCATACAACACCTCTCTGATAACATGATTTACAGCTGTTCAGAATTAAAAAAATACTTCTGGATTGCTGCATATTTCTGAACATATTTTGTGGATCAGGCAGCGCTTCCTGCACTTTGCGGGAAGCGTCTTTTTATTATAAAGCACTTTTGAAAAAAAGAACAGTGTTTTTATTAAAAAGTCTTTTCAAACGTAAAGCGGTGTGATAAGATATATCTGGTATTGAATACTACATATAATGGAAAAGAGGACGATATAATTGAGATATAAGATTATCATAGATAGTTGTGGAGAACTTTTGGACGAATGGAAGAAAGATGAATGTTTTGAATCCATTCCACTGACTCTGATGGTAGGAGCTGAACAGATCATAGATGATGAAACATTTGATCAGGCAGAGTTTATTAATAAAGTGGCAGCCTGCCCGGAATGTCCGAAATCAGCC
>ENA-ORTW01004013-ORTW01004013.1-human-gut-metagenome-genome-assembly--contig:-NODE-4013-length-11931-cov-2.453183_pt1 | contig 11931 bp, 9 predicted proteins | sample MGYA00242072_ERZ509193 | MGnify/ENA primary metagenome ERZ509193 (study PRJEB26280, sample SAMEA2338813) | human gut metagenome | biome: human gut; feature: human-associated habitat; material: faeces...
TTGTGCCAGCCGGTGGGCCAGCTCACAGCCCTGCACGCCTGCACCGTACACTAAGATCCTCATGGAAACGCACCTCCTGCAATGAAAGATGGTTATTTATGGAACAACGAGCTCAAAAAACCTTTTTTCTCATAGGGATGGCTCTGGGCACCTTTGACGGTATAGCCTGTCTCGGCAATGGCCGCCTTGAGGGCGTCAATGTCCAGCTCCTGCTCCGAGAGGATGACCGTCTCGCCCTTGGTGTGGGAAGAGGTCACCTTTTTGACATCCGCCGTCTTGCGGACCGTCTCATTGACATGGCTCTCGCACATGCCGCACATCATGCCATCTACTTTTAAAATCGTCTCGATCATCTGAGGAAACCTCCAAGAATTTTTTGCCTCTGCCGCAGCTTTTGCAGATTGCACAAAGGCAGCAGCTTAAATTTGGGCATTTTGTTAGCAGAAGCTAACCAGCGAACCAAACAAATCGCTGTCCGGAAGCACACCGGACAGCGGCCCGCCCCACGGCGGGATCAGAGCCTGATTTCTGCTTTTATCATACCACAGAGATGGGGAATGTGCAAGCGGTGCATACAGGTCCACAGCGTAAAAAATCGTCTCTTGTCAAGGACAGTGAAACGTGGTACAGTAAACGGGCAATCGCTTTCATTTTATCGTGTATGATCTTACGAGGGGTTTTATGAAACAGAACAATCGTTTTTGCGTGCTGGCACTGACCGCTGTGCTGGCACTGACTCTAACCGCCTGCTCCGAGACGGCTGACGGCTCCGCCGCATCGGGCAGCACCCAGACCACGCAGCCTGCCCAGAGCACCGCCCAGCAGGACACTTCCGCCGGGACTCCCTCTGCCAGCCAGCAGACCGAGGTTCTGGGCAGCCTGACCTCCTCCGAGCTGCAGGAACTCGTCTCCGGCAGCACCACGCTGGAGCAGCTGACCCAGCAGCGCGCCGAGGCCGCTGACCCCGGCACGGGGAGCACCACTGCCCTGCCGGAGTATGAGCAGCAGCTGCAGGCTCTCATCAACCAGCTCTACGCCGTCAAGGCCCGGGCCGAGAGCAGCCTGAACAACACCATCCAGTCGGCCACGGCAGAGTACAAGGCTCTGCCTGCCGCCAAGCAGACCAAGAGCCGCAAAATCGCCATCGTGATGGGCAAGGCCAGTGAGCTGAAAGCCATGGAGGCTTCCTGTGACAAAGAGGTGGACGACATCGTAAACCAGATGCGCGCCCTGCTGACCCAGAACGGCCAGAGCACCGCCCTGGCCGACGAGGCACTGGCTGCCTACAAGGCCCAGAAGAGCGAAATGGTCTCTTCCCTCACCAGCAAACTCTACGGCTGAGCGCCGAACGTGTTTCCCCTGCAATTTGTGCCGGAATATCCCCGGTACCCGTTGCAGGGGTTCTTTTTTGCCCGGAGAAATTCTGTTCCTGTCGGGCAGCCGCATTTTACAACTTCGGTCAGGTTTCTGTTCCACCCCTGCACGGTATCCGCTCCAAAATCATCGCCAGAGTTTTACTTCCGTTTGTAAATTTCGCCAATCTTTTGCATATTCCGGGTTTTTTTCCAATTTTGCTTGAATTGTGGGGACATCCCGTTTAAAATTAGATGGGGTGTTAGAGCCTTTGTCTTTCTGCGTCAATTTTTAGAGAGGCGAAAGGCATGTCCCCACGTAATTTCAACGGAGAAAGGCGATGAGACAAATGGAAATGGAAGAAGAAGTGATCGACCTGAGCGAGCTGCTGCGGCTTTTGTGGAGCCATGTGCTGCAGATCGTGGCGGTGGGCCTTGTGGCGGCGGTAATCAGCTTTCTGGTGTGCACGTTTGCGCTGACGCCCCGGTATCAGGCGTCCGTCAACATGATCGTCAATACCCGGCAGGATAACACGACGACCGTGAGCAACGACAACATCACCTCGGCAAAAAACATGATCGACACCTATGCAGTCATCATCAAGAGCAACCTCGTGCTCAACGATGTCATCCAGCGGATGGGCCTGGACATGACCTACAGCCAGCTGGCAGACAGCATCACGGTGGGCAGCGTCAACTCCACCCAGATCATGGCCATTACGGTGACCAATGAGAACCCGGGCCTGGCGGGCAAGATCGCGCAGACGATCGCGGAGGTCGCGCCGGACGTGATCGTGGAAAAGGTCGAGGCGGGCTCCTGCAAGGCAGTGAGCGACGTGGAGATCGGCACCACGCCTGTCTATCCCCAGACCAAGAAGACCATGCTGCTCTGCGCTCTGGCCGGTATGGTAGCGGCCTGCGCTCTGCTGGTGGTCAACCACCTGCTGCACAACTACATTGTAGACGACGAAGATGTTCAGAAGAAGCTGGACCTCCCTGTTTTGGGCTTTATCCCTGAGGTGTGATGTAAGATGTGGAATCCGTTCAAACCGAAAATTGAAAACTCTGACCCCGGCCAGCGCTCCCTGCAGCTGATCTCCCAGAAAGGAATGCCCTTTGCGTATGTGGAAGCTTACAAATCCCTGCGCACCAACCTGAACTTTCTGACCAGCTCCACCGGAGCCCGCGCCATTGTGGTCACCAGTACCATGCCGGAAGAGGCCAAGAGCAACGTCTCGGTCAACCTGGCCCTGACCCTGGCCGAAGACGGCAAAAATGTAGCCCTGGTGGACTGCGACCTGCGCAAGCCCGTGCTGCACAAATACCTGAAAGCCGGTCACAACGTGAAAGGCGTTTCCAATATTGTCTCCAACCAGTGCAAGCTGGAAGAGGCTCTGCTGCGGCTGGAGCAGTTCAAGATCACGTTCCTGCCCGCCGGCACGCCCCCTCCGAACCCCTCGGAGCTGCTGGGCTCGGCCCGGATGCAGCAGATGATCCAGCAGCTGCGCGCCACCTTTGATTATGTCATCTTCGACGCGCCTCCCATCTCCATGGTGACAGACGCGGCGGTCATCGGCAATCAGGTGGACGGTGCTCTGTTTGTTGTTCGTTCCAGCTACGCCCCGGCCGAGTCCGTGGAGGCCGCTGTCAAGAAGCTGAAAGACACCGGCGTAAAAGTGCTGGGTGCCGTGCTGACCCGCTATGACGCCAAGACGGCGCTCAAGGGCTCCAACTACGCTTACAACTATTATAGCTACGGCTACTCCTACGGTACCCCCTCTCAGACGGATCCGGCGGCATCGCAAAGCCCGGAAAAGCGAAAGCACGCAAAGCCAGCCGAAAGGGTAACGAACCATGACTGATCTGCACTGCCATATCCTGCCCGGTATTGACGACGGTGCCAAAGATGTCTCGGTCTCGCTGGAGCTGCTCCGCAAGGAGTATGAGGACGGCGTGCGCAACATCGCGTTCACCAGCCATTTCAACAGCGAGCGCACCACGGTGGAAGCTTTTCTGGAAAAGCGTGCCGCCGCCTACGCACGGCTGACCGAGGCACTGAAAGAAGAGCCGATGGACTTCCGGTTCAAGCTGGGCAGCGAAGTTTACTTTTCTCCCAAGCTCTGTGAGCTGGACGCCAAGGCCCTCTGCATGGGCGACACCGCCTACATGCTCATTGAGTTTCCCACCACCCATAAGCCTCATTTTATCAAGCAGACCCTGTACGCTTTGCAGGAACAGGGCATCCTGCCGCTGATCGCGCACATTGAGCGTTACCCCTATGTGCTGGACGACCCCACCCTGCTGTATGAGTGGGTGGCCGCCGGTGCTTACGCGCAGATCAACGCCGGGGCCCTGCTGCAAGATGCAAAGCTCCGCAAGAAGCTCTGCAAATTCATCTCGTGGGGGCTCGTGCATGTGCTCTCCACGGACACCCACTCCCTGGACAAGCGCCCGCCCCGGATGGCGGAGGGCATCCAGATGCTGCAGAAGACTCTGGGCACTGAGATCGCCGACCGGATCGTCCGCAACGGTGACGAGCTGTTTGACGACCAGGAGCTGGACATCATCTCCCCGCACCAGCCCAAAAAGATGCTGGGCATGTGGATTTGATCATCTTTTGTCTTTGATTGAAAATCCGATATTTTTATTACAAACTTTGGAAAAGAGGAATTTTATTATGAACTATCCTGTTGCTTATGCCGTGATCCCCGAAGAAGAAAAGACCTACATCGTCGGCAGCGGCGATGTCCAGTACGAGAAGCTGTTCAACTACTTCATCGGCGACTTCCTGCGCGACACCGTCAAGAGCGACGTCCGCAACGCCATCTGGAACAGCGCCAAGCAGAGTTCTTTCACTCCCATTGCCAACTGGTTCAAGAACGTGGACGACATGGGTGTCATTGCACACCTGGGCTACTTCTACGGCTTCTGGCACATCTGGAGAGACGTTAAGGGCTACCTGGGCTAATTAAAAAGTAACGTATATGCAAAAAAAACAAATTTTTCAGCTCGTGCTTCTGGCTGTGGGCGCGGTCCTGGCTGCCGTGATCGGCTTCTGGCTCGTGCCGGTGAGCAATTACGTCAAGGCCCGCACGGCTCCGCTGGATGAGACCATCCTGGAAGCCGAAAGCAGCACGCGGGAGGTGGTCACCATCTCGGATACCGAACTTTCCCAGCTCATCAGCGGTGACCTGACCCTGGATGCACTGGCCGACCTGCCCGGCGTCATCACCGTGGAGCCCGTCGGCACCACGGCAGGTGCCGCCCAGAGCGGCGGCGCGGCCAATCGCTCCCCTGCGGACGAGACTTCCGCTTCTGCCATTGCAGAGAGCGAAGCTTCTTCGGACGCTGCTTCCCGTGAGGCACAGGCCGATGCAGAAACGCCCGCCCAGAGCAGTGCTGTCTCCGGCAGCACCGGCACTTCCGGCAATGCCAGCCTCTCGGAGGCCGCCTATGAGGGCGAAGTCAAGGCACTGGTCCAGCAGCTCTATGCCGTGAAAGGCCGGGCGGAAAGCGGCCTGAATGCCTGCATTGCTTCCGCCAAGGCAGAGTATAAATCTCTGCCGCCGGAGCAGCAGACCCGCAGCCGCAAAATTGCCATCTGCATGTCCAAAGCCGGCCAGCTCTCGGCCCTGCAGGCCTCCTGCGACAGTGAGGTCAACCGCATTGTGAGCCAGATGCGCTCGGTGCTCAAGGCCAACGGCCAGAGCACTGCCCTGGCAGACCAGGCCATGAGCAGTTACAAGAGCCAGAAGAGCGCCCGGCGGGCGGCTCTGATGAGCCAGCTTTACGGCTGAGCCGCTTTTTGATCACCCTTTGGAGGAACCAGCGTGGAACAACTCACATTTTCGCAGCACGTTGCGGCAAACGGCGGTTCCCTGCCCTGGCAGGACGCTGTGCGCCTGACGCTGCTGACCATCCAAACCATTTCGGCTCAGGCAGACCCGGAAACCACCTATATGGATGTCTGCCCGGAGCAGATCGTACTGAGCAAAGACGCCCGGGAAGTGCTCTCCTGCGGTAAGCCCCACTCCCTGAAAGAGTGGGACGCCGCCGATGCCGCCAACCCGCAGCTGCTGCCCTGGGAGTTTTGGAACGCCTGGAGTGCCCGCACCCCGGCTGCTCAGGTCTACCCGGTCGCGGCCTGCCTGTTTGGCGCTCTGAGTGGCCACCTGCCCATGGCAGCCAAAGCCCGGCTGAACGGTGCGGCGCTTCGCACCCTGACCGACATCCCGGACGCGCTGAACAACGTGCTCCAGAAAGGCCTTGCTCTGAACGCAGCCGACCGCTGGCCGTCGCTGGAGGCATTCCGGGCGGCTCTGGTCGATGCCACCAAAATCGAGATCGCGGTGGATGACACTCCTGAAAAAACCGACGACACTCCCGCCCTGCAGGCAGGTCAGCTGGACCTGAGCAAGGTACGCACCGTCGATGCACCCAAGGGGCCGCAGGCGGTCTACAAACCCGCGGCCCAGAAAAAATCCGTCAAGCTTGGCCCCCTGCTCCCGGTGGCTGTCCTCTCGGTTGCGTTCCTGAGCGGCCTGCTGGCCTATCAGTTCACCCTGCGGGGCACCCCGACGGCGGAAGAGCTCTTCCTGCCAACGGCAACGGCCAAGACTTCCAGCAGCTCCAAAGCCGCGGAACCGGAACGTGAAGCCGCTTCCAGTGCGGCAGAGAGCGAAGCAGCTTCTTCCAGTGAGGCTGCTGCCTCCTCCCCCGCCGCCAGCGAAGCTCCGGCCAGCGCTCCCTCCACCAAGCAGGAGGAGCCCGCCAGCAGCGCGGCTTCTTCCAAGGCGGCATCCAGTGCAGCCAGCAGTTCCAAGGCCGCCAGCGCTTCCAGCAAAAAAGAGGAGAAGCCCGCTTCTTCGGCCAGCAGTGCATCCAGCACGGCTTCTTCGGAGGCTGCTGCCAGCTCCGCGGCCCCGGAAAACGTGACCCAGACGCTGACCCTTGCCGACGGCAGCAAGTTTGTGGGCAAGGTGGACGGCTCCAAGCAGACCGGCACCCTGACCAAACCCAACGGCGATGTCTATACCGGCACCTTTACGGACGGCAAGCTGGAGGGCAAAGGCACCCTGAAAACCGCCAGCGGCAACAACTATGACGGCAATTTTGCAGGCGGCCAGCCCAGCGGCTCCGGTACCATGAAGTATGCCAACGGCAGCACCTACACGGGCAGCTGGGCCGATGGCCAACGCAGCGGCTCCGGCACGGTGAATTACGCCAACGGGGATCAGTTCTCCGGCAGCTTTGCCGCCGACCTACGGGACGGCAGCGGCACCTACACCTGGGCCAACGGCACCACCTACCGCGGCACCTGGAAAGCAGGCGAAGCGCGGAAAGGCGGCACCTACAGCTATACCGATGCAGGCGTGAAAGAGGGCCTTTCCGCAGGCGGAAACCTGACCATGCAGGATTGAGCGCCCTGCCCTCTTGACAAATCGCCTCGGCTGTGATATTCTAAAGCTCCTAAAATATCGTGTGGATTTTTACAGTATCAAGCTATTTTTCGCCACACAATGGTGCAAAAGCCATTGTGTGGCTTTTTTGCGTCCAAACCTCTGCAAACCCCACCCGATGAAAGGAGATCTCTTCTGTGAACAACACCTTTATGAAAGAGCGCCCGGTCTTCCCGCTTTTGATGTCCATGGCGCTGCCCAATGTCATTTCCATGCTGGTCAACTCGCTGTACAACATTGTGGACAGCCTGTTTGTGGCCCGCATCAACGAATCCGCCATGACGGCCCTCTCGCTGGTCTTCCCGGTGCAGAACCTGCTCAACGCCATTGCCATCGGCATCAATGCACTGGTGGCCCTCTGCCTGGGTGCCGGGGAGCACGAAAAAGCCGATCAGGCCGCTACCCACGGCATGGCGTTTTCCCTGCTGCACGGCATCCTCGGCTCGGCCATTGCCATCGCCATCATGCCGTCTTTCCTGGGGCGCTTTACAACGGATGCCGAAGTGCTCTCCATGGGCCTGACCTATTCCCACATCGTGTTTGGCTTTGCCACGGTCAACATGGCCTCCCTGGCTTTTGAGAAGATCTTCCAGTCCGTGGGCCGGATGAAAGTGACCATGGTAGCCCTCATCGTGGGCTGTGTGGGCAACATCATCCTGGACCCGCTGCTCATCTTTGGCATCGGGCCGTTCCCTGCCATGGGCATTGCAGGCGCGGCGCTGGCCACCGGTATCGGCCAGGCACTGAGCACTGGTATCTACCTCGTGGTGTACGCTTCCACGGAGCTGCCCGTCCGGCTGCGCCGCGCCTGCCTGAAGCTGGACAAAGAGCTGGACACCCGGCTCTACTCCATCGGCATCCCGGCCATCCTCAACCTGGCGCTTCCCTCTCTGCTGGTCACGTTCCTCAACAGCCTGCTGGCCGCGTTCTCGGGCAGCTATGTGGTGGTGCTGGGCATCTACTACAAACTACAGACATTCCTCTACCTGCCCGCCAACGGCATTGTGCAGGGAATGCGTCCCCTCATCAGCTACAACTACGGTGCCGGGGAGCACAAACGGGTACGCCGGCTCTACCAGATCACCCTCATCCTGAGCGCCGCCATCATGGCAGCGGGCACCCTTGGCTGTCTGGTGGCCTCGGAGCCTCTCATGCGGCTCTTTACCTCTACCCCGGAGACGGTGGAAGCCGGAAAAATCGCTCTGCGGATCATCTGCCTGGGCTTTGTGGTCTCCGCCATCTCCACCACCTCTTCCGGCGCGCTGGAGGGTCTGGGCAAGGGCACGCAGTCGCTGGTGATCTCCCTGTGCCGCTACATCGTCTTCATCATGCCGCTGGCCTGGGTGCTCTGCCGACAGTTTGGCCCTGTGGGCGTCTGGAACGCGTTCTGGGCCACGGAAGTGCTCTCCGCCATCGTTTCCCTTATCGTCTACAAAAAGAGCGTCTGACACGTTTTCCGTATACGCAAAAAAGGCTCCGGGCCTGCACTTTCCTTTCACAGGGAGGCAGGCCCGGAGCCTTTTCCGTTTCAGCCCAAGGGCTGGTTTTTATTTGGTGTGCTGCTCGGTGCTCTGGTCGTCCGATTCAATCGGCGTATCCAGTTCCTCCACGGGGGCAGCGTTCTTTTTGGCCTTACGGGCCTTACGCTTGTGGATCAGCTTCCGTGCGAGGAATGCTGCCACCAGCAGCGCGGCTACCGTGCCGCCGCAGAGCTCCCAGAGCGGGATGCCCTTGGGCACAAAGGCCATGACGATCTCGGTCCCGGCAGCCGTAAAGGTGATGTAGCTGCCAAAGGTATCGGTAGGCACTTTGATCCATTTGCCATCCTGCTGGACATAGACGCTGCCCTGCTTGCCCTGCGGCAGATAGCGAATGGTGTGGGTCTCCTGCCCGTCGTCCGAGAAGTCCAGCAGCCACTGCTCGGTGGCATTGGCCACGCCGGACGGCGTCTGGGAGGTAACGCTCAGGGCATTGGAGCCGCCAAACAGGCCATCCACATAGAAGATCGGACGGCCGTTGATGCGGACATCAATGCTCTTCAGTGCCGGGATGTAAGAGGTGTACAGCGCCGTGACCACGGTGTCCAGATGGAGGTCATCCAGCACCGGGGTGCTCCACTCGGCAAAGTAACCGTCTTTCTGGGGCAGCTCGGGGTAATCCGCCTCGGTAAACGATGCACCGTAAGTAAAGGTGCGCTGGTCCACGATGTGGCCGTCGGCCATAAAGGTCAGCGTCAGCTTCTGGAAGCCCTTGGGTGCGCCCTCCAGTGCCCGCATGGTGTCGTAATCAATGGGCTCTGCCTGACCGGCACGGCTGATGCGGTCAACGCCGCGCAGGGTATCGGAGACAAACAGGTTCCCCGTGAACGTACCATCCTGGCCGCCGGAAATGGCGCCCCAATACTGACCGTCGGTGTTGCTGCTGCTCGTGGAGAGGGCCACTTCGGAGTCATCCCCGTCATCGTCCGGCTCATGGATATCCACCATGGCGCGGTTATCCTTGATGATGCAGCTGTTGCCGGTCAGGACACTGTCCGCGCCCTGGCCCACAATGCCGCCAATGTACTTGCTGCCGGTCAGCTCACACTTGGCCCAGTTGGAGATCAGCTTTGCGGAGGAACGGCCTGCAATGCCGCCCACCTTGTTGTTGCCATCCACTTTGCCGTAAGCTTCGCAGCCCGTGATGTAGCCCAGATCCATCTCGCCGCAGATGCCGCCTGCCGCCTCTTTCTTGGAGGTAACGGTGCCCTCGTTGACACAGTTCATGACCACCGCGCTGATGGTGTACTCGGTGCGCAGGAGCGAACGGTTCTCATCCTTATCGTCGTCTTCGGGGTCAAGGGTGTTCTCCACCGCCATGGTACCCGCGATGCCGCCCACATTCATGTCGGCTTCCACGGTGCCGCGGTTGGTGCAGCCCTCGATCTTGCCCTCGTTCTGGGCCGTCAGGTTCTCGGACTCATCTTCAAAGATGTTCTTGCTGCCGGGGTCGCTGATCTCTTCCACCGCATCCAGCAGCAGGTTGGAGACCACATTGATCTGGTCGTTGATGGAGCGGAGGTTGCTGGTGAGGGTGTTGCTGGCCGAGAGCATATCCCGGTTGAGGGTGCTCATCTGGTCGGTCATGTTCGTCACAGCGTCAAACAGTTCATCCTTGGTCGCGGTCATCTCGGAAGAGGGGCGCGGCACATGGATGGGATCCTGCTCCGCCAGCCAGTGGACGATATCCGCCGCCTGGCTGGTCATGCTGGTCAGGCCGCTCATACCCTCCGCCATGATGCCGAGGCTGGCGGACATGTGGCCCAGCGTTGCGCTGGTGAGGGCGGAATCCGTCTTGAGGATATCCAGAGACTTGTCAAAATCATCCGCAGCCTTGCCCAGATCCTGTGCGGCATCGCTCAGGGAATCCAGACCCGCCTGAATGGAGGCATTGCCGGAGCTGATGTTGCCGGTGTTGAAGCCCAGCTTATCCAGAATATCTTCCAGATTGCCCAGCTGGTCGCCCACATTGCCAAGTGCGCCGGACATACTGGTAAGGGCAGAAGCCATCTGGGGATTGCCCTGCTCCGAAACGAGGTTGGCGGTGTTGCCCAGCAGCGCGCCGATCTGCGTGGCCAGGCCTGCCATATTGCCCACGGCGCGGGTGACCTGCTTGCCGGCGGAAGCCAGCTGGCCGTCATCGGCCAGCAGCGTGGCGCTCCGCAGCAGACCCAGGCCGGTGGTCAGCAGCTTCATCTGTCCGCTCATGCCGGAGCCCAACGAGAGGATGCTCATAGCGGAATTCGCTACCTGCAGCAGGGAGATGGCTGTTTTGATGTGATCGTCCACCGCGTCACCGGACACGCTGGAATAGCCGCCCAGAATGGTGCTGATGGCGCTGCTCAGGCCGCTGTCGTCCTTGCCCGGCAGCGAGGCGATCAGGTCGTCCAGGCCCTTGCTGATCTGCTCTAGACCCTGTTTGCTGGAATCCAGCGCGTCGCTGGCCTTGTGCGCGCCGGAAGAAGCCTTGGCCAGTGCCGTGGAGGCGGTCAGCATCTCGGCTGCCATCTCCGCGGTGACCCACTTGAGCTGGCCCACGGCGGTGGTCATCTTATCCAGTGCGTCGACACCCGTGTCCATCACGGGCTCCAGCCGGGTAAATGTATCGGAGATGAGGTCGCCCGTGCGGTCCACCTCGTCCGCCACTTCGTCAAAGTAATCGCCTCCCTGCTCCTGCAGACGGCGGGCTGCCTGCACGGCGGTGTCCATCTGAGAGTTCAGGGTGTTGAGGTCGGTATTGAGGAGGCTGGTGCTGCCGTCCATGTCATCGGCCGCGCCGTTGACCATGGTGTGCAGCGTGTCCAGCTCGGTGCGCAGACGGTTGATGGTGCTCTGGTCCAGGTCCAGCTCCACATAGGGCTCTGCCTGGCCGGCAATGCCGCCCACGTCCTTGCGGCCCTGTACCAGGCCCTGGTTGACACAGCCGGAGATCAGTCCATCGGTCCGGCCCACGATGCCGCCCACGTTATAGCCTACATGGGCATAGCCCACGTCGCCCGCGTTGGCACTGCTGAGGATCAGGCCGGAGGAGCGGCCGGCAATGCCGCCGGTATCCGAGGAGACATTGGAGATGTTATTGCTCAGGTCATCGCCCATATCCTTCTTGACCAGCTCCAGCAGGGTGGCCGGGAGGCCCTCCATATCGAGGGCGGACTCCTGATACTCGGAGTTGACGGCACCCACATTGGTGCAGCCGGTGATGACACCGAGGTTGTAGCCCACGATGCCGCCGGTGGCATACGCACCGCTGACCATGGCACGGGAGGTGCTGTGGTCGATGGTTCCGCTCGTCTCATTGCGGCCCACCAGACCGCCCGCCTCCTCCTCGCCGTGGACAGCACCGGAGAACGTGCAGTTGATGATGGTGCCGTGGTTGGTGCCCACCAGACCGCCTGCGGTCTTCTGGGTACCAGCAGGATTGACCACACCCTTGATGGTAAGGTCCTGAATGGAACCGCCCTCTTCCAGGATGCCGAAGAAGCCGGCTGGAGAATAAGCCCCCACGAGGCTGACATCCGAGATGGTGTGGCCGTTGCCCTTGAACGCGCCGCTGAACGACGCAACGGGGGCCCACTCCGTATC
>ENA-ORTW01004015-ORTW01004015.1-human-gut-metagenome-genome-assembly--contig:-NODE-4015-length-11924-cov-2.438874_pt1 | contig 11924 bp, 10 predicted proteins | sample MGYA00242072_ERZ509193 | MGnify/ENA primary metagenome ERZ509193 (study PRJEB26280, sample SAMEA2338813) | human gut metagenome | biome: human gut; feature: human-associated habitat; material: faeces...
GATTTTCCAGATCACGGAGGATATAGCTTGCACAGCGTCCTACGATCACGCAGTCGCCTTTTTCTGCCAGTTCCCGGATGATGTTGGTCTCTATGATATAGACCTTATCCGACAGCGGCAGGTTCTCTTCGATGGTGCGTGTGGGGCTGGAGGTCAGCATCAGCGTGTATAAAAAGCTCTTCGGCGCTGCCTCTTCCGCAGTCTCCAGGTACTCCATGGAGACGTTGCAGCGTTCAGACGCCATTTGTAAAATTTCACGATTGTAGCACGGAATGCCCAGCCGCTCTGCGATCATCTCGCCGATCTCACGGCCGCCGCTTGCATATTCTCTTTCAATGGTAATGATTCGATGACTCATAGTAAAATGCCTCCTCTAGTTTGAGAAACAGGGACACGATTCCCTTTCCCAGTGCTTTTTCTTATTATAGCATACTTTTCGATTTTTTGCACGTTTCAGACGAATTTTTTTGCAGTTTTTATAGAAATTCTACGTTTTATACATTCGTATGGTGAATGATTTATGCAATTCGCCAACATTCAGCTTTATTTTGTAGCGTCCTGGATTGCCTGGATGATCTCCGGATAATACCAGGTGCAGTCCTTGCGGTTCAGCAGTCCGAAACCGTTTTTCGTTTCGTTGTTGTCCCAGATAAAGCACTTGATGCCGTGTTTCTTGGCAGCGCTGAGGTAATAGCTGAACCATGCCACTCTGGCGGAGGTGTTCTCGTTCTTGTTGACGCAGCCGGTCTCGTCAATGATGACCGGAATGCCCTTGCTGATAAAGGTGTCGTCCAGGTACTGGAATGTGGTGTCCAGTTCCTGCTTATCGCTGTCGCTGCCCCAGTCGGCACGGGTGTCGTCCGGACCGCAGAAATTCCACGGCGCATAGATGTGCAGGGAAACGATGATGTGGTCGTCCTTGGGGACGATCATGCCGCCGATGGCGTTCTTCTCCGCAGACTGTGCGTAGTCGGTGACGATCACGGTACGGTCTGTGTTAGAGCCGCCGGATGCACGGACGGTGTCCACAAACGCCTGGAACAGCTGGTTGATAACATCGTAGGATTCCTGGGTGCCGCCGGTCCACTCCTCCGCAGAGCCGATGACACGGGTTTCGTTCATGCCCTCGAAGATCAGACGGTGGTCATAGTCCTGGAAGGTGGCACAGATCTGTTTCCAGATGGTGGTCAGCGTAGCCTTGTCGCTTTCCAGCTTATCCTTGGTGGGGACGAGCCAGAGTTCGTCGTCGTGGTGTACGTTCAGAATGACATACAGCCCGTCGTTATAGGCATAGTCTACGACTTCCTTGACACGGCTCATCCATGCCGCATCAATAGTGCCGTCTGCTGCCATATGCTCGCCCCAGGTGACCGGAATACGAACTGCATTAAAGCCGGCAGCCTTTACGGTATCGATCATCTGCTGTGTGGTCTTGGGGTTGCCCCAGCCGGTCTCAGTATCGCTGGAATTGGTGTCGTGGCTGTCCAGGCTGTTGCCCAGATTCCAGCCCACCTTGATGTTTTCCACGATCTGTTTGCTGCTCATGGCATTGACCTGATCCTTGGTGGGGATATCGCCGGTCACTTCTGCCACTTCGCCGCCTTTGGAGGATTCCTCCGACTTGGTCTCCGTCTTGGTGGTCGTTCCGGTGCTGTTGCTGTAGCGGACACTCACATTGTTCAGCGTAATGCTGGGCTGGTCGCTCCACCAGTATCCCAGCATCACTTCGCCGCCGTTGTCGATGCTCTCCTTGACCTCATCCGGCACGATCCAGGTCAGCGAGAGGCTGGAAGAATCGGTAAACACGCAGACATTCTTGGTCTGATACCAGCCCTTATCGGTGGCGCAGTCTGCATTCTCATCCACAGACACACCGAATGCGCCGGTGAACTTGCCCAGTGCGCCGCTGCTGCTGATATCGAAGGTCACGGTCTGGAGGGTGTCGTCTGCACCGATCAGATCAGACAGTGCGATCTTCGCCGTTTTGGCTGCCTCATCGTTAAAGCTGAGGGTGGATGCCGGGCTGACAGAATTGGTGCCGTCTACCGGAACTTCCTTGGTGCGGGTATAGGTGCAGACAATGCTGGACAGCTTTACCTGCTGTACATTGCTCCACCAGTGACCAAACAGGACTTCGCCGCTGGGGTCGATCTCGGTCTGGATCTCTGTGGGAACATTCCAGGTGAATTCCGCATAGGCGCTGTTCTGGGACTGTTCAAAGTCTGCCGCCTGATACCATCCGGCATCGGTTGCGCTGGCACAGCCGTCCTTGACGGAGACACCATAGCCGCCTTTGAAGTCGCCCAGGCTGGACGAACCGTCGGCGGAGTAGACGATAAAGGTAAAGGACTGTACCACGTCGCCTTCCTGGATAAAGTTGTCCAGCTTTGCCTTATAGTTGTTGGCGGTGTCGCTGCCCTTGTCCAGCATGGCGTTGATGTCCGTCAGTTCCGTACCCAGCGTAGACGAAACCGTCTCTGTAGGGCTTACGTGTACGGTAGTGGTAGTCGCTTCGGTGGTTTCCGCTGCGGCTTCGGTCTCCTTGACGGAGGATTCCTCTGCGGCAGAAGATTCCGGCTTGCTGCTGTCATTGCTCTGCTTGCCGCATCCGGTAAACGCCGAGCCTGCCAGAACGCCGGCGAGCAGCAGTGCCGTGAGTTTTTTCCATGATTTCATAATGTTGTTCCTTTCTAAAAAAACAACGGATGCCAAAAGGATTCAGCATCCGCCGTTTTTCTTTCGAACCTTCCGGCTCTTACAAAAAATATGATTAGTCCACTTTGACGATTTCGCCCATCTGATTGCGGCCTGCGCCGATGGCGTTGGATTCGTCTGTATCGATGTGCATTGCAGTTGCATAGTTCGGGGAAACACGGCAAACCACGTCGCCCAGAATTGCCTTTCTGCCGTCGGTCTCAACACGTACCCAAACGATATCCTTGTCCTTTACGCCAGCCTTCGCTGCATCCTCCGGGGTGAAGTGGATGTGACGCTTTGCCACGATCACGCCCTCAGAGATCTCCAGCTGACCAGCCGGACCAACGATCGTACATGCACCGGAGCCTGCTACGTCACCGGATTCCCGGATCGGTGCTGCAATACCGATAGAACGTGCATCTGTTGCAGACAGCTCTACCTGGTTTGCGCTGCGGAACGGGCCGAGGATCGAAACGTTCGGCAGTTCCTTCTTCGGACCAACGATAGTTACACGCTCTTCGCTTGCGAACTGTCCCGGCTGAGACAGCATCTTCTTAACTGTCAGTTCCTTTCCCTCACCGAACAGCACAGCAAATGCCTCGGCAGTCAGATGTACGTGTCTTGCAGATGTTTCAACAATAAACTTTTCAGACATGGTGTATACCTCCCATAAATGCTAACCGGCAATGCACCGGCTTCTTACAATATTGTACTACTTTTTGCCGGTTTCGTCAAGGGGCTTGCCGTGTTTTTTCCGCTGTATCCGCTCCGTGTTTCACTTTTTCTGCTGTACACGAATTTTCCATATTTCTTGACACATTTTTCAAAGTGTGATACAATAAAGCAAGTAAAAAAGAGAGGAATCTGCTTTATGTATTACCTATGCTATGCGCTGCTGTACTGCATCATCTTTGCCTTTGGTGCAGCCATCGGCAGCTTTCTGAACGTCTGTATCTACCGGCTGCCCAAGGAGGAATCCCTGTGGCGGAACAACTCCCACTGCATGACCTGCGGCACGCCCATCCGGAAACGGGATCTGATCCCGATTTTCAGCTGGTGCCGGCTCAGGGGAAAATGCCACAGCTGCGGCGCAAAGATCCCGTTCCGCTATACGCTGGTGGAGAGTCTGAACGCCGTGCTGTACGTGCTGATCTACGCATACTTCGGCATCTTTGACCGTCCGCTGTATGCCGGGCTGGTCTGCCTGTTCTGTTCGGCGCTGGTGGTCGTCTTTTTCATGGATCTGGACACCCAGCTCATCAATCTGTACGTGCTGGGATTCATTGGGCTGCTGGGCATTGCTGCCACGGTCTATGATGTCTGCACCGGAAACAGCACCCTGCTCTCCCACCTCATTGGCGCAGCAGCAGCGTCCGTCCCCCTGTTCCTGCTGGTGATCCTGTCCGGCGAGCGTGCCATGGGGCGTGGCGATGCGGAACTGATGCTGGTGGGCGGACTGTTCCTGGGGGTAAAAGGCGTTGGGGTTGGGCTGTTCCTGGGGCTGATCCTGGGCTGTATCTTCGGGCTGATCCACAAGGCAAAGACCGGGGACTCCAGATTCGCCTTTGGGCCGTATCTGTCTGCCGGCATGGCGCTGGCGCTGGTGGTGGGCGAACCCATTGCAAACCTGTACTTGCAGCTGTGCGGTCTGCGGTAATCAGAGTGTATCAATAAACGAAAAGCGCATTTCCGGAACGTATCCGGGAATGCGCCTTTTTTCGTTATGCCGCCGGAGAAATACCCTCCACGTGGATGGTATAGTCCGTCATGCTCTTGTTGCTCCAGAAGAACCACTGCCCGGTCTTGGGGTTGTAGTTGTTCTTCGGGGAAAGCACCTCTGTGCCGACCTTTACGGTGTAGCCGTCGGACAGGGTGTAGCCTGCCTTGGGCGTGATGGTAAAGTAGCACACGCCGCTTTCGTTGAACAGAGATTCGCTGAATGTGATGTCACAGCCAGCCGCACTGGTTTCGTCCAGGCCAACGTTTTTGCCGTTTTCGCTGGCGGCGATGGGCTTGGCGGTGGTGGTAGTGGTTGTTGTTGTGGTGGTTTGAGGGGTGGTGGTAAAGCTAGTTTCTCTAGCAGAAGTTGTAACTGCATGATGAGAAAGTTCTGAATCTAAAATTGCAGCAATATTTTCTTTTCTCGACATATACCGAACAGCTTTGGCTAATTCAGAATTATCTGCATATACAAACTTGATAGCCTCTACTTTAGCATTACTTCCCCAATTCTCAAATTTAATCTTTGCATTTTTTATCATACTAATTTTACTTATTACATCACTTGAAATAACGTAGGTTTCTCCACCGTTGCTATTTTTGGAAGCACAATATTCAAAAATTCCGTTGCCTTCTCCCAAGGTTGTCTTAAATTTATCAGCCGACAAAACCGCTCTTAAGTTATAGCTACCATCTGAAAATTCAACTTGGATTTCCTTTGGTATTTGACCATTACCATCTTCATCAATATACCAATACTTAGATATATCATATTCAGTTCCATAATTAAAATCATCAATTACCAACGTATTTCCGCTTAAATCTTCCTTTCTACCAGAAACGACAATCTCCACATCGCCATCAATCTTACCAGCATATGTGGCTTTATCATCTTCTTTATTTACAGGAATCATGGTAACACCATTCCATTTCACTGTCGGAGTACGGTATTCTTCCGGATTCCATGTTACAGTAAACTCATAAGAAGAATTCAGCAATGCTGTACCGCTTGCCTTGTCAACCGCATATCCATCCGGCAGTTTATTGGTAATTATGACATTCGGATTTCTATAGTAGAAAGTAACGGATTTAATACTCATTTTAGGCTGCCGTGTATATGTTCCAATTTTTAGATAGCCTTGTTGATTTATATTTTCGCAATCAATTTGATATTTATTATTTACTAGATCATCTGTTCTAAATGTTTTTGAAAATGTATCATTCCACCCATTTGAATCAGTAAAATGACAGTCCCAGTCAACAGGTGCATTTTCTCCAGCGAATTCAAATTCAACCTTGCTCAATAATTTATAATTTGGAATTGTCAGTACTTGATAATTGTTCACCCCGGTCACCACAGTTGTCACCACACTGCCGGAAGTTTCCGTCGCAGAAGTGGTAGTCGTCGCTGTAATACTTGTAGTTGTACTTGTTGTAGCAGACGTACTCGTACTGCTCGTGCTTACAGAGGACGATGTCACAGCAGATGTGGATGTGACTGTGGAAGTGGTCGCCGCAGAAGTAGTCGTCGAAGAAGTGGTTGCTGTTGTCGTGGTGCTTGTGGTTGTCGAAGTCTCCGTTGTGGTGGAAGTGGTCGTGCTTGTCGTTGTTGTGGCAGAGGTTGTCGTGGTGGTCGTGCTGCTTGTTGTAGTCGATGTGGTCTCCGCCGCAGAAGTGGTTTTCGCCGTGGTCTCGGTTTCGGCGGAGGTAGTTGTAGTGGTTGTGGTTGTCGTTGTGGTATCCGTTGTGATCGGCGCACTGGGTGCCACGATACTACAGGAGATATCCTCCGGACTCAGTCCCTTGCAGTAGAGATGCACGATCTTATCGGCTGCCGCAGAGGGCGTTACTGCGCTGTTGCTGTTCATCATGAACTTTGACAGGCTCTGACCGGATGCCAGCTGGGTATAATCCTTGGAATACACGTCATATTTGAGATTCGACGGATATTTGTCGAACTGAATCCCCACCTCGCCGACGTTGGTGATATAGTCGCACTTCGTCCAGTCCAGGGTGATGTTGGTGTAGGTGTTGTCGCCGTTGAGGGTGAGCATGGGGGTGTATGAATTCGTTGTTGTTGTAGATGTAGTTGTGTTTCCGCCAATCCATTTCATAGATATCTCTGCACCGACAGAACTTAAAGCAGCACTATATGTAATACACACATAAGGATATGTATCCCACGTCCATGGTATATTTATTATTGCAGTATTTGCTTCATTTTCTACCTTTTCAATGGTTACGCCAGCCATTCCAGGAAGATATCCTCCTGAATTATGATCACCTCCTGCATTTTCTAATTTATTAGTAAAAGTAGAAAGTTGATTTACATCATTCGCATTAAATGTATTCTGTAACTTAGAAGCATCTACCCCTCTTACTTTTAACTGTAATGTGCTTCCTACTTTATAGCCTGTTTGATACAAGTCCAAGCACACATGATGTTTGTAATATTGAATGACAAATGGACTTCCTTCGTAATAAAAAATCCATTCATGATTTTCCAAATAAGCCCAGTCACTATTATAGCCGTCCGGAATATTTAGATTGCTTGCATCAACATATTCAATCAAGTTGTTATTTAAATCATATTTTCCTACTTTACCACCATTACTCCAGTCTTTATTATAACGAAAATCTTTTCCATTTTCCATTGGGACATGTAATTCAACACGACCGTTTTCAATTACAACTTTGTAGCCATTATAAGTATATGTCCCATCTTTATCTTTTTTCATGATAGAAGTATTAATTGCAGTACTTCCATCACCATCTAATTTTGTAACCTTTTCACCGTATATTGTTGGCTGCTTATATTCTGTATCGGATATTTTTTTTGCTGTTGTATCAAAATAGACCATAGTTAAACTTGGATCCACATTAATAGCATCTCCACTTGGCTTATTACCACTCACACCGCCAGTAACTACAATCCAACCCCTTGAACTTTCATAACCCGTGTCAGCATCTCGAAGATAAGTACGATAAATTATTTTATCTATATCAATATTATAAGTTGAACTAAACTTCTCACCTACCTGATCGGTTTTTATTTGATATTTATTATTTACATCAATTACATCACAATATGAATACCAATCATTTTTATTCATATCCGCAACAAATTCTGCTGTGCCAAACTCATACTGACTAATAAATTTATATTTTTCCACATTAGATTTACTTCCAACATAGATGTATACATTTTTAAAATCTCCATTATTACCACAAACGTTGTATTGACCACCTGAGCCAAATGTACCGTTTGTCGTTCCAGCTTGCGCCTGCATTATAGGATATACTGCTTGCCCGTCATATTTAAATTGCATGCCATACTGTACAAATTTGACTGCATTAATTGGATAGTCTGTTGTATTAATAATGTATCTGTCACTATCTTGAGTTCCGACAACACTATTAACTCCAAAGTCATATTTTTTATAATTTTCGTCATTAGCAAATAAGTTTTTCCATTCATTATCTGTCTTTATTCTGTTTTTTAAATCACCCCAGCCAGAATCCTTTGATTCAGTTACAGTATTACTCATCGGATACGCTCCCGCATCCGTATAATTCGTCTTCAAAACCAAACTACAGCTCTGCTCCGCCTTTGCCGCAGCATACCCATCGCAGGAAACCGCAACATCCACTTTCTGGCTGGTTTTGTCTGCCGGCTGATAGGTCAGCGTCACCGTAAACACCGCATTGGCATCGCTGCTGGCACCGGTGACCTGATACTTTTCCTCGGTATCACTGCTGCTCAAAAGCGTCACGCCTCTTCCGGCATCTGAGCGCAGAATCCCCTCGGCACTCTGCTTTACCTCGTCCCAGTTCCAATACCGGCTCTGGGGCAGCTGGGTCTGGAGTTCGTCCGCCAGATTGTTCGCCACAGTCTGATAGTTCTGTATCTTCGCCGCCTGCACATAGGCAGAGATATTGGGCGCACACAGTGCCGCAATGATCGCCATAATCACCAGCACCACGATCAGCTCCACAAGAGAAAAGCCCTTTCGATTTTGTTTCATCTCTCTCACCTCTCTGAAAATCTACAGACGGACACGCCGCAGTTTTCCTTAACTCAGCAGGTCCAGAATCTCATTCTTGTTGTTGGATACCCGAATCGCATCCTCCCGGCGGATCGTGCCGGCTCTCACCAGGCGTGCCAGGTCAGCGTTCAGTGTGTGCATTCCCAGCGCTGCGCCGGACTGCATCACCGTTGCCAGCTGGAAGCACTTGTTGTCACGGATCAGACTGCCCACAGCATCTGTTCCCACCAGAATTTCTGTGGCAGCCACACGGCCGCCGCCCATTGCCAGCGGAATCAGCGCCTGGGTGATAACGCCCTTCAGAATCGTGGACAGCTGCGTCCGGATCTGGTTCTGGGCGTGTGGCGGACAGCTGTCGATGATACGGTCCAGGGTCTGCGCCGCACCTGTGGTGTGCAGGGTGGACATGACCAGGTGTCCGGTCTCAGCTGCGGTAACAGCGGCGGAAATGGTCTCATAGTCACGCATTTCTCCTACCAAGATCACATCCGGATCCTCACGGAGCGCCGACCGCAGAGACGCCGCAAAGCTCTTGGTGTCCACGCCGATCTCACGCTGGTGGATGACGGACATTCCGGACTCATACACATACTCCACCGGGTCCTCAATGGTAATGATGTGTTCCGAACGGTTCTTGTTGATGTAGTCGATCATGGCGGAAAGGGTGGTGGACTTACCGCTTCCCGTCGGTCCTGTCACCAGGATCAGACCTCTGGGCTGGTCTGCCAGATTTTGCAGCACCTTCGGCATCTGAAGCTGTTCCAGCGTCGGGATGGTGTTGTTCAGCAGTCGGATAGTTGCCGCCACCTTTTTCATCTGCCGGAACACGTTGACACGCTGACGGCAATAGTCCGGCGTTTCAATGGCAAAGTCCACGTCGTTGCCGTTTTCCAGCTGTTCCCGCTGTTCATCGCTGAGCATGGACAGGATCATTTCCCGTGTTTCTGCCGCCGGAAACGAAAAGCCGCTGTCCAGCAGCTGTCCGTGGATACGGAACGAAACCGGCATTCCCTCGCTGATATGGATATCGGAACACTTTTTCTCCCGGGCTTTCATAATGAGTTCGTTCATTGTCATGGCAGTATACCATCCTTTCCCTGTTTAATCCGAATAATAAGCGATCTTCATGACCTCTTCCGGCGTTGTTACGCCCTCTTTTACCAGGTCGATGGCGCTGTCCATCAGACTGCGCATTCCCTGGGTCTTTTTTGCATATTCCAGCATTTCCTGGCTGTCTGCACTTCTGGCGATCATGCGTTTCAGCGTTTTGTCGATATATACCATCTCGTGGATGGAGATACGGCCCTTATAGCCGGTATTGTTGCAGACCTTACAGCCCTTGCCCCGGGTAATCATGGGGATGCCGTCGCCCACAATGGCGATATCCTCTGCCGTTGCCGGCTCTTCGTATTTGCAGAACTGGCAGACCTTGCGGCGCTTGCCGCGGTTGGGGCGAGCGGGTCTCGCTTCACGATCAAAAGCCATGAAATGGTTCCTCCTTTATCAAAAGTCAGAACGGCAGTTCGCCGTCCTCTTCGCCGATCTCGGCGAAATCGGATTGTCCGCCCATCGGTGCGGCGTTGCGGCCGCCCATGGGGGCGCTGTAAGAAGCGGGTGCGCCGCCGAAATCGCCGGCACCGTCCCGTTTGGAATCCCCGAAGTAGACATTGTCGGCGACGATCTCGGCGCTTCTGCGCTTGCCGCCGTCCTTGTCCGTCCAATCGCGGATCTGCAGCCGGCCCTCCACCACGGCCATGCGGCCCTTGGTGAAGTATTTGCTGACAAACTCCGCGGTGCTGCGCCAGGCCACCACGTCGATAAAATCGGTCTCCTTTTCGCCGCTCTGGGACTTAAAGTCCCGGTCCACAGCCAGGGAGAAGGACGTGACGGCGGTGCCGCTTCCGGTGCGGCGCAGCTCGGGGTCCCGGGTCAGACGACCCATGATGATGATCTTGTTGAGCATATCAATGCCCCCTTACTCGCCCTTGCAGACGATCAGGGAACGCATGATGCCGTCCGTGATCCGCAGAACACGGTCCAGCTCCTTCGGGAAAGAAGGCTCGCTGGTGAAGGTCATCAGGACGTAATAACCCTCGGTCTTGTAGTTGATGGGATAAGCCAGCTTGCGGTTGCCCCACTCCTCAACCACGACGTCAGAGCCGTTCTGCTCGGCCAGGGACTTGAAGTTCGCAACCTGAGCGGCGATAGCCTCCTCACCCTGTGCAGGGTCGAGCACATAGACGACCTCGTAATTGGCAGTAATCTTTGCCATATTTGCACCTCCTTTTGGACAAATGGCCCTCATTCTCAGATGAGAGCAAGGATTTACTTACATATTGCAAGCCTTATCATTATATCCGAAATACAGCAAATGTCAAGGAAAATATTGAATTTTTTCGAAAAAATCCGAATTGATGTAACTTTCCCCGGGAAAACGGTTAAAAAAAGCGGTAGGCCCCGGAAATCCGGGGCCTTGTTCCGCTCAACCGCTCAAATATTCGTTGGGGTCTACGGCCTTGCCGTCCTTGGTGACGGCGAAGTGCAGATGGGGCTGTCCGGACTCCGCCGCTGCGGTGGTCCCCACCGCGCCGATGATCTGCCCGGCGGACACCGGGTCCCCGGCCTCCACGTTGGGCTTGGCCTGGAGATTGGCATAGGTGGTCTGATAGCCGTTGTCATGCTCCAGCACCACGGTGGTGCCCATCAGGGGATCGTCGGTGATGGAGGAGACCGTCCCGGCGCAGGCGGCCAGGACGGCATCGCCTTCCGCCGCGGCGATATCCACCCCGTCGTGGGTCCGCCAGTCGTCCAGCGTCTCATTGTACAGCAGCTGGTCCACGGAGAATGCCGTCAGCACCTCTCCCTGGATGGGCAGGACCACCACATGGGGCTCCTCTGCCACCACGGGCGTGTCATCCACCGGGATGGTCACCTCCGGCATGACGACGGGCTCCGTCTCCTCCTCCGGTTCCTCCGGCGGCGGTTCGTCCAGCTCCTCTACCTACAAGGTAACTGTTGCAACGGTTTCCAATGGTTCTGCCAAGGCTTCCACATCTACGGCTGTCAAGGACGCGCCCGGGCCGGTGGGCGCTTCCGTCTGGGCCGGTTCCCCAAACAGCAGAAAGTAGCCGCCCACGCCCACCGCCAGGACGCACAGGGCTAGGACCGCGTAAAAGCCTGGCCCGCCCAGCAGGGATTTGACTTTATTTGCCATGTATCATACCTCCCTCGATCTTGGGTCTGAGGGAAGTATGGGCAGGATTTCCAGGAATTATACAAAAAGAGACCGCTGGAAAGCGGTCTCTTTTCTCTCAGAAATTGGTCACTTCACGATCAGCGTCTTGCCGTCCATCTCCTCTGGACAGGCCAGGCCCATCACGTCCAGCATGGTGGGGGCGATGTCCGCCAAGCGGCCGTTGGGGCGCAGTTCGGTCCCCGCGCCGCAGAGAATGAAAGGTACGG
>ENA-ORTW01004023-ORTW01004023.1-human-gut-metagenome-genome-assembly--contig:-NODE-4023-length-11899-cov-6.224671_pt1 | contig 11899 bp, 10 predicted proteins | sample MGYA00242072_ERZ509193 | MGnify/ENA primary metagenome ERZ509193 (study PRJEB26280, sample SAMEA2338813) | human gut metagenome | biome: human gut; feature: human-associated habitat; material: faeces...
CGTACCCTGCCCCCGAGGATTTGATGGCCGAGACCCACTCCGCCGCGTCGAAATCGTGTGGATAGAACGCGTTGGCCAGCTTGGCGTACTCCTGATAATTGATATTGCGGTTGGTCATCGTCCATTCGCCCGTGCCGAGCATGGAGTAAAGTCCCCAGTGGAGGAAAATGCCGAATTTGGCGTCCTGAAACGCCGTCCGGGCTTGCAGGTTTTCAGGCGCCGGGGCATAGGGCGCAGTCGTCTGCGCGGAGGCCGTCCAGCAAACGGCGGCGCAGGCCGCAACGATCCAGCGGTTTTTCATCGTATTTGGTTCGGATTATATACTTTATTCAAAAGTAATACAAATTCGCGACAATCATGCCGCTTTTTCCCGTTTTTTCTTTTCGTTTGTTACAATCGGAGCTTTTTAACGTCGAAAAAGTTACTTTTTATTGCGATGTTCGGGCGCAACTGTCGGGCTTACGATCTTCCTTCCGCCCTTCGCTCCCCCGGAAGCAAAATCGCAGGCTCGGATCGCATGTTTCGGTAGTGGCCGCTCTGGGGCTTTCCTATGCGCTGGCCAAGGGCAAACACTTCACGCGCGAGGAGTTTATTTCGATGCTGCTCACCTCGGTGAACGACATCGACTCGCGGTTTGAAGGGTCCAAAACCTCCGGCGGGACGATCAATCTCGAAAAATACCGCGGCAAAATGGGTACGGGACTGACCGATGCCTACCAGTTGCTGATGCAGATCGAAGGAACGCCCTGTCTGAAAGTCAAGACCGGCAAACTGGAGCTTGTCACCCTTACGAAACATTTCGGAGGTTCGGCCAAGGATTTGACCTATATGGGCGTCGAAATCTCGGCGGAAGATATGCAGAAACTCGGCATGGCCGTGGAACCGAAGATGTACAACGGTCAGTTGATGATCAAATGTACGAAGCCGGGAGTTGCGCACATCACCGTGAAGGCGGTGGGCGGCGGCAACAGGCCCGGAACGGGGTCGGTTATGGGCGGCATCGAAATTACCAAGACGTTTGCCGTCATTGCCCGCGAAACGGGTGCTGAAAACGGAGGCTGGTTATAAACGATAGAGTTAAAATACAATGAAAAAATATATTTATTCCCTGTTTGCGGCTGTTTTGTTCCTGTTTTCAGCCGGTTGTTCGAAGGATGACGACGGCTCGAAAAACATTGATTCGGGCGTTGTGGGCGAGTGGCGCCAGACGAAGTGGAGCAACGAGGCATATGCGGATTTCGATGTCTACGTCGAGTTCCTGTCCGACGGGACGTTCAACATCTTCCAGAAGGTGGAAACTCCGACCTTTGTGTGTTATTCCGGCGATTTTGCGGTCAACGGTGCGCAGCTTTCGGGCCGTTACCGCGACGGTGAGCCTTGGGGCGCCAGCTACGCCTTTGAGTTGAGCGGAGACGGAAAAACGCTGACGATGATCAGCCAGACCGATAAGGCCGAGGAGAGCGTCTATACGAGAACTGCCATTCCGAAGAGGTGCGGAACGCTCCCGAAGTGCGCTCCGCGCTTTCCGGTGCGTTGCTGCGGATTTTCTAATACGACGACGTTGAAGTTCAAAAGCTGCCTGACCACATGGTCAGGCAGCTTTTGCGTTGATTCTGATGGGGTACGAAAAAGAGGACACAGGCCTCCATGACAACGAATATACAAACATTGCAAAATGGCGTATTGGGTGGCTATACTATTGTTTACATTGCCCTCTTTACGCAGGAACAGTTCAAAGTCGTGAAGATATGCAAGGTCTATTTCGTCAAATCGGATATTCAGCGACCGAAATTGCGACAAACGGGATAACAACGAGCGGTGTTTGGATGCCGAGCCGTATTTGCCGAGTGTTTCCAGCCGTTCAATGGTCTGTTTCAGATATTCGCCGACCGTGCAGTTGATTTTCCGTCCGTTGGTTTCTAAAAGATTGTCGAGAGTAACCTCTACCTCTAATGCTTCAAGGCGTTTGATTTTGCGTCGATACTCGTTTAGTTTGGTGTCGATTCGGTATTGTAATTCTTGCATTTCGGGGTTGTTCCCCTTAATGCGTTGATTTTCAAAGTCCCAATCGCTTATATGAATCGTGATACCTGTGCTTGCATAGCGAATCTTACGATTTAGGGTAAACCGAATGTGTATCGGTGCGGTATTGTTTGATTTGATTTTGTCTTTGCGGAATATTACATTCGTGTTGATAGTCATTTGTTTACGCTTGTTGCGCAGAAGATATGACTTTTTGTTTACCCTCCGAGAAACGGGGTAAACAAAAGGGTAAACATTTCCCCGAAAACAGCCCTTTTCCTGCCCGAAAATGCCCGATGATAGGGCAGACGCACAAAAACAAAAAGACCGATAATCATTGATTATCAGTCTTTTGCTTTGTACCCCCTCAGGGAGTCTGTGTCCTTTTTATATTCTATTGACAATTAGTGTTTTATGGTGTATTGAGTCTGTCGTTGGTTATGCATCGGTTACAGCGTTTTGTCATAGTTTGTCGCAATCGGGTTTTTTCTGACAACGTTAAAATCCACTTTATATTTATATATTATTATTTATAATTACCATGGAAAATATAATTCACAATATCCGATGAAAAATATTAAAGTGGTTATAACCCATATAATGTCTTTTGTTTGAAACTCGATATTTTTTATTGTAAAGACAATAGTATTTGCGATGTGAATTTTGCAAACACAGATATTAATAAATTCATAACTTATAAGTAGCACTACAATTAATGTGGCTACACCTGATATGATATTTAATAATACGGCTAACATTTAATGTGCTAATTGCTTGTTTGTCGAAAATTGTTGGAATACTTTTACTACATCATCAGGCATTTGAATCTTGAGAGAATCTATGTTATTTAGAATTTCATTTTTCATTGCTCTGTCATGAGCCTGATTTTGATAGTCAATTAAATTTTGAATCGCACCTTGGGTTGATAAATCTAAATTGAATTTGTCGCAAATATTTATTTTTAATCCACCACCATTTATGCCGATTATTAATAAGGCTGAAATAAAAAGTGTAATTTTAGATTTAGCAGATAATTGGATTTTCCCGGGAGAATTTAATGCAATCTTAACATCTACATCATTGGTATCTAATTTAAAGCCATTTTTATCTATATAATTCTGTGTATAGTCTAATATAGCTAAACCTAATTTAAATAAACTACGAGCGTTTATATTTTTTCGGGACTTTACTTCTAAAATTAGATTGGCTGTATCTTCTGTAAAATAGAAATTTTGTATGCTCCGTTCAATAATATCGCTATAATGTGTAATGTCGCTAATTGCCTGATGGGTCGCTAGCATTTTGTAGAGGTACGGATCAATGTTGTTCTTTATGATGAATTTTCGCCATTCAACTTTTTTCCGTTTGAGCCAGTTGCATTTAGTGTCTTCTATTTCTTGTTTTGTTGTTTCTGGTATAATAAAATCACTTATTTCACCGATTGCTATTGCCGAAGAATTTACATCTGGAATTATTACAATATCTCCTTTTTTCACCTCATATAGGAATCTATAAATTTGGCTCGCAACTAAACCTGTTCGCGCATCCTTGGGATATCTATCCTTACTTATTCTTTTTAGTTCTTCAAGAATAATCTTTTTATCTTCTTTATATTTTTGTTTTAGGGAATAAATTTCTTGAAGAGTAATGAGATTATCTTCAATAGCAACAAATTTATTCTCTTTAAAGGAGTCAAAATATTTTCCACCATCAGTTCTTATAAACCAATATTTCCTGCTTGGTGCTATCGATTCCGCACTTGTTATGATGTTGTCAAAAGTCGAATATATTGCTGCTACATTCATAATTAATGATATATTTGATAGTAAAGATATTAACAAAAAACTAATATGCAATATATTATTCGCTAAATCCGGACAAAAAATCATTTAGCTCGGGTTTCGGGATGCAAAAATAATAAAGACGCCCCTAAAATCGTCTTTATTAAGAGAGAGCTTTGAATCATTGGTGATGATTTTCAGTTTATTATAGGATTACCCCTAAACTGTTGCATTACCAAAATAGGCTATAAATAAACTTCTTAGCGAATTAACAATTAAATAGTTGCTCAAAAATAGCATTTGGTATTTGGAAAATTACTACTTTTGTATTATAAAGGGAGGTTTTATGGACATAAAGAAATACATAACAGCATTAGGTTTTATTCCTAAAGATGGAACAAGTGGCGTATACCATAAGGCTTATTCAAGCCACAATAACTATGTCATAGCCATTGATTTCAATAAGGAACATATTGAATACGGAGATAAAATCATAGCAGAAAGTAAAACCACGCAGAATTTTTCACAGCCCGAAAATTTTGTAGTGCTTGAGTGTGTTGATAGATTGCTCGGCAAAGGATATAAACCTCAAAATGTCATTCTTGAAAAGACTTGGCCATCTGGACATGGTACATCGGGCAGATTGGATATTTGTGTCAATCGCGAAGATGGTACGCCATATATGCTTATTGAATGTAAGACATGTGGGAAAGAGTACAATAAAGAGTTGACAAAAATTCACAAGGATGGAGGTCAGTTATTTACTTATTTTCAATTATCTGGTGGTAAAGCAGATGTAATAATGCTATATGCTTCAGAATTGAAAGGTAGTAAGTTTGTTTATCTAAATGAAATTATCAAGATTGAAGATGACTATCGTAATGGTGATGTAAAGGACATTTATGAAAAATGGAATAAGCTCACTAAAGATAATGGTATCTTTGATTCTTGGGTACAACCATATAATTTCCAAAGCAAAGCCTTAACAAAGGAGCAGTTGAAAGAGATAAAAGCTGAGGATTCAAGTTTTATCTTCAATCGCTTCCTTGAAATACTGCGTCATAATGTAGTGTCAGATAAAGGTAATGCTTTTAATAAGATATTTACACTCTTCTTGTGCAAGGTTTATGATGAAACGACTACGGGAGAGGGTGAAGAATTAAAATTCCAATGGCTTGATGGACGAGATAATCATGTCGATTTCCAACTTCGTTTAACAGACCTTTATAGTAAAGGTATGAAAAAGTTCTTAGATAGAACTGTTAGCGACTTCAACAATGAGGACTTTGATAAGCGATGTGCTAATCTAAATGAAGATACAAAACAGTATCTTTTAAGAGAGGTAAACAAACTCCGTCTCGAAAAGAATAACGAGTTTGCTATTAAGGAAGTATATGATAATGCTTCATTTGAAGAAAATGCAAAGGTTGTAAAAGAAGTTGTTGAGTTAATTCAAGGTTATAGAATTCGATATAATAAGCGTCAGCAATATCTATCGGATTTCTTTGAACTGCTTCTAACAACAGGTTTAAAGCAAGAGTCTGGACAATATTTCACACCTGTACCTATTGCCCAATTTATCATAAAGAGTCTTCCTTTGGATTCTATTATGGCTGAAAAGTTATCTCGTAAAGATGGCGAAATTTTGCCATATATGATTGACTATGCGGCAGGTAGTGGCCATTTTATCACAGAGTTTATGCATGAAATACAAGACGTCATAAATAATTGTGATACTTCTAAATATATTGAAGAGACTAGAAAGCATCTTATCAATTGGCAGAACTGCCATTTTGATTGGGCTACTGATTATGTATACGGCATCGAAAAGGATTATCGACTTGTGAAAGTTGGTAAAGTAGGATGCTATCTGCATGGTGATGGTTTGGCAAATGTTATCTTGAGTGATGGTCTTGCCAACTTCTGCAACAACAATGAGTACAAAGGTAAGTTACGCAAGCCGGAAAATGACGGACAGAGGGACAATCAGCAATTTGATATTCTGTTGAGCAATCCCCCGTATTCTGTATCATCTTTCCGCCAAACGACTCGTGATTATTATACGGAAAAAGATTTTGAATTGTATAATTCATTAACAGATAACAGCTCTGAAATAGAGTGTTTATTTGTTGAACGCATGAAGCAGTTGCTCAAAGATGGTGGTATCGCTGGTGTTATCCTACCAAGTTCTATTTTGAGTAATTCGGGAATCTATACTAAGGCGCGTGAGATTATATTGCAATACTTTGATGTTGTTGCAATTGCAGAATTGGGTAGCAATACCTTTATGGCGACCAATACAAATACTGTTGTTTTGTTCCTGCGCCGTAGAGATAATTATTTTGCAACTAATACAAAGAATGCAGTTGAAACTTATTTCCGCACACTGAATGATGTTACTATTAACGGAATAGAAACGCCAGCTACAAAATATGTTGCTCATGTTTGGGCGGGACTTGATTACGCTGATTATATTACATTGCTACAAAAATCACCTAATGATAAAGTAAAGGCTCACGAGATATACGCCGAGTATAAAAAGAAAATCTCTGCAAAAAGTGATGCAAAGATGTTTGAAGCTATATTAAGTGTAGAAGCAGAAAAGCTTTTATACTTTATTTTGGCATATCCTCAAAAGGTTGTTATTGTTAAGAGTGGAGAAAAAGATATTGAAAAGCGTTTCTTAGGTTATGAGTTTTCAAATCGTAGAGGGAACGAGGGTATTCACGCTATTCAACGAGGTAAAAACATTGATGAGTGTACGCATTTATTTGATGCATATAGATATAATAATCCAGAAAAGGCAAGCACGTATATTTACAAAGCATTCAAAGGAGATTATCTTTCAGAGATTTCTAACAACATGAAGCAACATGTATCTCGTTTGTCATTGGTTGATATGCTGTCTTTTGATAGAGATAGTTTTGAAAAGAATATCTCTACAATGGTAAAAAAAAAAGTAAGGTATGAGTTAATATGGAGATCTTCTCATCTCATATCAATAGGTGAAATAGCGACTATACAAAAAGGAACATCTATAACAAAAGAAAAAGTAATAAAGGGAGATATACCTGTTATTGCAGGTGGTAAGGATATTGCATATTATCACAATGTTGCAAATAGAGACGGTAATATTATCACCATTAGTGCATCGGGAGCTAATGCTGGTTTTGTAAATTATTTTTCAAATCCTATTTTTGCATCCGATTGTTGTACTGTAAAATCTAAAGACGAGGATACTATATCCACAAAGTTGCTTTATGTATTCTTGCAAAGAATACAATCTTTGATTTACGGACTTCAAAAAGGGCAAGCGCAACCTCATGTCTATAGTGCTGATATAGCAAAAATAAAGATACCTATTCTTGAAAAAGAAATTCGTAAGAAGATCGTTGAAGAGATAAATCTTATTGAAGAAAAAGAACGAGTTACTATACAATCAATAAATATTGTCTCTGCGCAAATTCATGAACTTTTTGAAGAGGCACAAAATAAGGCAGATAAATCATTTCGATTATCGAATCAAGATAAATTTAAGTTATCTATAGGTAAGCGAGTCCTTTCTTCAGATTTGACAAAGAATATAGGTATCCCAGTAATGAGTGCTAATGTAATGGAACCATTTGGGTATATCGACAAATATTTACTTACAGATTTCTCAAAGCCTTCCATACTGTGGGGGATAGATGGTGATTGGATGGTCAATTACATTCCTTCTAATAAGCCGTTTTATCCGACAGATCATTGTGGAATACTACGAGTATTAACAGAGGATGTTTTACCCCAATATTTGGTTAAGGTTTTGGAGCAAGCAGGAACGGAAAAAGGCTTTTGTCGGTCTTTAAGGGCTTCAATAGATAGAATTGCAGGTCTTACTGTTATGCTTCCAAATAAAGACATACAAGAGGAGGTCGTATCACAGATTGAAGGTTTAGAAGCGAAAATCAAAATTGCTCGTGAAATTATAAAAAGTAGTGCAAGCCAAAAACAGACTGTGTTAGATAAATATTTATAAAAATTACTGTTGACGCGTTTATGAATTCATCAACAGTAATAAATCGCATATTTTGAAATAAAAACATTGCTAATCCAGAGAGACCTAGTATATTTATAGTAATAATAGAGTTATTTGCCAACATAGCACCGCAAACCACTGAAAAACGCACGGTTGATAAGCTGTTATTGATGTTTCTTAAATACTCTGCTAAATGTTTATTCCTCAGATGGTTGTGTTGAGCTGTTGAAAATCTAAAATAATTTAATTGTAATAATCTTTTTATACCGAGGAATCCGACCGATGTCAGAACGCTGAAATAATCCATGATGCTTAGTTAGAATAAGTTTACGTGTGAAGCCGACCTGAAAGCCGTCGCTATCTCCGGTAGCGATACCGCACCTCCATTTACGAAAAGGGTAAATTTCTGTTTGATGTATCTGTAATGGGCATAGGAAGCAGTGGTAAATACGGTTTTCGACTGGGAATCTGCATCACTAACCTTTACGCTGTCCAGATCGAATCTGAGTGCAGTTCCAAACGCCTTTGTTGACGCTGGATGAGTTACCAAAAGCGGATCTTCCGCTTTTGAATCTGCAATTTTGCTTTTACTGTTCCATCTTTTTATGATTTTTCTCGACAAAAAGCAAAATGCCCAATCACTTCTGTTCAGAGAAAATGCCTACAATTGATGTAGCCATCAATTTAATTTATTGCAGACAAGTGCTATCTGGTACATATTTTGTTATATCCGCAAAGCAAAAAACACAATCACCATGGCCGAGCCACGCTTACCTTATATCCGCCCGTTGATTGAGCAAGAATCGTTTATCATAGAAGGCGGCTTTGCACTATCCGATCCGTCAAGCTCATTGACGGAAACTATCCCCGAAGAAGATACGGGGTTTTCGTCCGACGATTTCTGGCAGTAAACCTTACAATTCAATGAAAAAAATACATTTATATACCATTATTGCCTGCACTGCGGCAATCGTGAGCTCGTGCCATAGTACCAACGACTGTACCACACCGCCGTCACCGATACATATACTCGGTGCCCGCATCGAACAACCGTCAGCCGATAATTGCGCACAAGCGCTGTTCGATGCAAAAGGACACAATGCGTCGTCCCGTACGATAATCGAGCCAACTCCTGTACCACACCCGATTGTATGGCGCACAGGGGATTATATAAACATACACATCGATACCGATCCCGATGGCATTATGCGTTTGTACAGGCTGTCGGAAGGAGCGGGTACAACACAAGGTACGTTTGCCTATCTAGACAGTTCATCGAGTAATCCCGAAATTCCCTACAATAAGATACCCGACCTACCGGAATCGTATAACTCGCTTATTGCCGGCTATTCGGGGCTACTCATAACATTCTCTGCTACCGATCAGGAGATTGTATTGCAAACTCCGGTCGAAATATTCCATGGTCTGAATGCAATCGAAGATTTCGCCATGGTTGGTAGAGCACAATCAGACGGCAACATTGTCTTCAACTGCGTTTTTGGTATCATCTGCCTTCCTATTACCGGCAATGTCTCCATAACTGGCATTACGATAGACACTTCGGCGTCTGCTCTTGAAATTTCAGGCTTTTTCGTCTTAGATCCGCAGACCTCCTCTGTGGCATATCAGCGCCCCATATTGAATCATAACCAATATACCGTCACATGGGCGAGTCAGCAGGCTAAAGGTTTACAACTCACATCAACTCCCACTATGTTCTATGCTATATTGCCGCCTGGAACATATGCCAACGGAACCCAGATAAAGTTTCAAACAGGTAGTGGCGCAACCATCATCAAAACCGCAAAGCAGTCATTTACCGTTACACGAGCCTCCATACTCAATCTGCCCACGCTCAACATAACACAATAACGTTTGACAAGCCAAAGTGTCTCAAATGAATGTCTTTTATTTTATCACCAATATTGGGGATCCGTTTATAACACAGAAGATCATCTCCAATTGGCGAGCAAAGCTAAGGATTGGCGCCTTGACGATCCGAAAGAAAATGGTATAAGCATTAAAAAAACGGAATAATCTCAACTCGTCAAAATTGTTAGATATTTGAAAGCATGGTTCCGGGCGAAATGCATCTAGTATGACGGCGTACTTCTCCAGTAGCAGATCGTAACTGATAGATTGTAAGGTTGAAAATGAATTCTTTCTCTTTTCAGCCAAGAGGTGTGAGAGGAGCTTTTTTTACCTATGGCAGACCTAAAAAAAAAGAACGATACAAATATATCGTGCTGCTCCGGAATACAATGATCATCAAGGCACCCAAAAAAGCGGGAATCGGTTTGTGCACCCCATCTGGCGATGTGTACAGTATATCATGAAAGATAAACGGGTGGAGATTCATCCGGAGCCGGTCGATCGGCGATAGCGAAGCGATGAAGAAGAGGCCGAAAATATAGAATAGGAATCCGTCTCATGGCAAATGTTTGGCTATACTTTTGCATGTTCAATAATCATCATGCAAGTATGGCAACTATAAAAGTCAAATTAAATACATACCGTCCCAATCAATCGGGAAAGTATTCTCTGGTCATTCAGTTGATTCACCGCCGGGAGCGCTGTCTGCTGCCGACGGGTATCAAGATCGAACCCGAATTCTTCGATGCGAAACGGTGTCGCATACGCTACCTCAAAGATACCCGGTACAGCCGCAGCGAGACCCGTCGGATGAATCTGCTTTTGCAGGAGGAGCTGCAAATCGTTACCGACAGGATCAGTCAACATCAGACGGATTATACCGTTCACGAAATTGCGACGTGGCACAAGCGAAGGAAAGACCTAGACAATGTCTTCTCCTATCTGGAGCTGATGATCGAAGAGAAGGAGAGACTGCAACGGTATGGTACGGCGAGGGCCTATCGGGCGACATTCAGTTCGTTGAAACGATTCTGCGGCGGGGAACGACTTTCATTCTCCGAGATGGATTACCGTTGTCTGCGGAATTATGAGAGTTTTTTACAGAGTCAAGGCAATACGGCTAATACAGTCGCCTATTATATGCGTAATTTGCAAACGGCGTACAATCGAGCCCAGGACGATCATGTGTTTCCGTGGCCGAAATATGGTTCTCCTTTCCGAAAGATCAGAGTCACACCGTGTGTGACCATAAAGAGGGCCTTAACTGCCGAACAGCTGAAACACGTTGCATCGTTGAACCTGAATCGGAACAAACCGTTGGAATTTACACGGGATATGTTCATGGCGAGTTTCTACCTGCGCGGAATCCCGTTCGTCGATTTGATTTACTTGACTCACAAGAACATCATCGGCAATGTGATCTGCTATCATCGCCGTAAAACATCCTCGCGGGTCATGGTCGAGATCATTCCGCAGCTTCAGGAGCTGATAGACCGGTATGCAACGGAAGGCGGCTTTCTGTTCCCTTTTGTCCGCAACTGGACGCAGGACGCTCAACTCCCTTATAATGAGTATCGCAATGCCCTGCATTACTATAACTACAACCTGAAAGAGATCGGTAAACTTGCCGGTTTGGATATTCCTCTGACGGGATATGTAGCCCGCCATTCCTGGGCTACCTGTGCTAAGAACAAGGGCATCTCTACGGCCGTCATCAGCGAGGGACTGGGACACGCCTCGGAGAAAATCACCCAGGTTTACCTGAAAAGTTTCGACAACGACGTTCTGAATGAAGCCAATATGTTGGTAGCTAAGTTATAAAAAAAAGATCGGTATATAACAAAAACAACTATCTTTGCCTCTGGATATCTGCTGTTTTGAATAGGGCGATCCTTGCAAACGCTCTATTCAATATAGAGCGATATGACAATCTCAAGTTGAAAAACATTTGATCCGTCCGGCTTATTTCATAGCTTTTCACTATATAGAGTCACGATATGCGCTTTTCTACCACATAAAAAAGGCGAAAAAATTCAATTTTTTCGCCTGAATCTTGTTGATGACTGTCTATTTGTCTGATTGCAAATAACATAATAATTAACATGCTGGGGTGAAAATTTTTACTATTCGATCATAAAAACCAGCGAAACGGCCGCTTTGGTGGGGCCGAAATAGTGTTTGGATTCTGTGGCGATCTTGCGGCCGCAGC
>ENA-ORTW01004025-ORTW01004025.1-human-gut-metagenome-genome-assembly--contig:-NODE-4025-length-11895-cov-8.332770_pt1 | contig 11895 bp, 8 predicted proteins | sample MGYA00242072_ERZ509193 | MGnify/ENA primary metagenome ERZ509193 (study PRJEB26280, sample SAMEA2338813) | human gut metagenome | biome: human gut; feature: human-associated habitat; material: faeces...
GCCGGCTGTCCGGCCGCTGCCGGAGCCGCCGCAGGTGCGAAGCCCGCCGTGCGGGGGGTGAGGGCAGGAAGGGGATATTCCCCGGAAGATGTCAGAGAGTCATTTTTTTTTTGGCCGAGCCCTGCGATCTTCATCAGGCCCAGCTCGACGAGCAACCGCTGGTTGGACGATTGCCGTATCTTCCCGTCGAGCTCCGTCAGGCAGGAGATGGCTCCGAACAGGAACTCGACATCGCAGGCGCCCGCCTGCGTCCGGTATCGTTCGAGCAGCGTCCCGGTCATTTCGATCAGCCGCAGCGTTTCGGGGCGCTTGGCCATCAGCAGGTCGCGCATGTGGCGGTTCAGCCCCGCCATGAAGGTCTGCCCCGAGAAACCCCGCGACAGCACGCTGTCGAACGTCACCAGCGTGTCGACATAGTTGCCCGCGAGCAACATCTCCGTGACGCCGAAGTAGGTGTCGTAGTCCAGGACGTTGAGCGTCTGGGCGACGTTGCGGTAATCGAGCGCCTTGCCGCAGAACGACACGGCCTTGTCGAACATCGACAGGGCGTCGCGCATGCCCCCGTCGGCTTTCTGGGCGATGAGGTTGAGCGACTCTTCGTCGGCCGCGATGCCTTCCTGCGAGGCGATGTATTTGAGGTATTCGACGCCGTCCTCGACGCGGATGCGGTTGAAATCGTAGATTTGGCACCGCGAGAGGATGGTCGGGATGATCTTGTGTTTTTCGGTCGTCGCGAGGATGAAGATCGCATGTGCGGGCGGCTCTTCGAGCGTTTTGAGGAAGGCGTTGAACGCCGCCGCCGAGAGCATGTGCACCTCGTCGATGATGAATACCGAGTAGCGCCCTACCTGCGGGATGATGCGCACCTGTTCGATCAGTGTGCGGATATCTTCCACCGAGTTGTTCGACGCGGCGTCCAGCTCGTGGATGTTCAACGAGCGCCCTTCGTTGAACGAACGGCACGATTCGCATTCGTTGCAGGCCTCCGATCCGTTGGGGTTCAGGCAGTTGATGGCCTTTGCGAAGATGCGGGCACAAGTGGTCTTGCCTACGCCGCGGGGGCCGCAGAACAGGTAGGCGTGAGCCAACTGCCCGCGCTCGATCGCATTTTTAAGCGTGGAGGTGATATGTTTCTGGCCGACGACCGAGGCGAAGGTCGCGGGGCGGTATTTCCGTGCGCTGACGATAAAATCACTCATAGTAGCGCAAAGATACGAATTAAGAATTAAATTAAAAATGAAACCCGCCTACAAAATGACAGCCCTCTCCCCATACCCGGGCGAAGGGCTGTGCATGGCGGGCCGGGCAGCCTGTTGCAGCCGCCTCTCCGGGCTGCCTGCCGTTTTTATTTGGCGGCGGCCTTCCGCAGTCCGAGGAGCCCGAGCAGTCCCGGGTGCGACGGTTGCGTCCGCTTGGCCGGCGGCAGGGATATTTGCGATCCCATCAATTCCTGAAACTCCTGGCTGAATCCCGTATCCATACCTGCAGATGAGGTGAATGTCAGTTCCCCGAATACAGGGTTGCCGGCGACTTCGTAAAGGTCGACCCGTACTTGGGGGAATCCTGACGAGAGCCGTTTGGCCGCATCGAGCATCCGGTCGAGGGATGCCGGACGCGGGATATCACACTGATGTGGGTCGTAATATTTTCCGGTGACGTAATGACCTATGTTTTTCCATGTCCTGGCATCGTACAATCCTGTTTTGACGTCGGATGGCGATTTACGGTTGTAGCAGACCATGCAACAATAGGGGTTGCCATCGAAACAGTAGAATTTATAGTCGATGAGCGAATTGCCGAATGCTGGTTCTGAGGGAAGGAGGCGTTCGGCGATAATGCGGGGTTTAATACCAAAATAGTGGTGTTCGGCCGTCATGCGGCCGAATTTCTTTCGCAGGGTGTGGTTGAGTGTACGGCGGATCGACCGGATATCGGCTTTTTGCCTGTCGTTCACGATGATAACTTGTCCGTAGCCGTTATTGGTTTTCAGCACGAACGTGTCGGGGAGATTCCCCCCCCCGCTGAAGTCTATCTCCTCTGCGGATTCCCATACACCGTATAATTCGTTGAGCATCCATCCCAGCCCGCATTGCTCGACATACTCGCGGACGCGGTACTTGTCGGCCAGTTGCGACCAGCGGGTGGTGTCGGCATGGAGCATCATCCAGAGGACTTTTTCGTTGAAGGTTCGGGGGTTTTCGAGGTCGGGGTCGGTGCCGAATCGTTGCCGGTAGCGTATCCTGACCAGCTTTTCCGGATTGCGGTATGCATAATAGCGCATCTGCAACTGCTGCCATTTGCGCAGCAGGAACGGGGGTTTACGATATGTCATGAACCTGAAGAGTGAGAGTTAGGTGTTGCGAAGATAATACATTTCGGGCGATGTTCTGCTGTTTTATGCCGTATTGTGTAACTCTTCTGCAAAACAGCTGCCGTTTTGGCGCCTCGTGTCAGTCCCGGGAGTGACAAAGAATGACACATTGGCCGGAAATCGGGGTTGGCAGGCGTTTTGCGGAGATAATCTGCGAAAGTTAGAAAACAAATTATCAGAGATATGAACATCAATACGTTAACTGTAAAAGCGCAGGAGGCTCTGCAAAGTGCATTGACTCTTGCCCGGGAGCGCGGACAGCAGGTTGTCGAGCCGCTCCATATTCTGAGCGTGCTTGTCCGCGAGGACGATTCGCTCGCTGCGTTCCTCCTGGGGCGTGTCGGGGTGAATGTCCGCGGCCTGCGCGACGAGGCCGACCGTGCCGTCGCATCCCTTCCGAGGGTCGAAGGCGGCGGCGACCAGTTCTTTTCGCAGGACTCCTCGAAGGTGATCCAGCGTGCCGTGGACTTTACACGGAACTTCGGCGACAAATATGCGTCGGTCGAGCACCTGCTGCTGGGGCTTATCGCCGAGCGCGGGCAGGCCGCCGACATCCTCAAGCGCAGCGGCGCCACCGAGAAGGAACTCCTTGAGGCGATCCGCACCTTCCGCAAGGGCGCTACGGTCGATTCCCAGACCTCCGAGCAGCAGTTCGATGCGCTGGGCAAGTATGCCATCAACCTCAACGAACAGGCCCGTTCGGGCAAGCTCGACCCGGTGATCGGCCGTGACGAGGAGATCCGCCGCGTGTTGCAGATCCTCTCGCGGCGTACCAAGAACAACCCGATCCTCGTGGGTGAGGCGGGTGTCGGCAAGACCGCCATCGCCGAGGGTATCGCACACCGGATCGTCGACGGCGACGTGCCCGAGAACCTGAAGTCGAAGGTGATCTACTCGCTCGACATGGGTGCCCTGATCGCGGGTGCCAAGTACCAGGGTGAATTCGAGGAGCGTCTGAAGGCCGTCGTGCAGGAAGTCGTGGCCAGCGACGGCGACATCCTGCTGTTCATCGACGAGATCCACACTCTCGTGGGCGCCGGCAAGTCGTCGGGTGCGATGGACGCCGCCAACATCCTCAAGCCTGCACTTGCGCGGGGCGAGCTGCGGACGATCGGCGCCACGACGCTCGACGAGTTCCAGAAGTATTTCGAGCAGGACAAGGCCCTCGAACGCCGTTTCCAGAAGGTCATGGTCGACGAACCGAGTCCCGAGGATGCCATTTCGATCCTCCGCGGCCTGAAGGATCGTTACGAAAACCACCATCAGGTGCGGATCAAGGACGAGGCGATCGTGGCCGCCGTCGAGTTGTCGACGCGTTACATCACCTCGCGGTTCCTGCCCGACAAGGCCATCGACCTGGTGGACGAGGCGGCCTCGCGGCTGCGGCTGGAGATGAACTCCGTGCCCGAGGAGATCGACACCCTCGACCGGCGTGTGCGCCAGCTGGAGATCGAACGCGAAGCGATTCGCCGCGAGAAGGACAAGGAGCGCGTCGAGCACCTCACCAAGGAGATCGAGGAGCTCAAGGCCCGTGACGCCGAGATGCGTGCCAAGTGGCAGGGGCAGCGCGACCTCTTGAAAAAGATTCAGTCGAACAAGGACAAAATAGAAACCCTGAAGATCGAGGCGCAGCAGGCCGAGCGCCAGGGCGATTACGGCAAGGTGGCCGAAATCCGCTACGGCAAGATCCAGGAGGCGGAGAAGGAGATCGCCGCGTTCCAGGAGGAGTACAAACTGGCGTCGGCCAACGGCTCGATGATCAAGGAGGAGGTCGATGCGCAGGACGTCGCCGAGGTGGTGTCGCGCTGGACGGGCATCCCCGTGACGCGCATGCTGGCTTCCGAGCGCGAAAAACTGCTGCACATGGAGGACGAGCTGCACAAGCGCGTCATCGGGCAGGAGCAGGCCATCGCCGCCATTTCCGACGCCGTGCGCCGTTCGCGCGCCGGGCTGAACGACCCCCGCAAACCGATCGGCTCGTTCATCTTCCTCGGTACCACCGGTGTCGGCAAGACCGAGCTGGCCAAGGCGTTGGCCGAGTTCCTCTTCAACGACGACTCGATGATGACGCGTATCGACATGAGCGAATACCAGGAGCGCCACAGCGTGTCGCGTCTGGTCGGGGCGCCTCCGGGATATGTCGGTTACGACGAGGGCGGCCAGCTCACCGAGGCCGTGCGCCGCAAACCCTATTCGGTCGTGCTGCTCGACGAGATCGAGAAGGCCCATCCCGACGTTTTCAACATCCTGTTGCAGGTGCTCGACGACGGCCGTCTGACCGATAACAAGGGCCGTACGGTGGATTTCCGCAATACGATCATCATCATGACCTCGAATATGGGTTCGCAGGTCATCCAGGAGAATTTCGCGGAGGCGTTCAACGGTGAGAAACTCGCCCCCGAAGTGGTCGAGAAGACCCGCCGGGATGTGATCGACCTGCTCAAGCAGCAGCTCAAGCCCGAGTTCCTCAACCGTATCGACGAGATCGTGATGTTCGAGCCGCTGACGCGCAAGGATATCGAACGCATCGTGGACATCCAGCTCGGTGTCGTGCGCAGGATGCTTGCCGAAAACGGCATCCGCCTCGAATACAGCGAGAAGGCACGCGAATGGATCGCTGCCGCCGGTTACGACCCGCTCTACGGTGCGCGTCCCGTGAAGCGTACCATCCAGCGCTATGTGGTCAACGACCTGTCGAAGCGCATCCTTGCGGGCGACGTCAACCGTGAGCAGCCGATCCGCATCGACGCCGACGACAAGGGGCTGACCTTCGCGAACTGATCTGCAACGACCCGGCCCCGTGAGGGGTGGGGAGAGGTAACCCGGCACCCGGCTTTACGCATGGACGTAAAGCCGGGTGTTTTTTTAGCGGATTTCCCACCCGGGAGTGCATGCGACCCGGGTTCCGTCGTCGTAGGTGTGTTCTTCCAGCGAATTTTCCCGGGATTGGATACATATGTAGACCATCTCCTTCTGCGAGGTGTTGCACAGTCCCCTTACCCCTGCCGGCTGTCGTCCCGTCTATTTCACGAACTTGCTGAAAAATTTCCAGAGCTCCTCGCCCGTGTCGATGTCCTGTTCGCCCCACGAATGTTTCCCGCCGACGATCTCGTAGAGCCAGACTTCGCTGCCGCCCGTGCCGCCCGTGAAGCGGTGGGCGATGACCTTGCGGCCGTTTTCCGGCGTGCGCCCGGGAATCGTGTCCGTCTGCATGCCGGTGCATTTGTTCTTGGCTGCCCAGTAATGCACGGCCATCGGTACGGCGACGTAGGCGCCCCAGCCGCCTTTATTGTCGAGGTCGCCCTCCCACGCCGACGTGCGGTCGGCCGTGCCGTGTATTTCGAACAGGGGCACGGGCACATCCGATGTGTCGGCCTTGTAGAGCCATTCGAGCATCAGCCCCGATACGGGTGCCACGGCCGCGAACAGGCGGGGGCGCTGCGCCGCAAGCTGGTAGCACATCTCCCCGCCGTTCGACATGCCCGTGCAAAAGACGTTGCGGCGGCTCAGCCCGTGCTTTTTCTGTAAATGCCGTACCAGTTGCGTGATAAACTCCACGTCGTCGATGGCCATGTCGGCCTGGAACGGGTAGCCCACGTTCCAGCACGTCTTGCCCCGGCCGTCCTTCGCGCCCTGCGGGTAGCAGACGGCAAAGCCGTGGCGGTCGGCCGCGGCATTCATCCCGAAGCGGCCCGGGTCGTTGTTCGCGCCGTAACCGTGCAGGACGACCACTAGCGGGGCGCCTTGGGGCAGCCCCTGGGGCAGGTGGAGTTTGTACGAGCGTTCGGTACCGCCTGAACGCATCGTGTAGGAAGGGGTGTCCGGATTTGCGGATTGGGGCCGGGCGACGGATGACGCCAGCAGGAGGAGTGCCGTAAAAAGACCCTTTACGACGGAGGGGTTCGAAAGGTATTTCATGCTGTCGGAATTTTCGGGGCTCAGAGTCCTTTCCGGGCGATGCGCCATGCCAGGCTGTTGTAAAGCCCGATCATCGGCCCCCGCCAGCTGCGGGGCAGGGCGTTGAGGATGCGTACCTTGCGCAGCGTGCGGCGGTAGGTCTTCGTGTAGCCGAAGAACCGGATCGCCCTCGCCGCATCCTTCGTGCCCCCCTTTGCACTGATGATGAGCGCTTTTCCCAGGGCTGCGCGGGCCACGAACTCGTTGTATCCGTCTGCCGCCGCCGGGTCGTAAAGCTCCTCGAACGAGTAGCGCGTCCGCTCGGGCGTGTAGATGGCTGACGACCGGTTCGAGGCCACCTTCGAATAGTTTGCCAGCGGCTTGGGCGAAAAGCAGACCTTGTAGCGCCGGGCGATCTTGATCCACATGTAGAGATCCTCGCCGATCTTCATTCCCTCGGGGAATCCGCCCACTGTTTCGAATACCGCGCGCGGGACGGCGCTGGCCGACGGGATCGAGATATAACGGTGCGCCGAGTCGCGGAAGAAGTCGGCGACCACGCCGCGCTCTGTGGGGGTGGGGGCGGGGAACCGCCCGTCATGGCTGACGATGTTGAAGGCCGTCGAATAAATCCCGCAGCCCGGGAATTCGGCCGCCATCGAAGCGATCTCCTCCAGGAATCCCGGTTCCCACGTGTCGTCGGCGTCGAGCAGGGCGATCAGGTCGCCCGTCGACTCGGCGATGGCGCGGTTGCGTGCCGCGCAGACCCCGGCGTTCGCTTGCGTGACGAGCTTCACGAGCGGCGATGCGATGGCACGCACGGCGCCGGCACTCCCGTCCGTCGATCCGTCGTCCACGACGACGATCTCCGTGGGCTGCAAAGTCTGTGCGAGCACCGAGCGTAGGGTGTCGCCGATTTCGCGTTGCTTGTTGTAGAGGGGTATGATGACCGAGATGGTTACCGATGCCATTTGTTACGGTTTGGTTTCTTGCGAAGATACCGATCTTTTGCTACATTTGCAAATAAAACCCTGTTCATGACCGCATCCGAGAAGCTCATCGCATTCATCCGCAATACGTTCGACACGGCGCTTTACTTCGCCGTGATGGCCGTCAAGGAGAATTTCCGCAACTATATCCGCCGTGCGGGCCCGACGGGCGACCCGTCGCGCGGGATGGTCATTCTGGGCAACGGCCCTTCGTTGTCGGACGACCTGCCGCGATTGATCGCGCGCCGCGAATACGAGGCGAAGGATTTCATGGCGGTCAACTTTTTTGCCGAGGACGACCGCTTCGAGGTGGTCAGACCGGGTTATTACGTCCTTTCCGACCCGATGTTCTTCCGCGACAGCGAATGCCGCGACCGCGTGGCCGCGCTCTACCGCACGCTCGATAGCAAGGTCACGTGGCCGATGACGCTCTACGTACAGTTCTATAATCCCGAAAAGTTCGACTACCGCGCCGCGCTGCCCAACCCCCGTATCCGCATCGTTCGCTTCCATACGCAGGTCTACCGCGGTTTTGGCAGCGTCGGCTTCTGGCTTTTCCGCCACGGCCTGGGCAGCGCCAATTTCGGCACGGTCGTGCAGGTGGGCGAATACGTCGCCCTGTTACTGGGTTACCGGCGGATCGAGCTCTACGGGGTGGATCATACGTTGCTCGACGGGCTCTGCGTCGACGATGCGAACCGCCTGTGCCGTGCCGACCGCCACTATTACGATACCCTTCCCCCGGCTCCGCAGCCCATCTACATGAAGGTGCCGCACGTGCCCTATACGATGTCGGTATACCTGGCCGAGGTCGCCGAACTCTTCCGCGGGCATGAAGTACTGCGCGACTATGCCGCGTCGCTCGGTGCGCGGATCGTCAACCGCACCCGCGGCTCGATGATCGACGCCTACGAGCGCGGGGCGGAGTAACCCCGCCCTTTTGAAATAAAGGAAGCGACCAGGAAAGGTCGCTTTTTTATGCTCATCTCGGATTCCCGCTCCCGTCACCCCAGCCGCCGGCTTGCCGCGATGATCTCGGCCATCGTGAAATCCTCGGGGTTGTCGATGTCCAACCCTTCGATGCGGTCGACGACGGCCATGTAGGGCTTCTCCCCGATGCGGCGCCCGCGGCCGCACCAGAGCGTGCGCGGGAAAATGAAAAATGCGCTGGTTTCGATATAGACCGGCTCTATGGTCTGCGTGCGGGGGATGTCGTCCAGCGCATAGTTGAGCGGCCGGCCTTCGAACCAGGCGAAGGTCTGGATCTTCTCGGCGCTGAACGCCGAATCGTATTCCCCCGACCGTACGTGCCGCAGGGCGTCCGCCACGGTCTCCGCGCGGATGAACGGCGAGGTGGCGTGCGCCAGCACGTAGAGGTCGGCCTCGACGTCGGCCGTGAAACTGTCGTAGATCTCCCGCCCGAGCGTCGTATCGCGGTCGAGGTCGGGGCTGCGGCGCAGGAAACGCACGTCTTGGGGCAGGTATTCGCAGATGCGTTCGTCGCTGCAATAGGCGTACACCTCGTCGATCTCCCCGATGCCGGCGAGCGTCCGCAGGATATGGCACATCAGCGGCTCGCCGCCCAGCAGGCGGAGGTTTTTGCCCGCTACCCGCTGGCTGTTGAGGCGTAAGGGGACGAATGCTACTGTTTTCATCGCTATTTTTCTTTACTTGTTTCGTGTCGGTCTGCCGTGTCGCCCGTGGCAATCGCCCTGTTACGGGTAATGTCCCGTGCGAGGCAGCCTGCGCACGGGGACGGTGTGATGCCCCTGCCGTTCCGCTACTGCACCAGCAGGTTGCAACCCCTGATGTCGCTGTGGTCGATGCGTCCTTCTACCTCGAACGCCCCGTCGGCAGCCACGCGCCCTACGTCCTGGGTCTGGATGAAGGCGCATGACCACCACGAAGCCAGGTCGGCGATGTCCAGCCCGCCGCGGGAGCCTGCCGGCAGGCGGTCGAACGGATCGTTCACGTCGCGTGCCGCGACCCGCATCCAGGCCGGGCAGCGGAAGATGTTCCCGCCCTGCGAGTAGGCCTGCGACGTGAGTTCTGCCATGCCGTATTCGGAGTGTATCCTGTCTACTCCGAATGCGTCGCACAGGATTTTGTGGAATTCCGCTTTGGGGATCTCCTCGCGGTATCCCTTCATGCCGCCCGTCTCCATGACGACCGTGTCGTCCAGCTTCGGGGCGTAACGCTCCGCCAAATCCCAGAGCGCATAGCTTACGCCCAGCAGGATCTTGGGCTTGGGGTCGCGGCGCATCGCCTCCAGCAGGGCTTCGTAGTCGTCGAGGTAAAAGCCGCCCGAGCCGCAGTCGGCGATCAGCCGGTCGGCCATGTAGACCAACGACGAGCCTTTGCGCCGCAGGTAGTTGGGCAGTAGTGCATAGAGGCTCCACCGTGCCGGTTCGCCGTAGAACGTCCGGAACGAAGCGCGGAATGCCTGTTCGTAGAGCGCCAGCGAGCGCATCGGGTGGCGCGACGAAGTCATGCCGGTGGTGGCCGACGAGGTGAAGACCGCTTCGGGCTCCGTGCCGCCGCAATACACTTCGTGGGTCTTGAACAGCCCGATCGGCAGGTAGGGGATCGCATCCGCCGTCCGCACCTCCCCGGGCTGTACGCCGATCAGGGACAGATACTCGCGGTAGGGCGCGCATTCCGCAGCCTGGCGCCGGAATACCTCCAGCGCCGCCGCTTCGAAAGCCGCTTCATCCGTGATGCGGAATATGTCGTCGGGAGTTATCATCCCTGCAAAGATACGCAAAATCGGCGTTCCGGTCAAAATAATTTTCGGCACTGCCGTCCCCGTCGTCCTCCTGTCCCCTATCATCCCTCCGAGCCATCCCTGGCAGCCGCTTCTTCACCCGCTTCCCCATGCTGTCCAGCCCTGCGATGAAACAAAAAATCCATAACCGGAGCCTTTCCCGGGCTCCGATTACGGATCGTTATGAATTCTGCGCGGCGGTGTCCGGCCGCCGCCAAGACCTTACTTCTTGCTTTTCGGCGCAAGCATCATGTTCATCTTCTTGCCGTCGAGCTTGGGCATCATCTCCACTTTGGCCACCTCCTCGAGGTCGGTTGCGAAGCGCAGCAGCAGGATTTCACCCTGCTCCTTGAAGACGATCGAACGCCCGCGGAAGAAGACGTACGCCTTGACCTTCGAACCCTCCTTGAGGAAGTTCATGGCGTGCTTGAGCTTGAAGTTGTAGTCATGGTCGTCGGTCTGCGGGCCGAAGCGGATCTCCTTGACCACGACCTTCACCTGGTTGGCTTTAAGCTCCTTGGCCTTTTTCTTCTGCTGGTAGAGGAATTTCTGGTAGTCGGCGATACGGCATACGGGAGGTTCGGCCTTGGGCGAGATTTCGATCAGGTCGAGTTCCTGCTCCTGGGCGAGCCTCAGTGCTTCGCGGATCGGCAGTACGACAGGCTGTTCGATGTTGTCGCCCACGACGCGCACCTCGGGAGCCGTGATCTGCTCGTTGATGCGGTGGGGGTTCTCCTTTTCGGGCAGACGGCGCCCGTACCGATTGTTGTTTGCCGGTTTCGGCCGGTTATTCCCGGGGTTGAACGGCCTCGGCGGGAATGGTTTCGGTGCTGCGATAGTCGTAAAAATTTTATTGGTTAATTACTTCTTTTCCATTTTGTTGGCTTCGATCTCCTGCGATACCAGACTGGTGATCAGGTCGCGGAACGCTTTCATCGTCATCTGCCCCTTGTCGCCTTCGCCCTGTGCCCGGACGGATACAAGGCCCTCGGCCTCCTCCTTCTCGCCGACGATCAGCAGGTAGGGGATACGCTTCAGCTCGTTGTCGCGGATCTTGCGGCCGATCTTCTCGTTGCGGTCGTCGACTTCGGTGCGGACGTCGTTGCGGTTCAGGTAGTCCGCGACTTTCTGGGCGTAGTCGTTGAACTTCTCCGAGATGGGGAGTACCACGACCTGCTGGGGCGAGAGCCACAGCGGGAATTTGCCGCCCGTGTGCTCGAGCAGCACGGCCACGAAACGCTCCATCGAACCGAACGGCGCACGGTGGATCATGATCGGGCGGTGCAGTTTGTCGTCGGCGCCCTTGTACGTCAGGTCGAAACGCTCCGGCAGGTTGTAGTCCACCTGGATGGTGCCCAGCTGCCATTTGCGGCCGATGGCATCCTTGACCATGAAGTCCAGCTTCGGGCCGTAGAATGCGGCTTCGCCCAGCTCCACGACGGTCGTGAGCCCTTTCTCCTTGGCCGCCTGCATGATGGCGCTCTCGGCCTTTTCCCAGTTCTCGTCCGAACCGATGTATTTCTCCTTGTTGTCGGGGTCGCGGAGCGAAATCTGTGCCGTATAGTTGTCGAACTTCAGCGTCTTGAAGATGTAGAGCACGATGTCGATCACGCGCTCGAACTCTTCGAGCAGCTGGTCGGGACGTACGAACAGGTGCGCGTCGTCCTGCGTGAACCCGCGCACGCGCGTCAGCCCGTGCAGCTCGCCCGACTGCTCGTAGCGGTAGACGGTTCCGAACTCCGCGAGGCGGACGGGCAGCTCCTTGTACGAGCGGGGCTTCGAACGGTAGATTTCGCAGTGGTGCGGGCAGTTCATCGGCTTGAGCAGGTACTCCTCGCCCTCGATCGGGGTGTGGATCGGCTGGAACGAGTCCT
>ENA-ORTW01004029-ORTW01004029.1-human-gut-metagenome-genome-assembly--contig:-NODE-4029-length-11890-cov-10.087537_pt1 | contig 11890 bp, 10 predicted proteins | sample MGYA00242072_ERZ509193 | MGnify/ENA primary metagenome ERZ509193 (study PRJEB26280, sample SAMEA2338813) | human gut metagenome | biome: human gut; feature: human-associated habitat; material: faeces...
GTCTTTGGCGCTGAGCAGGGCCCCGATGTCCGCCTGCCGTGCCCGCATGGCCTGGGCAGCTTCCAGCGCCCGGGCACCGCACACGATGCTCAGCCGCACGCCGCCCTTGTAGTTCTCGCTGGTCAGAATCTTGATCTGACCCACCTGCCCGGTGGTGCGGGTGTGGGTGCCGCAGCAGGCGCACACATCGGCACCGGGAATGGTCACGATGCGCACCTGCCCTTCGATCTCCTTTTTGCTGCGGTAGGTCAGGGCGGCCAGCTCCTGCGGGGTGGGGTAGGTGATGACCACCGGCACGTCCTGCCAGACGATGCGGTTGGCTTCCAGCTCGGCGGCGCGCAGGCCCTCGGCAGAGATGGGCACGCTGGTGTCCATGCGCACGGCCTCGGCCCCGATGTGGAAGCCCACATTCTCGGCCCCGAACATCCGGTGCAGGATGCCGGAAAGGATGTGCTCGCCGGTGTGCTGCTGCATTTTGTCAAAGCGCCAGTCCCAGTCGATGACTTCCTCTACCGTGATGCCCGGCACGGCAGTGTCGGGCAGGGAAGGAACGCTGTGCCAGAGGATGCCGTCCTGCTCGTGGACATCGGTCACGGCCAGCTCGGTGCCGTCCGGCAGGGTCAGGGTGCCACGGTCGGCAGGCTGACCGCCGCCTTCCGGGTAGAACACCGTACCTTCCAGCGCGAGGAGTCCGCCGCCGGTACGGCTGTCCGGCACGGCGGCCAGCAGGACGCTTTCGGCCCGGGTGCGGAAGGCATCCGCTTCAAAATATTTTTCAGTGCACTGCATGGTGCGTAAGACCTCCTGATGCTGTTTGCCGGCGCACCGGCCCATACCGCGTGCAAGCGGCAGACAAATACCAAGTATACCACAGTATACCACGATTTTTGCCTGTGGAAAATAGTCTGCGATTATGTTATGATAAGAATCAACAAGTTTCCGGTCAAAATGTGGAATGTGAGGAAGGTAAAACCATGCGTGAAAGTGGAATCCTGATGCCGGTGTCCAGCCTGCCCGGCCCTTATGGAATTGGCTGCTTTGGCAAGGAAGCATTCAAATTTGTGGATTTTCTGGCCGATGCCGGGCAGAAGATCTGGCAGCTGCTGCCGTTGAGCCCCACCGGCTACGGCGACAGCCCCTATCAGAGCTGCTCCGCCTTTGCGGGCAACCCCTACTTCATCGACCTTGATGCCCTGAAGGAAGAAGGCCTGCTCACGGCAGCCCAGCTCAAGGCAGAGCCCTGGGGCGATGACCCGAAGCAGGTGGACTACGGCACCCTGTACACCAGCCGCTACAAGGTGCTGCGCACCGCCTATGCGGCCTGGCGCAAGGCCTGCAAGGGCCTGCACGGCTGCAGCGATTACTTCCCGGATGACTACTATGCCTTCACCCTGAGCAACGAGGCATGGCTGGAGGATTATGCCCTGTACATGGCTCTGAAAGTGGCCAACGGTATGAAGAACTGGGTGGAGTGGGAGCGCCCCTACCGCCTGCGGGACAAGGCTGCGCTGGCCGCCTTTGCTGCCGAAAACGAGGAAGAGATCGGCTTCTGGAAGTTTGTACAGTACAAGTTCAGTACCCAGTGGCAGGCTGTGAAGCAGTATGCCAACGACAAGGGTGTGCAGATCCTGGGCGATATCCCCATCTATGTCTCTGCCGACTCGGTGGATGCCTGGGTGGGCGGCAAGCTGTTCGAGCTGGATGCTGAGGGCCGTTTTGCCCGTGTGGCAGGCTGCCCGCCGGATTATTTCTCCGCCGATGGTCAGCTGTGGGGCAACCCGCTGTATAACTGGACGTATCATAAACAGACTGGATATGCATGGTGGGTCCAGCGGGTGCGCCATGCCCTGGGCATCTACGACCTGCTGCGCATCGACCACTTCCGGGGCTTCGATACCTACTGGGCCATCCCTGCCGACAGTGCCACCGCCAAGACCGGCAAGTGGGAAAACGGCCCCGGCATGGAGCTGTTCGACGCGCTGGAGCAGGCGCTGGGCCAGCTGCCCATCATTGCCGAGGACCTGGGCGAACTGTTCCCCAGCGTGCGGAAGCTGCTGGCCGACAGCACTTTCCCGGGCATGAAGGTGCTGCAGTTTGCCTTCAGCGGCGGGGATAGCGAGTACTTGCCCCACAACCATGTCAAGAACAGTGTGGTCTACCCCGGCACCCACGACAACACCACCATCACGGCCTGGTGGGAGAGCGCTGCCACCCCCAAGGAAAAGGCCACGGCGGCGGCCTACCTGCACCTGACCGGCGCACACCCTACCGCAAAGGAACTGGCCGCCGTCAAAACGGCGGACGCCCGCACCGCTCTGCTGCGGGCAGCCCTGGGTTCGGTGGCCGACCGTGCCATCATCCCCATGTACGACTGGCTGGGTCTGGGTGAGGAAGCGCACCTGAACACCCCGGGCAAGCTGGGCGGCAACTGGGCATGGCGTGCAGAGGCCGGTTTTGAGAGCAAAACGCTGGCAAAGACCATTGCCGACGAGTGCAGTGTGTACTGCCGCGTCTAATTCCGGCGGGCACTTTGTAAATTGTTTGGCAATCTGACGAAAATGCAAAAATTCCAGTGAAAAATTGTGCGTTCTGCTGGCAATGTTCCCGCCTGAATGCTATAATGGCTATGAGTTCCCGGAGAGTGCCGGGAATCAGTCAGCTGCCGGTGCACGGCAGCACGATGCATGATGATGGGGAAAATGCAATGGAAAAACAATGGACCGAGCAGGATTTGCACAGTTTTGTGCAGACTGCACAGGTGGTGTTTGACGGCGTCAGCCTGACCGAAGAACAACCGGAACCCGGCTGGCAGGACGAAAGCCTGCAGGTGGACTATGAGCTGCGCGGCGGACGGGTGGACTGTGTGCTGCGCCGCATCGTGGAAGCGGACGGCAAGCGCTGGAAGCTGCAGATGTCGGCACCGCTGGCAGGCAATGTCCTGCCCGAAGAGCGCATGACGCCCCGGGAACGGGAGCTGTGCCGCGACGATATGAGCCACGATTTTCTGACCGGTGTGTACAACCGCCAGTATCTGGAGCGGGTGTTCGGCGCAAAGCTGGAACAGTGGGCCCGGCAGGGCCGCAGCGCCGCTGTGGCCCTGGTGGCTCTGGACAAGGGCCCTCAGCTCTGCGATACTTACGGCCAGCCGGTGATGGACCAGCTCCATTGCTTTGTGGGCAACCAGTGGAAAAAGCACTACGACACCCCCCTGCACCAGGTGGTGTGCCGTCTGACCGGCAGCATTTTTGTGGTGGGCAGCGTGGACACCACCGGCCCGCAGCTGGCGGCCCGGATGCAGGAGCTGTATGAGCAGATGCCGCACGAGTGCATCACCACCACCGGCATGATGCACCGGGTGAAGTTCACCATGAGCGGCGCGGCCGCCGGGCTGGACGAGGTGGAGGCCAAGAACTGGCCCGCCCTCTACGAGCTGTGTGATGCCCGCCTGCGCAAGGTGCAGGCTTCCGGCGGCGACCGGATCGGCTGTGCCGAATAACGATCATGTATAGAAAAGCCCCTTTTGGCGCACACTGGCTGCCAAAGGGGGCTTTTTGTATGGAAAACCAGAAAAACGACAACCTCAATCTCCTGGAAGCCGTGGTGCAGAACACCGAAATGGGCAAGAACACGCTGGAACAGATCGTGCCTATGACCGACGACACCCAGTTCAAGGCGGAGCTGCTGCGCCAGCGCAACCTCTACCACCAGCTCAATCAGGAGGCCCACACCGCCATGGAAGCCTGCGGCGGCACCGCCCAGGGCCAGAGCGCCATGGCAAAATTCAACACGAAGATGGGCATCAGCATGAAGACCCTGACCGACAAGTCCACCCGCAACCTGGCCGAGATGCTGACCCAGGGCAGCGGCATGGGAGTGGTGGACTGCGTGAAGGCGCAGAAGGACTACCCCAATGCCGCACCCGGCACCAAGCGCCTTGCCCAGCGGCTGATGGAATTTGAAGAGGACAACCGCGTCCGGCTGGAACAGTTTTTGTAAGAAAGAAACCCTCTCAGGCTCACGTTGTTCGCCAGCTCTCCCGAAGGGCGAGCCCTTGGCAAAACGGAAAACTTTTCCGGAATGTCAAAAGCTCCCCCCTTTCGGGGGAGCTGGCAATGCGACGCATTGACTGAGAGGGTTTTGTATTTTACAGTGCTTCCACCATGGCGGCCACGATCTTCGTGGCGGTGGCAACGTACTCTGCGATGCTGAACTTCTTGACCACCAGCACCTCGTGGCCGTCCTCGTCGGCATTGTCGCTCATGGCGCGCAGGATGACGCAGGGCACGCCGTTCTTGGCGGCGATCTGGCTCACGGCTGCACCTTCCATCTCCACGCAGTCCGGGGCGCACTTGGCCTCGATGGCGGCCTTGGTGGCGCTGTCGCCCACAAACAGGTCGCCGGTGGCGATCTTGCCCACCAGTGCCTTGACACCGGCCTCGGCACAGGCCTTTTCGGCGGCGGCGATCAGCTCCGGGTCACCGGTGTATTCCTTCCGATACGGCGGGTTCTGGCAGATCATGTCCAGCTGGGCGTCGTGGTACAGCACGGTCTTGCCGATGACCACGTCGCCGATGCCGATCTTCGAGGTCATGTTGCCTGCAATGCCGGAGAAGATGATCTTCTCGGCACCGAACTTGGTGATGAGCACCTGGGTGGTGGCGGCGGCGTTGGCCTTGCCCATGCCGGCACAGCACACCACCACCTGCTTGCCTGCCAGCGTGCCCTTGTGGTACTCCACGCCGCCGTAGGGTTCCACGGTGACGTTTTCCAAGCGGGCACACAGCTGATCGACTTCATCGGGCATTGCGCCCATAATACCAAAAATCATAGAACTCTCCTTACACGTTGAACAGGAACTCGATGACGTCGCCGTCGTTCACGACGTACTCCTTGCCTTCGGTGCGCTGCAGGCCCTTGGCCTTGACGGCGGCGTAGTCGAAGTTGTTGGCTTCCAGATCCTTGTAGCCGATGACGCTGGCGCGGATGAAGCCGCGCTCAAAATCGCTGTGGATCTTGCCGGCAGCCTGTGGAGCCTTGGTACCCTTGCGGATGGTCCAGGCGCGGCACTCCTTCTTGCCGTCGGTCAGGAAGGAGATCAGGCCCAGCAGGTCGTAGCTGGCGGTGATCAGGTTGTCCAGGCCGCTGGCCTCGATGCCCATCTCAGCCAGGAATTCCTTCTTCTCCTCGGGGGAGTAGTCGGCAATGTCCTCTTCGGTCTTGGCGCAGATGGGGATGTAACGGGCGCCCTCTTCCTTGGCGCGGGCGGCCACCAGCGGAACATACTTATTGTTCTCGATGCCCTCCATCAGGTCATCCTCGCCCACGTTGCAGGCGTACAGCACCGGCTTTGCGCTCAGCAGGCCCATCTCGTGCAGCACAGCCTGCTGCTCGGCGTCACCCTCGTCAAAGTCGAAGCTGCGGGCGGGCTTGCCGGCGCTCAGGTGGTCGGCCAACTGCTGCAGCCAGGCGGCCTCGGCGGCGGCACCCTTGTTGTTGCCGCTCTTGGCGGCCTTGGCCATGCGGCCGGCGCGGTTCTGCACCACTTCCAGGTCGGACAGAATCAGCTCGTAGTCGATGGCGTCAATGTCGGAAATAGGATCCACGGCCTCGGCCTTGGAGACGTCCTCCACCACATGGATGATGTTGTCGTCGTCAAAGCAGCGCACCACATGCACGATGGCGTCGCACTCGCGGATGTGGCCCAGGAACTTGTTGCCCAGGCCGGCACCCTGGCTGGCACCCTTCACCAGACCGGCGATGTCCACGAACTCCACGATGGCGGGGGTCTTTTTGTTGGTCTGCCACACCTCGGCCAGCTTGTCCAGACGCTTGTCCGGCACGGCCACGATGCCGCTGTTGGGCTCGATGGTGCAGAAAGGATAGTTGGCCGCCTCCGCGTTCTTGGTGGAGGTGATGGCGTTGAACAGAGTGGACTTGCCGACGTTCGGCAGACCGACGATACCTAACTTCATATAAAATACGCTCCTTACACGTTTTTTTGGCATAACAATACATCTATCATTATACGCAAAGCACCGGGGGAGCGCAAGCGTTTTGGCAAGATTGGCCCTTTGGGGCAGACAAAAAGCCCGCCGGGGAGCAAGGCATCCCCCGACGGGCCGGGACAGGTGAAAATTACAGCAGCTTTGCGCGCAGGTCGGCGATCATGGCGTCGTACTCGGCGTCGGTCAGCAGCACCTTGGGCAGGCTGTCGCTGAAGGGCTGGCCCCAGCTCACGCCGCCCTTGTACTTGGGCACGATGTGCACATGCACATGGGGCATGCCGTCGCCGTAGGTGGCGTAGTTGATCTTGTCCGGGTGGTACAGCTCATCCAGCACCTTCGCCACCTTGGCCACGTCGGCAAAGTAACCGGCGTTCTCCTCCGGGGTCAGCTGGAAGTACTCGGTCTTGTGGCCCTTGAAGGCCACCACGCAGCGGCCCTTGTTCTTCTGGTCGCGGAACAGGTATACGATGCTGTAGGGCAGCTCGCAGACGTCCAGCATCAGAGCCTTGCGCTTTTCGTTGTCTTTTTCACAGTAAAAACATTCAGCCATGGGGAATACCTCTCTTCTCTCAAAACATAAAGCGGTGCGGCACCGCTTGCGATGCAGGAATGAAGCCCCGGCTTGTAGTACAAACCCGGTACGGTTTCAGTATACATCCCGCCCGGTAAAATGCAAGGAACTTTTCCCGCCCGGCGGCAATTTTGGCGGCCTGTACAAACCGGATGACGCTGTTTTGTGCGGTTTTTCGGCTCGAAGGGCAAAAACGCGCCGCTGATACCTCGTCGACAGGAGCGGACCTGACCCGGCGAAATGCATCCATCGACCGACGTGTGATGTCGGACCGAAATGCGGCCGCCGGGCCGGGCATATCCGGATGGGCAGAAGAACGGAGTTTGTGAAAAAATCATACAAAACCTTCTTTATTTTGTCATAACTCTCCAGTATAATAAAAAATGGAGAGCCTTTTTGACACACGGCCTGCCGCAAGCGCGGCGGCCATTGGATAGACCAGACGGGAGGAAACCTTTATGGCAAACGAAAAGATCCTTGTGGTGGATGATGACGCCAACATCTGTGAGCTGCTGCGCCTGTACCTGACCAAGGAGGGCTATCAGGTCACCACGGCCGGCGACGGCGAGGAGGGCCTGGAAAAATTCAACCAGATCAAGCCCGACATGGTGCTGCTGGATGTGATGATGCCCCGGATGGACGGCCTGGAAGTGTGCCGCCGCATCCGCAAGGCGGGCAATACCCCGGTGATGATGCTCACCGCCAAGGGCGAGACCTTTGACAAGGTGCTGGGCCTGGAGCTGGGCGCCGACGATTACATGGTCAAGCCCTTTGACGCCAAGGAAGTGGTGGCCCGCATCAAGGCGGTGCTGCGCCGCTGCCAGACCACCTCGGCTGCAGCCGAGAGCACCGAGGGCGTGATCGAGTTCGACAACCTGCGCCTGGACATGAACAGCTATGAGCTGCGGGTCAAGGGCAAGGTGGTGGAGGCTCCGCCCAAGGAGCTGGAACTGCTCAACTGCCTGGCTTCCCACCCCAACCGTGTGTACACCCGCGACCAGCTGCTGGACGAGGTGTGGGGCTTTGAGTATTACGGCGACAGCCGTACCATCGACGTGCACGTCAAACGCCTGCGCGAAAAGCTGGCCGGTGCTTCCGACAAGTGGGAGCTGAAAACCGTGTGGGGCGTGGGCTATAAATTCGAGGTGCGTCAGTAATGCGCAAGAGTATCTCGACGGCATTCTTCTCGCTGGTGTCCACCCTGATGGTGCTGGGCATCGTGCTGATGGGCTGTTCGGAATGGGTGTTGTTCAAGAATTATTTTGCCCGGGACCGCTATGAGACGCTGGACCAGGTGGTGGGGGTCACCCGCCGCACGGCCCAGTATCTGGTCCAGCAGGCGGCGCTGCCGGAGGGCGACGAGCTGGACGCCCTGAACACCAAGCTGGAGATCATCGGCGAGAGCGCGGAGGCCTATCTGTTCTTCACCGACAACGACGGCCGGGTGCTGATCGCTTCCAGCCCGGAAATGCTTACCGCACAGGCCGTGCCGGATGAGATGATGAAGAAGGCGGCGGCCTCCGGCGCGGACTACTACCATGTGTTCGGTACGCTGGATGGGGTGCTGACCGAAAAAAGCTATATCACCGTCAGTGAGATGTGCGACGAGCGCGGCAGCCAGAGCGGCTGGATCTTTTTGTGCTCCTCCGGAAGGCAGCTCACCGAGTTCAAGCAGCAGTTCTGGTCCAACTTCCTGCTGTCGGCCTGCGTGATGCTGCTGTGCGCCAGCATCCTGACCAAGCTGTTGATGCGCAAACTCACCGACCCGCTGCAGAAGGTGACCGACGCGGCCCAGCGCTTTGGCGGCGGCGACCTGTCCGTGCGTGTGGAAGGCGTGGAGGGCGAAGGGGAAGTGGCCGACCTGGCCCGCACCTTCAACCGCATGGCCGACAACATCCAGACCAACGACAACTCCCGGGGCCAGTTCATGGGCAACATCGCCCACGAGCTGCGCACCCCCATGACCACCATCAAGGGCTTTGTGGACGGCATGCTGGACGGCACCATCCCGCCCGACATGCAGAACCATTATCTGCAGCTGGTCAGCGAGGAGACGGGCCGTCTGGCCCGTCTGATCCAGAACATGCTGGATCTGTCCAAGCTGGAAAGCGGCGAATATCAGGTCAATGCCCGGATGTTCAACATCTGGGATACCCTCACCGGCGTGGCGCTCTCGGCCGAGCAGCGCATCAACGACGGCATGATCGAGATCGAGGGTCTGACCATGGACGAAAAGGCGCTGGTGTACGCCGACCCGGACCTGATCCATCAGGTGGTGTACAACCTGCTGGACAACGCCATCAAGTTCACCCCGGCGGGCGGCACCATCCGCTTCAGCGTGGAAAAACTGGGCCCGGAAACCGAGATCGCTGTCTGGAACTCCGGGCAGGGCATCAGCCCGGAGGCACTGCCCTATGTGTTCCAGCGCTTCTACAAGGAGGACCGCTCCCGCGGCCTGCACGCCCGCGGCGCGGGCCTGGGCCTGAACATCTGCAAGGTGCTGGTCAACCTGTCCGGCGGACAGATCCGGGTGGAGAGCCAGCAGGGCGAGTGGTGCCGGTTCGTATTCACCCTGCCCTCGCAGGCCCCGAACCCCGGCGGCATGAAGCGTCTGCCCGACGAGGCCGGCGGTGCCCCTGCCGTGGAGGACCCGGCCAGCATGAAACCGGTGGAATAACCGCACAGCCAGACTGCCCGGACGTCAGGGCGGTCTGGCTGTTTTGTGTTTCAGGAATGGAAAATGTTCTCTTTTGATGGCAAAAGAGAACCGGAAAACCACCAGCGATTTCGACGCGCAGGCGAAGCCATTTCCAATCGTCAATACGCCGCCCGCAGGGCCAAAAGAAAGAGGGCAGATGGACAAATCTTTCAAATTACGACTTTTCGGTGAAAAACAGGCCGGCAGGTTTGATTTTTTGTGCGTTTTCATGTAAACTAAAGATATCCATGCCCCGGTATTCCGGAAACCGCAAATCCGGAAAAATACCGGGCCTGTGAGGATAAAAACTTTTGAATATAACGGAGCGTAACGATATACTATGGCGATTGTAAGTCCTTCGATCCTTTCGGCTGATTTTGGCAAGCTGGGCGCGGACTGCCGCACGGTGCTGGACGCCGGTGCACAGATGCTGCACTACGACGTGATGGACGGCCATTTTGTGCCCAACATCAGCTTTGGCGTGCCGGTGCTCAAGAGCCTGCACAAGACCCTGCCGGATGCCTTTTACGATGTGCATCTGATGATCAGCCACCCGCTGCAGTACGCAGAACCCTTCATCAAGGCCGGTGCCACCCTGTACAACTTCCATCTGGAATGCGAGGACGATATCCAGCAGACGCTGGATGCCGTGAAGGCGCTGGGCTGCAAGACGGGCCTGACCATCAAGCCCGGCACCGCCCCGGAGGCGCTGGCCCCCTATCTGGACCAGCTGGACCTGGTGCTGGTGATGAGCGTGGAGCCCGGCTTCGGCGGCCAGAAGTTCATGCCCTCGGCACTGGACAAGCTGCGCTGGCTGAAGGCGGAGCGCGAGAAGCGCGGCCTGCACTATCTGCTGGAAGTGGACGGCGGCGTGGATGACACCACCGCCCCGCTGTGCGTGGAGGCCGGTGCCGACGTTCTGGTGGCAGGCAGTGCCGTGTTCGGCAAGGACGACAGGACCGCCGCCGTGCGCCGTCTGGCTGCCCTGTGAGAGGGAGCGTTGTATGGATGAAGCATTGATCCGGGAGCAGGAACAGCAGCTGCAAAAGACCGGAAAATATTACAAGCACATCTGCTGGATGGCGGTGCCGCCGCTGTGCATGGCCTGCTACCTGTACGGCCTGCGCCCGCTGCTGCTGTGCGGCATTGCCATGCTCACCGGCAACCTGTGCGACCGTCTGGTGTCGCTGCTGCGGCACCGCGTATATCAGAACAGCGACCTGTCCAACGAGAGCTTTGGGCTGGTCATCGCCCTGCTGATGCCGGTCACCGTGGACATCTATGTGCTGGTGGCGGCGGTGCTGGCCGGTGTGCTCATCGGCAAGGAGGTCTTTGGCGGCTACGGCAGCTACCCCTTCAACCCGGCCGCCGTGGGCTATGCCGTGGCGGCGGTGTCCTGGCCGGAACAGATGTTCCGTTACCCGCAGCCCTATACGGCCATCCCCCTGTGGGATGCCTCCGGCGTGCCGGTGTCCAGTGCCATTGAGGACACCCTGAGCAGCGGCGGCATGCTGAACTACAGTTCGATCGCGCTGAGCCTGGGCGAATACGCCGCCCCCATGGGCACCGGTGCCGCCCTGGTGCTGCTGGCCTGCGGGCTGTTCCTGTGGAGCCAGAAGGATGCCCATATGGCGGCCTCGGTGAGCTTTCTGGCCACCTGCGCCCTCATCGCCTTCTTCTTCCCGCGGCAGGCGGGTCTGGCAGAAAGCGATGTGCTGGTCAACGCCCTGCCCCGTCTGCAGTGCGTGCGGGACGAGCTGCTCACCGGCGCGGTGCTGTTCAGCGCGGTGTTCCTCATCAATGAGCCCTACACCTGTGCCCACCACCGGATGGGACGCATCCTGTACGGTGTGCTGGTGGGCGTGGTAAGCATGGGCTTCCGTTATTACGGCGTGTACGAAACGGGCGTGTGCTTTGCCGTGCTGGCCGTCAACAGCATCTCGGCGTGGATCGACCGCACCGAGGTGCGGCTGTACCGTCTGCTGCACCTGCCCGCATCCGGTGCCGGAAAGGAGGCCGCAGAATGAGAAAAGCGACCGCAGAACTGATTTTGAAGGATCCCGACCGCTTTGCCCACCACGACCGCGTGTTCCTGAACAACCCCGTGGTCATGCAGGGCATGGGTCTGGCCCCGCTGGTGGTGCTGGCCACCACCGCCCATAACGGTGTGATGCTGGCGGCTGCGGTCACGCTGCTGCTGGTGCCCTCCCGCGTGCTGGCCTGCCTGCTGAGCCGTCTGTTCCCTCTGAACAGCGAGAACCCGGCCCCGGAAGAGCTGCAGAAAAAGCTGCTGCCCCGTGCGCTGGTGTACAGTCTGAGCGCGTCGGTGGTGTATCTGGCGGCCTATCCCATCCTGAATGCAATGTTCGGCACCAGCCTGCTGACCCTGGGCATCTACCTGCCCCTGCTGGTGGTGGAGCCGCTGCTGACCTACCGCTTTGGCCGCGTGCAGGAAACGCTGCATAAGGCCGTGTCCAAAGGCCTGCGCATCACGGTGGGCTATGCGCTGCTGCTGATGCTGCTGGGCTGCGTGCGCGAGTGGCTGGCACTGGGCACGGTGTTCGGCACCCCGGTGGGGCAACGGGCCGTGCTGCCCATGGCCGGGATGCCGGCGGG
>ENA-ORTW01004045-ORTW01004045.1-human-gut-metagenome-genome-assembly--contig:-NODE-4045-length-11847-cov-2.887551_pt1 | contig 11847 bp, 10 predicted proteins | sample MGYA00242072_ERZ509193 | MGnify/ENA primary metagenome ERZ509193 (study PRJEB26280, sample SAMEA2338813) | human gut metagenome | biome: human gut; feature: human-associated habitat; material: faeces...
TTCTTAAGGATTTGACCGAATGGCATGATTCTCTGGAAGATCGTAAGAACCACGAGGAAGAGCATTTGGAAGATTATGTACGTGAACATAAAAAGACGGGGCGTGTCTTCCGGCATATTCATATCAATCATGGTCCTGATATCGAAAAAGCGATTGAAGCTGTAAAAAGTGAAGTGTCCAAAAACGAATTTATCCGTCATAAATATTCTACCCGTTTCCTATCCATTAAATTGTTGGAGAATGATCCTGACATTGAGCGCATTGTGCGGACATTACCAAATGCGGATGAGATATTCCATGTCCGTGATAAGATGTCGAAGCGTGTTCAGGACACAATGAATGAGGATTGTGAATCGGCTATTACGGATGCTAAATATGGATTTATCAGTGGTGCACTGAAGGAGACATTCACAGATAATCACTTGGAGCAGGCGCAGACAACAAAAGTGCTGGATTCGATCGTAACTCACCGTGTCTGGGGATTTCCTATTTTCTTCCTTTTTATGTATCTGATGTTTGAGGGTACGTTTGTCATTGGAGAATATCCGATGATGGGGATTGAATGGCTTGTCGAGCAGATTGGTGACTTGTTACGCAATAATATGGCGGAAGGTCCATTTAAAGATTTGCTGATTGATGGAATTATTGGTGGGGTAGGAGCGGTTATTGTCTTTTTGCCGAATATCTTGATTTTGTATTTCTGCATTTCTCTTATGGAAGATTCGGGTTATATGGCTCGTGCAGCTTTTATCATGGATAAAATCATGCATAAAATGGGATTGCACGGAAAATCATTCATTCCTTTGATTATGGGATTTGGATGCAATGTACCTGCTATTATAGCTTCCCGTACTATTGAGAACCGGAAGAGCCGTCTTATTACAATGTTGGTAAATCCTTTGATGTCTTGCAGTGCGCGTCTGCCAATTTATTTATTGTTGGTGGGTGCTTTCTTCCCGAACAATGCAAGTCTGGTGTTGTTAAGTATTTATGTGATTGGTATTGTACTGGCTGTGGTAATGGCCCGCTTGTTTAGCAAGTTTCTGGTGAAGGGTGATGATACTCCATTTGTGATGGAACTTCCACCTTACCGGATGCCGACAGCAAAATCGATCTTCCGTCACACATGGGAAAAGGGAGCGCAGTATTTGAAAAAGATGGGAGGCATTATTATGATTGCTTCTATTATAATCTGGTTCTTGGGGTATTATCCGAATCATGATGCTTATGAAACAGTTGCCGAGCAGCAGGAAAATTCTTATATCGGCCAGTTGGGACGTGGTATAGAGCCAGTTATAAAACCACTGGGATTTGATTGGAAACTAGGTATTGGCTTGCTTTCCGGTGTGGGAGCGAAAGAATTGGTAGTAAGTACATTAGGTGTCTTATATGCAGATGATCCGGATGCTGATTCAGTAAGTTTGGCAGAACGAATTCCGATTACTCCATTGGTTGCTTTCTGTTATATGTTGTTTGTATTGATTTACTTCCCGTGTATTGCGGCGATAGCGGCTATAAAACAGGAGTCGGGTAGTTGGAAATGGGCGCTTTTTGCTGCTTGTTACACAACGGGATTGGCTTGGCTTGTATCATTTGCTGTTTATCAGATTGGAGGATTGTTTGTATGAATAATTGGCAAGATTGGGTAGTCGGAGTACTGGTTGTACTCTGCATTGCCCGCGTCATATATGGAATATTTCGTTTTTTTCGTCGTACGCGAGAAAATCAGAATCCTTGTGACAGCTGTGTAAGTGGCTGTGAACTAAAGGATATGATGGACAAGAAACGTGGAGAGTGCGATGTAAAGAAAAAAAGTACAAAGAAAAAATGCTGCGGATAGTTGGTAGTTTCAAAATTTGTACTACCTTTGCAACCGCAAACGAGAAATAATGGTTCCTTGGATGAGTGGCTTAGTCAGCGGTCTGCAAAACCGTGTACGGCGGTTCGAATCCGCCAGGAACCTCAAGTAACACTTTGAATTCCTTGAAAGTCAAGTACTTTCAAGGAATTTCTTTTTGGGGGGACCATTCTGGGGACCAATTAGGTAGTATATTATGGATATACCGTTACTGCATGCGCTAATCCTTTTTATTTTAGGTTTTTCCCTACTGACAATTATGGAATTCACTTATTAATTCTGATTTTCCTGCGTTACTTTTGTTCTAAACCAAAAGAAAAACGCCATGAAAAAGATTTTATTTATCCTGTTTGTTGCCCAGTTTATTTTGGCTCCTTATATAATAAAGGGCTATGGTGCAAATCTTGTTGAAGATAATTATGAGTATTCGGGAGTTGACCAAGGGAGAGAGACTGTTGAAAAGGATATTTTAGGTAATATCATTATCCGTGATGATAATGGTAATAGAAAGACTATTGAAAAGGATATCTTAGGGAATATCATCATTCGTGATGATAAAGGCAATAGAAAGACTATTGAAAAGGATATTTTGGGGAACATCATTATCCGTGATGATAGAGGCAATAGAACGACTATCGAAGAGGATATTTTAGGAAATTTCATTGTTCGTGATGATAAAGGTAATAGGAAGACTATTGAAGAAGATATTCTAGGAAATACCATTATCCGGGACGATAAGGGTAATAGAAAAACTATAGAGAAAGATATTCTGGGAAATACTATTATTCGCGATGACAAAGGTAATAGAAAGACGATTACAAAAGATATCTTTGGGAATACTATTATCGAGGATGATAAGGGGAATAGAACAACTATTAAAAAAGATATTTTTGGAAACGAAATAATTGAATATGGTAACGGTCATGGGAAAATTATTAAAAAGGATATTTTTGGAAATACAGTCATTGAGGAGTATTAAAATGTACTTTTTAAAATGATAATATATGGGATGTCATTTGAGATAGGGGTTATTCACAATATCGTGGATAGCCCCTTATTGTATGTTATAACCTGGCAATAATATGTTCGCTATAAAATCATATTATAATCGTAAAAGTGTATATATTTGCATAGTGCGGAGATAAAATATTTATTTCTAAGTTATTCAAGGATAAAGAAATGGAACACAAACAATTACTAACTGTATTTAATTCACTTCCTGTTGGAATAGGTTTCTTCACAGCCGATGGCACTCTGGTAAGATGCAATGAAAGCTTCTGCCGAATTTTTGGCGCTGACTCGCAAACGCTTCTTGGTAATAAACTCAACATAAATGAAAATTCTGTGGTTCCTGACGTGGTGAAGGAAGCAGTTCGTCGTTGTGTTCCGGTACAGATGAGTTTTTTGTATGATTTCGATAAACAGAGAACCGATAAACGTTTTTTCTCTACGCGTACCCGGACCTGCTATTTGAAATGTAATGGTAATCCTCTTTATGATAATGATGGCAAGTTTGTTAATTACATTTTTATCTTTGAAGATATTACAGAAACGGTGAAAAGTGAAGAGGTACTCCGTCAAAGTCGCCGGAAAACGGAGCTTGCTATGAAGGCAGCCAACATCATGTTTTGGGAATTTGATGCAGTGCCCAAATTATTTTATAGTGATAATGAACCGCTGAATGGATACGATCAGTCTAAGCCAGTTAGTATGGCACTATATCTGGAGACTTTGCATCCGGATGACCGTAGTCAGGTTACTGAAGTAATGGAAAGAATGAGCAATGGGGAAGATTTTTCTTTTTCTTTTGATAGCAGGGTTATGTTACCGGATAGCTCAACCTGGCAATTTTGTACGATAAGCGGTGCTCCTTATGAATTTGATTCTAATAAGAAGGTATTGAAATATGTTGGTACCCGAAAGAATAATACGGAGGTGCAGAAAAAGGAGCAGTTCTTCTATAATATATTAAATAATCTTCCGTTATCTGTTCATATCAAAGATGTAGAGAATGATTTCCGCTATGTTTTTTGCAATGAAGAGAGTAAGCTCATGTTTGGTACCAGCGAAGATAAAACTACTTATGATGTGCTGAGTGAAGAAGAAGTAGAGCGTATTCAGAAGACTGATTTAGAGGTATACAATACTGGGAACCCTTATTTCGGCATGGAACGTATTATACTGAAGGATGGATGCAGCTATGATACTATTGTTCGCAAAAGTATAATTGAAGATGATGGCAAACGCTTTCTGTTAAATACCCGCTGGGATCAGAGTTTACAAAATGAACTGAAGCGTCGTGCACAGCTGTTAACTGTCACTATGGAAGCGATGAATGCCTTCACCTGGTTTTTTGAGCCGGCTAAGAACAGGGTGAGTTTCGGTGAAGGTTTTGATAAAAATGGGAAGAAGGCATCAGAAATTAATTCGGTCGAGAAATATCTGACTCTCGTACATCCTGATGACCGACAAAAGTTTGCTGAAACTTTGCAAAAGGCGGTAGAACTAGGAAGCGGTGTATGGGATGTGGAATATCGCATTGACTTTAAAGGAGATGGCATGTATCAATGGTGGGAAACGCGTGGCCTTGTTGAAACCACAACTTTGAACGATGCTCCTTATAAGTATTTGTTCGGTATGACGCAAAATATCGATTCCTATAAGCAGACTGAATTGACCTTACTAAAGAATAAAGAAATACAGGACGCTTTGGTACGACAGAATGAACTGGTTCTTAACAATACGAATTCAGGGTTGGCCTACATCACGAAGGAATATATGGTTCAATGGGAAAATATTTCGTTATGTTCAAAAAGTCTTTCTTTTGAAGCCTACAAAAAAGGTGAACTTTGCTATAAAAGTACATATAATCGTACTTCTCCCTGTGAAAATTGTGTGATGCAACGTGCTTTTGTTTCATTACAGACGGAACAGATGAAGTTTTCGTTGGACAGTGCGCATACCGTTGAAGTGTTTGCCACTCCCGTAGTTCTTGAAGATGGATCTGTGGATGGTGTTGTAATTCGCGTGGATGATGTAACGGAGCGTGAAAAAATGATTAAGGAATTGCAGGAAGCCAAACATCAGGCAGAGCAGTCTGATAAATTGAAATCTGCGTTCCTGGCGAATATGAGTCATGAAATCCGTACTCCCTTGAATGCTATTGTAGGTTTTTCGGAGTTGATGGCTTATGCCGGAGAAGAAGAAAAGGCGGACTATATCCAGATTATTAATAGTAATAATGAGTTATTGCTAAAACTGATAAATGATATACTTGATTTATCCAAGCTGGAAGCCGGTTCGGTAGAACTGAAATACGAACCGTTCGACTTATCCGAACATTTTGAAAACATGTTTACTTCCATGAAGCAGCGCCTGAAGAATCCGGATATCGTGTTAACTGAAATCAATCCTTATCACTGTTGTCAGGTAACTCTGGACCGTAATCGCGTGGCACAAATTATAACGAATTATGTCACTAATGCTATCAAATATACTTCAAAAGGTTCTATTAAAATGGGATATGCATGTAAGGATGGAGGCGTCTATTTTTATGTGAAAGATACCGGTATTGGTATAGCTGATGATAAAAAAGGAAAAGTATTCCAGCGTTTTGAGAAACTTGATGAGTTTGCCCAAGGTACCGGACTTGGACTTTCTATTTGCAAGGCAATTGCAGAAGCTATGGGAGGTAAAGTCGGCTTTGAATCGGTACACAATGAAGGATCGCTGTTTTGGGCATTTTTACCTTGTGAAGTCGATACACTTTCTATGGTAGAAGAGAAGAAAGAAGAGAATATCTCCGGAGGAGAGTTTGGTGCGAATGACGAAGTGATGGAGAAGAGTGCCGGTCGGAAAACAATTCTCATAGCTGAAGATATACAAAGTAATTATCAGCTGGTGTCTACTATCCTGAAGGATCATTATGATTTACTGCATGCGGAGAATGGGCAAAAGGCAGTGGAAATAGCGCGTAGCCAACATGTCGATTTGTTGTTGATGGATATGAAAATGCCTGTACTGGATGGATTGAAGGCTACAGCTGAAATACGTAAGTTTAATGCTAGCTTACCTATCGTCGCACTTACCGCCCATGCTTTCGATTCTGACCGGATTGCTGCAATAAAGGTCGGCTGTAATGAATATCTGGTTAAGCCGCTTGAAAAAATGAAATTAATGGTGGCATTAAAGAAATATTTATAATCTTTGCATTGTGAATATCTGGAATTAGTTGAATATATCGATGAATCGTATTAAAGGTATACTTTATGCGGCGGTATCCTCCTCCACTTTTGGGCTGGCTCCGTTTTTTTCTATAACTCTGTTGTTAGCTGGTTTTTCGGCTTTCGAGGTGCTTTCTTATCGTTGGGGAGTGGCTGCTATTGTATTGACACTGTTTGGATGGTGTTCGGGATGTAATTTCCGGCTGGCAAAGAAAGATTTGTTAGTCGTTTTTTTTATTAAGTTTGTTGCGGGCAACCACCTCATTCAGTTTGCTCATTGCCTATCAGAATATAGCCACGGGGGTAGCATCGACTATTCATTTTATGTATCCGTTGGCTGTATCATTGGCAATGATGTTTTTCTTTCATGAAAAGAAATCTCTTTTGGTGATGCTTGCTGTTTTAATGTCTTTGTTTGGTGCTGCTTTACTGTCATCGGGAGAGTTGGAGGCGAAAAGTTGTGATACAATAGTAGGATTGGTGGCGGCTTGTATTTCTGTCTTTTCTTACGGAGGATACATCATTGGGGTTCGAACAACACGAGCCGCTCAAATCAATTCCACTGTACTGACATGTTATGTTATGGGGATGGGAGCTGTTCTCTATCTGATAGGAGCTATGGCAACTTTCGGGCTTCATCTGGTGACAGACGGTTATATATGGCTGATTATTTTAGGACTTGCATTGCCGGCTACGGCTATTTCCAATATAACTTTGGTACGGGCAATTAAGTATGCGGGACCTACACTGACTTCTATTTTAGGTGCGATGGAACCACTGACAGCCGTTGTGATCGGTGTCTTTGTTTTTAAAGAACTGTTTACCCTGAATAGTGTTATTGGAATTCTTTTGATTTTGTTGGCTGTGGGTATGGTAGTATTTCGTAAGCAAAAATCTTAAAGAAGATATTAATAAAAAATGCTGCTTATCTGATGTGATAAACAGCATTCATTCTGGAGAGCCTCTTGTCGGATTCGAACCAACGACCCCGAGATTACAAATCACGTGCTCTGGCCAACTGAGCTAAAGAGGCGTTTTTCTTTTGCGGGTGCAAAGGTATGAATTTCTTTTAAAAATGCAAATACATCGCATACTTTTTTTATATTTGCAAAGTTACCAATGATTAGATGAAAATGAAAATTATGAATGTATGTAGTGTGGCGCTTTTAGCCATAGGTATATGGGCTTGTTCCGGACAGAAGAAAGGAACGGCGAATGTTGAAGTTGCAACAGATAGTGTAGAAGTAACTGCGGATGCAAAATCAGTTCAGGCAGATAGTACAGGATATATTGTTCGGGTAGGAGAGATGGCTCCGGATTTCACAATTACCTTGACAGATGGGAAGCAAGTGAGTTTATCTTCCCTTCGTGGTAAAGTTGTCATGTTGCAGTTCACTGCAAGCTGGTGTGGAGTTTGCCGTAAAGAAATGCCGTTTATCGAGAAGGATATTTGGTTGAAGCATAAAAATAATGCAGACTTTGCTCTGATTGGCATTGACCGTGACGAACCGCTTGACAAAGTACTGGCTTTTGCAAAATCTACCGGAGTCACTTATCCGTTAGGACTGGATCCGGGAGCTGATATCTTTGCGAAATATGCATTACGTGAATCCGGAATAACGAGAAACGTGTTGATTGATAAGGAAGGAAAAATTGTAAAGCTGACTCGTTTATATAATGAGGAAGAGTTTGCTTCTCTTGTGCAGGCAATTAATGAAATGCTGAAATAAAAGAGAACCTTCATCAGATATTTCCAACGGAACATATATGAGTATATAAAAATAGTAACGCTATCCTGATGTGATGGCGTTACTATTTTGGTTATATAGTGACGCTATCCGGAGTACATACCGTCACTATATGATGATGCATTTTCAAGCAATGCTAAGTTTGACCAGGTAATCGTAATGCTTTCCTTCTTTTATCAATTCTGCCTTAAAACCACATTCGGAAGCATATAAGCTAAGAGTCTGGAAATCTACATATAACCAGTCGAATGTGTCTCCTTTTACATCTTTATATTGCATTTGGAAGTCGATCTCTCCGTAGTAATCTCCGGCCAGATCGATGACTATGCTACCGTCTTCCTCTTCAAAAAGATAACGCAAATCACTGGAATCCATAAATATGCATCCACCGGGGCGGAGAATACGTTTCATCCGTTGGAAAAATTCGGGCATATTATTCAGCCGTCCGATGATTCCGGAACCATTCATGAGCATTAGGATCGTATCGAATGTTTCGGAAAATGTTTCATCAAAAAGGTTGATGAGACGAGGATCGTTCACTCCACGTTGTTTCATTACTTCGACAGATAAAGGAGAAATATCAATGGCGCATACGTCTTTTCCCATTTCCTGAAGTGCGAGCGCATGGCAACCACTTCCGGCACCTACATCCAGTATCTTGCCTGTACAGAGTTGAAGGGCTTTCTGTTCCAAGGAGGGCATTTCTTGGAAAGTCCGGAATAATTGATTCACGGGAATCTCATCCTCATCGAACATGGAGGAGAATACACGGAGCTTGCTCGCTTTCCCATGCGCGAGATAATCGATGATAGCGGCGCCCATCGGGTCTTTATCTGGTGTAAGAAGCATTGAATGCATATGTCTTTGTTCTATATAAATGTATAAGGATTAATAATTCTCTCGTAACCAAATCTCAAAAAACTTGTCGTATATGCTGTAACTGCCGTTGAAGAGAGTGATAAAGTCTTTCTCTAATAGCCCTTTTGCGGCGGCTTGGACAGAACTGGGAGAGGTTAATGAATAGCGTTTTACAAACTCTCCGGAGGTAATAGATTTAGCGTTGCCCTCTTTAGCGATGGCGACAAGCAGCTCTTTTTGCCTTTCGGGAAGACGGAACAGTGTCTCTTGGTAGTTGAATCGGTATGAATCGACCACCGACGCGATAGCGGGCTCTACCATCGATTCGTCACACGTAGCTCCAACGGGTGTAAATGCGAAAAGCACATTGAGCGTCTTTTGCACATACCACGTCACACCATCGAATTTCTCATACACGATCCGAATCGTCTCGGGTGTAATTGTTCGGTCGGCTTTCTTGAAATGGTTGCGCACGAAATCAATGTATTTTTCTATAGCGATACTCTCTAGGTGCATCATGGAGACACTCTGATAGAACGGGCGGGATGCGCTCAGGAACATATTCCCCATTGTATGACGTTGGCTTCCCGCGAAAATAAATTGGGCATTGTTGCAGTGCTGGATGTGTGTTCGAAGCAGAGCTTCTACATTCTTTTCGGAATAGTTCGTTATCTGCTGAAATTCGTCTATGGCAACAATACAAGGTTTGTCTGCTTTTGCGAGGTACTTGAAAATCTCTTCAAGCGTCGCCATCGAATTTTGAATATCTCCCAACTGAATGTTGAACGAAGGGGTACCTGTGAAGTCATAACTTATGCCTGCTTGAAGCGATAAGACGCTATTGATAAAGATCTCAACAGCCTTTTTGCCGAATGGCTTGAGACTTTCGAGAATCACCTTGCTCAGCGAGAAGATAAAATCACGTAGCGACTTGGTCGCATAAATATCAACGAAGAATGTATAATACTCCTTTGAGAGTTCTTTTGAGTGGAAACAGTGTTGGATCAGTCCTGTCTTACCCATTCTACGTGCCGAGATAATAGCGAGGTTATTTCCATTCACGATCTCACGAATTAGCTGCTTACTCTCGATCTCCCTGTCACAGAAGTAATCAGCAGATATATATCCGCTAGTTATAAAAGGATTATTTACTCTTGTCATACCTCATTTTATTTATCAATACACAAATATAATAATTATCTTCCAATAATCATGTCGAGGTAAATCAAGAAAACATATTCGCTGTATCTAATTAAATGTGCGGAGCGTGAATGCTTCTGGTATATTCTTTTTATATTTATAGCCTAATAAGAATTATAGTTAGGTTTCTTTCAAAACATTAAAACAATCAAGAAAATGAAAGAATTGAAATTAGAGACCCGGGTAGAGGTCTATGCGGTAGGAGAATTGGACAATATATATAGGCAATTGTACGAGGCCGCTTTTCAAGCCTCGAAAAAAGCTTATGCTCCTTATTCCAAGTTTCATGTGGGAGCGGCGGTTCTATTGGAGAATGGGGAGATACTTTCCGGAAATAATCAGGAAAACGCAGCCTATCCGTCTGGGCTTTGCGCGGAGCGGACCACCTTATTCTATGCGGGAGCACGTTATCCGGATGCGGCAGTTCAGATTTTGGCGATCGCGGCTATGAAGGATGGGGAACGTGTGGATCTTATCACGCCTTGTGGTGCCTGCCGGCAGGTGATGTTGGAAACCGAGCAACGTTATAACAAACCAATGAAAGTCCTTCTTTGTGGAAAAGAGGAAGCGTATCTCGTTCCGAGCGCGACGGCCTTGTTGCCGTTTTGTTTCAGTAAGTCTGATTTGATCTGATAGAATAAAAAGAGGCAAGAACGATTCTCGCCCTTGCCTCTATATGTAATAATTATGTTCGATTAGATCCCTAAAGAAGCCTTGATCTGATTGATCTTTTCTTCTGCCGCTTTCTCTGCCTCCGGCAATTCATCGATATTCTTTACCTTGGAGTGAACCTCGCAATAGAATTTGATCTTCGGTTCTGTTCCGGAAGGACGGATAGATACTTTTGTATTATCTTCCGTGAAGTATTGAAGCACATTAGAGGTAGTAGGCATATCTAATGTAACGGTTTCGTTCTCTGCATAGTCCTTACCTTTCAATGTAGAGTAATCGTAGAAATAAGTTACCTTAGAGCCTGCGATCTCTGTCAACGGGTTCTCACGGAACTTTTTCATCATAGCCTCGATCTCCTCCGCTCCACTCTTGCCTTTCTTCACGACAGAGATACCTTTCTCCTTAGAGAAGCCGTATTCCACGTAAATCTTCTGAAGCAATTGATACAAACTCAAACCTTGATCTTTTGCCCAAGCTGCGATCTCGGCTAAGATAACGCAAGCGGAAACAGCGTCTTTATCGCGAACGAAGTCCTCGCAAAGGAATCCGTAGCTTTCCTCGCCACCACCGATATAGTTTTTCTTGCCTTCGTTCTCACGCATAACGTTAGCGATCCATTTGAAGCCTGTATAAACATCGTACATTTCTACGCCATTACGCTCGGCGATCGTCTTGATCGTCTCTGTCGTAACGATTGTCTTTACGATATATTCTTTACCATTGATCTTACCTAACTCTTTCCAGCGAGTGATTAAATAGTAAACGAACATCAAAGCGGTTTGGTTACCATTCAAAAGTACCCATTCGCCTTCGTTATTCTTAACGGCGGCACCTACACGGTCTGCGTCCGGATCGGAAGCCATTACCAATTCAGCGTCAGTCTCTTTTGCTTTCTCTACAGCCATAGCTAAAGCAGCCGGCTCTTCCGGGTTCGGAGAGATAACCGTCGGGAAATCACCGCTAACAACATCTTGTTCCGGTACATGGATAATGTCGTGAATCCGTAAGCTTTCAAAGCGGCAGGAACCAATTTAACACCTGTTCCGTGAATTGGAGTATACACGATCTTCATATCCTTATGGCGGGAAATAGCCTCCGGAGACAAAGAAATCGTTGTTAATTCCTTGATATATTCATCATCGATCGCTTGTCCGATGATCTCGATCAATTCTTTATTTCCTTTGAATTTAATCTCGCTAGCGTTACGGATCTTGTTAACCTCGGCGATCGTATTCTTATCGTGCGGGGCGATCATTTGTGCGCCATCATCCCAATAAGCCTTGTATCC
>ENA-ORTW01004063-ORTW01004063.1-human-gut-metagenome-genome-assembly--contig:-NODE-4063-length-11813-cov-5.800731_pt1 | contig 11813 bp, 7 predicted proteins | sample MGYA00242072_ERZ509193 | MGnify/ENA primary metagenome ERZ509193 (study PRJEB26280, sample SAMEA2338813) | human gut metagenome | biome: human gut; feature: human-associated habitat; material: faeces...
GGCGCGTTATCGTGCCGGCCGGGCGCTTTTTGAGCGGCTCCGTGCTGCTGAAGGACAATGTGGAGCTGCATCTGGAGAGCGGCGCGGTGCTTATCAGCAGCCTGAACCCCGCCGATATTACCCCGTTCCCTCAGGGCGGGGACGGTACCGACCCTGACGACACCGCCGACGGCTGGGAGGGCGGCTTCTTTTTGGGGGCCAGCCACGCCAAAAATGTGACCATCAGCGGCATGGGCACGATCTACGGTCAGGGCGACAAGGTGTTTTTGGACAAGGATGTGGACAACGGCTTCCACGAATGCCCGAAATTCTGCGAGGCATTCCGCCCGCGCATGATGCTGTTTGAGGCAGTCGAAAACTTTACCGTGCGCGATGTGACCCTGCAGGACGCGGCGTTCTGGACGCTGCACATGGCGGGCTGCCGGCATGTGCGCATCCAGAACATCATGATTTTAAACGATGACCGCGGCGCCAACAATGACGGTATCGACCCCGATTGCTGCCAGGATGTCGTCATCTCCAACTGCATCGTGCGCACCGGCGATGACGCCATCGTGGTCAAATCCACCGGGCCGATGTCCCGCCGCTACGGTGCGAGCGAGAATGTGGCCATCACGGGCTGCATCTTACATTCCCGCGATTCTGCGCTGAAAATCGGAACCGAGACCCACGGTGTGATCCGCAATGTGACGCTGAGCGACTGCGTCATTGACGACTGCTCCCGCGCGGTGGGCGTCTGGGTGCGGGACGGCGGCACGGTGGAGGACATCCATGTCCACCATCTGACCGGCTGCACCCGCCGCTACGCCGACTCCTACCAGCTGCCCGGTGCGCCGGGCTGGTGGGGCAAGGGCGAGCCGGTGTTTGTCAGCGCCACACCGCGCAAGGGCAAGACCGGCCCGGTAGGCGTGATCCGCCGCGTCAGCTTTGACCATTTGTACCTGACAAGTGAAAGCTGCGCCTTTGCGGCCGGTGAGCCGGACAGCGAAATTCAGGACCTGCGCATCAGCGAGATGCACCTGACGCTGCAGCAGCGCGGCACCCAGCCCGGCGGCCTGTTTGACGAGCAGCCCTCGGCCCGGCACATCTACCCGCACGCCATCCCGGCGCTGTACGCCCGCTGCGTGGACGGCCTGACCGTCAAGGACAGCACGGTGCGCTTTGTTGGTGAGAACGAGGCGTGGGACGGCAGCATAGCCGAGCTGGAGCACTGCCGCCGCGCAAAGCTGGATTTGGAAAAGCTTGTATAACAAAAGGAGCGTATACAAATGGAGCATATGGCATGGAAGGGCCGCATCAAGCCCGGCTGCAAGGCAGAATATCAGCGCCGCCACGCGGAAATCTGGCCCGAGATGGTCAAGGTGCTGAAGGATGCAGGCATCTGCAATTACAGCATTTTCTACTGCAACGATGAGCTGTTCGGCTATTACGAGTGCGAAAAGGGTGTTGCCTACGCCGAAAAGGTACAGGCCGAAAGCCCGGTCGTTGACCGCTGGAACGACTACATGAAGGACATTCTGGAGCTGGAGATGGACCCCGTCACCGGCGCCCAGCCCAAGCTGGAGCAGGTGTTCCGGCTGGATTGAGAAAGGGCAAAACATCGATATGCAGGCAAAAGCCCCCGCTGCTTATGGCAGCGGGGGCTTTTGCCCTGTCAGACAATTTACAGTGCGCCGTCCGAGCGGACATTGTCGTAGTTCAGCACACCGGCGAAGAATGCCAGCGCCAGACCCTGACCCCAGCCCTGAATCCAGTCGCGGCTGATGCCGCGGTAACCGTCGGCGTCCTTCATGACCGCCGTGCCGCCCGAGACATTCAGCACACGGCCGTCCGGGCTGACGTTGGACAGCATACCGGGGATGGCCTTGTTGATGTACTTGATGTGCAGGGGATTGCCCTTGGTGATCATGGCGGCGGCGATGCCGGCGCTTGCGCTGACCTCCTCATAGGAGGCGGCATCGTCCACGATCGTGCGCCACAGGCCGTTCTCGGTCTGGTAAAGCTTGAGCGCGGCCAGTTGGTCGTTCAGGCTGCCGACCACATCCAAAAACTTGGGGTAGAGGTAGCACTGCGGCAGCCGCACGCCGACCTGCGCCATCGTGTAGGCCGCCCATGCATTGGCGCGCCCCCACTTGATGCCCGACATATGGTCGCCGGTGATGTTGTTGTAGCCGTGGTAGTACAGTCCGCTCTCGGGGTCCTGCAGGTACTTGATGTGCCAGTAATACTGGTTCAGCGCATCATCGATCAGGGCCTCGTCCTTCAAAAGCACGCCCATCCGCAGCAGGAAGAAGCCCGCCATAAACAGCGTATCGGCCCAGGCCTGCTCGGGGAAGTCGTTGTTGACCGAGACGGTGTGCTGCAGAACATGATCGCCGAAGCGCAGCGCCTCTTTTTCCAGATACTCGACCTTGCTTTTGGCGATGTCCAGATACTTTTCATCGCCGGTATGCTCATACAGGGTGATCAGGCAGTGCCCCATCGAGCAGGTGTTGACCGTCCAGCTCGGCAGGCCCAGCTCAATATACTCGTCCACGCGGTCCTTGACCAGCTGCAGGTAGCGCTCGTTTTTGGTGACTTCGTACGCCTCGCAGATGCCGTAGTAGGCGACACCGCAGGGCCAGTCCCACGTCATATCCATCCGCATCGTGCGGTCCACGATCTTGTCGATCGCAGTCTCGATTTGGGCCTTGTCAAAAATCAGGTTTGCCATTGCTCTCTCCTTTTTAAATTGCGAATCCGCTTATACCAGCGCCACTGTCTTTCCGGCGGGGATCTCATAGTGGCGGCCGTCCACCTCGACCCAGATGGACTGGGCGTTGGGGTTGCAGACCTTATCGCCCGCGGCGGTGTATTGCAGGCGGGCGGCATCGGCCATGTAGTCCACGATCTCGATGTTGGTGGCGTACCAGGTGTCCTCGCGCCCGCCGGCCAGCTGGCAGAACTGCTCCATCAGGGCCCAGTCCTCCTCGGTGCGGAACTCAAAGCTGTGGCCCCAGACATACATCATGTAGAGATACTGCGTCTTGTACAGCTCTACAAAGCGCTTGCCGTCCTCCAGCAGGTTGTGGGTGTGGTGGCAGGTGGCTTTCCATGTCATAAAATCGTGGGGCATCGCAAAGTCGTGGGTGTCACCCACCACGCGGGCGTAACGGATGCCCAGCGCGGGCAGCAGGGCGGCGATCTCCGGTGACCAGCTGCCGTTGGGGTAGGCAAGGCCGCGCACGGGGTAGCCCATGACGCCCTCAAGCTGCATACGGTCGGCCAGCACCTGCCGGGCGGTCTGGTCCAGCGGGCTGCGGGAGATGGTGGGGTGGTGGTAGGTGTGACAGGCGACCTCATGGCCCTTGTACAGCTCGACCCACTCGCTCTCCGGGATGCGCTCGGGGCGGGGCAGGCCGCCATTCAGGTTGAAGGTGCCCCGGATGCCGTAGCGGTTGAACAGCTCGACAAGGCAGCGGTCCTCCAAACGGCCGTCATCATAGCTCATCGTCAGCACCTTATGCTTGCCGCCGGGGAAGCAGGTGTAAATGACCTTCGGTTCGGTGTAGTTCATAAACAAAACCTTCTTTTTTGTCAAAATTTATCTGAAATTCGCCCGCAGCACATCCAGTGCCGGGGTGGTATCCTGCAAAAGCTGCTGCACAAAGGCCTGTGCCGTGCGGCAGGCGCCGGCGTTTTGCTGGTGAGCGTTGTCCCGCTTGGTGCCCACCCACATATAGCGGGCCTTGCAGCGCTCAGCGCCAAAGGCGGTGTTGGCGGCGGCGGTAGCGGCACCAAGGTCGATAAACGGCGCGCCGACCTCGGCGGCAAAGGCGCGCATCGCCTCGCGGTAGGCGGCAAACGAGGGGTGGCAGACACCGGCCTCGTCAAACTCGCGCATCGCCACGGGGGAGGCAAAGATGCACACCGCGCCGTGGCTGCGGGCAGCGTCCCAGAAGGGGCGCAGGCTCTCGCCGAAGGCATCCGCCGGGACATAGCGCTCGGCCTTTGCGCGGTTGGCATCGTTATGGCCGAAGCTGACCACCAGCAGATCACCGGGGCGGATATGCGCGGCAATGTCGTCCAGCCGCCCCTCCTCGCGGAAGGTCTTGCTGCTGCGGCCCGCCATGGCGCAGTTGTCAATGACAAGGCCCGGCAGCTCGTAGCGCATCTCCTGCGGGAAGGGGCAGTCCGCGCGGTGGGCAGTTTGACATACAGCGTCACCGTGCGCCAGCGTGTGGAGCATCTCGCCCCAGCCTGTCACCGGCTTGTCCTCGGGGGCGTAGCTTTGCATAATGGAATCGCCCGCCATCCAGAGGGTAGGCTTGGCGTTCAGCTGCGGCAGCACATTGGCAAAATCCATGTCGCCTGCATAATAGAAGGACGGGTAGCACGGCTGGTTGTAGCAGTTGTTCTGCCATGCCACGCCGCAGCGGTACTGCGCATCGTGCATCAGGGTAAACAGCTTGTGGGGGGTAAGATCGGTGGTGGTGTAGATGCGGATGGCGGTGTCGTCCGCCGTGCGCACCAGCAGCTCCTCGCGGAAATCACCCAGCACATCGGCCACCAGACAGGGGTTGCCCTTGGTGCCGTTGTTGGTGGCGGTGCCCGCGGGCTGCAGCATGACGCCGTGGGTCAGATCGTTAATGACGCCGTATTGATCGCCGTGCAGATAGTCCGCACCATCGGTGATCTGGGTCGAAAGATCGCCTGCCCAGTAGATCTTCATGTTGGTGCCGGGGGTGGGCAGCTCCAGCGTGCGCCCGTTTACATCGTACACATCCTTGACCCAGACCTGCAGGCCGCGGGTGTTCGGGTCGATCTTGCCGATCATGCAGCGGCCCAGATCCTCCTCGGCATATTCGCCAAAGCGGACATCGCCGGTCTCGGCATCGCGCAGTGCCCAGCCGTAGGGGGCGCGCTCGCCCTCCTCATAAACATTGAAGATCTCCAGACCGGGGCTGTCAGGGTCGATGTCGGCCACATGCATCGCATCGCCGTGGCCGAACTTGGCGCGGGTTCTGCCGTCCGGCAGGGTGCCGTATTTGGAGTAGAGCAGGCTTCCGTCATGGTCGATGGCTGTTGCGCCGTACACAATTTCCATGCAGCCGTCCCCATCAATGTCAGCAGTCGAAATACTGTGGTTGCCCTGCCCGGCCAGAATGCCGTACACAGGGTCGGTGCCGACAGCGAGATGGCAGCCGCTGTCGTTGAAGGGGTTCGCCATCGGCACAAAGCCGGAGTCGATACCCCATACCTTGTGAAAGTGATTCTCAAAAAAGTCGTAGGCCGCCAGCGTGGCGCGGGTGTAGTAACCGCGGCAGGCGATCAGATAGGGGCGCTCGCCGTCCAGATAAGCCACCCCGGCGTTAAAGCGGTCCACGCGGTTGCACGGCTCGATGCGGGGCATTGCATAATCGCCCCACAAAAGGCCGTCATCCACGCGGGGGTAGGGGTAGTCGATCGTGTCCAGCTCGGCGCCGTCCCCGCCGAACATCGTCAGGTACTCGGGGCCGTCATAGACAAAGCCCTCGAACCTGCGCAGCTCGTTTTTGGGGCTGCGGCTCGGCGCGTACACATCAAGGAAATAGTCGGCCAGCGCAAGGGCATCAGCCTCGCACAGGGGGTAGGCGTACTGCGGCGCAAGGCCGAAGCACTGCTCCACCGTGGCGGGCCAGCGGCCGTTTACGACCTCGGGGTGGGTGTGCCAGCGGCGGAACACCTCGGCCATATGCAGGCGGTAATCCTGCGCCGTGCAGACATAGTTGTCCGCGTGGCTGTACCCGGCGTCCAGATCCTTCTGCGGCATCGTGATATACCGGCGGGACAGCACGGTGCCGTCCGGCGCAAAGCGGGTCATCACGGTGCCGGGCGCGGTCTTGACAGCCATCTCGGCCCTGCCGTCCCCGTTGAAGTCGTACACCATAAACTGGGTGTAGTGCGCTCCGGCGCGGATGTTCTGCCCCATGTCCAGCCGCCAGACCAGCGTGCCGTCCAGCTTATAGCAGTCGATAAAGCACCGCCCGGTGTAGCCCTTGATCGACACATCGTGGGAATTGTCAGGGTCCCACTTTACAAAATACTCGTACTCGCCGTCATTGTCAATATCACCCACACTCATATCGTTGGCATGGTAGGCAAAGGGCTCCCCGGCCGGGGTCACGCCGTCCGCCGGCTTTTGCAGCGGAAGCTCATAGTACCCCTTCTGCCACGGCTTTACGCCCCTGCAGGCGGGCCCTTCTACGCCGTTTACCAGCGGGGCCACGGCGTAGCTATCCCCGCTTGTGCCCTGCGCGTCAAGATAGTTTGTGCTGTCGGTCACGGTGGCCAGCCTGACCCCGTTTTTATAGAGCACAAAGTCGGTGCCGGTCAGGCCGGTGGCGTTGTGGCCGGTGACCTCGCTTTTAAAGAGCCGCCAGCTGATAAACACACCGGTGTTTGCCGTGACAGCCACCAGTCCGCGGGACAGCGCCTCCAGCTGCTGCTGCAGCACGCGGCCCACGGGGGTCTGCACGGGTGTGCTTTCCTCCAGCATGGCCCCGTTTTCTGCCAGCGCCTGCACCTTGATGTAATAGGGGATATGCGTCGAGCGGCAGAAGGTGAAAAGGCTTTCCCCGCTCTCGCCTGCCGTTTTGAACCGCACGGTCTCGCCAGAGCGGTCGCTCCACAAAATGCGGTAGCGGGCGGCCCCGGCCACCGGCTGCCAGCTAAGGGTGGTTTGGGCAGCCGTCTGGCTGCGCACAGAGATTTGCATGGACTTTCCCTCCATCATAAAAGAGCGCCGCAACATCCGCTGCGGCGCTCACATTCAATTAGGCTTTATCTGCTGCGTACAGGGCGTTGACTTCCTCAATGACCTGCGTGCCGCCGCGGGCATTCCACTGGTCGAAGGCAGCCTGCAGACCGGCCTCGTCGATCTGGCCGCAGATATACTGGGTGCGGGCGTCGTCCAGAATTTGGACAAGGTCGTTGCCGCACTCGGCGTAGGTGTCGGACTGGGTCAGGTAGCCCAGCGCGGGGTTGAACACGGCGTACTGCACGTTGTTGGCAATGCTCTCCTCGTAAGCCAGCTGATAGTCAGCCTTTTCCAGCTGGTAATCGGGGTTCTGCTCGGTCAGGTAGGGGACATAGGGCACAGCCTGATTCAGACCTGCGTGCGGGCAGTTGGTGGTGTCGTACTTGCCGTTGGGAACAATCTTGCCGTCGGCGTTGATGTCATAGCAGATGTCCTTCAGACCGTAGTCGGCCAGCGCCATCATTTCGGGGTCGCACATCTTGTCAAGGAAGTGCAGGCAGGCCTTGACATCCTCCTCGGTCTTGGCGCCGGACTTGGTGATGAGGTAGAAGCCGTTGTAGCCGGTGGTGGCAAGGGTGTGGCCGTTGATGGGGCCGACAGAGGTCATGGTGGCGATTTTGGAGGCATCGTTTACATCGGCAATGGCATTGTCCTCAAAGTATTTCCAGATGCGCTTGGTGCCGTCCATCGTGTCGACAAAGACGCCGGTGACGCCCTTCTGGCTGTCGACCTGGAAGTTGGCAGTGTCTACGGTTGCCCAGTCGGGGCGAACCAGACCGTCTGCGTAGATCTTGCGCATCCAGTCAAGGGCTTCCTTATATTCAGCGGTCTGGTGTACGGGAACCAGCTTGCCGTCCTGCTCGACCCAGCCGTTGCCGCAGCCGAACCATGTCTGGATAATATCCCACGGGCCGGTGTATTTGCACATTTCCAGACCGTAGGTGTCGTTGGCACCGTTGCCGTCCGGATCGTCATAGGTGAACTTATAGAGCATGTCATAGACATCCTCGACCGTCTTGGGGGCCTCGGTGATGCCCACGGCCTCGGCCCAGTCGGTGCGGTAGCCCAGACCGTTACGGCCGATGGCGCGGGAGCGGGGGATGCCGATGATCTGGCCGTCCACGGTCAGGCCCTTCAGAACATCGGGGCTGATCTGGGACAGGTTGGGGTAGGCCTCGCTGTCCTGCAGGTACTCGGTCAGATCCCAGAAGGCGCCGCGCTTGGCAGCATCGGCTGCATTGGCGTTCTGGTCCAGCGTCTTGGTTGCGGTCAGGATCATCGGCATGTTGTCCTTGTCCATCAGGGTCAGGCCGAACTTCTCGCTGTAGGTGTCGTTGGCCTCGGTGCGCCACTCGACATGGGTACCGGTGTAGGCCTCGTACTTGGCGATGACCTCATCGGAATGTTCATTGCTCAGCACATGGCCGGTGAAGTCGGGGATCATAAAGCTGACGGTGGGGGTGCCGGAGGCAGCGCTGTCCGCAGAGGAAGCAGCGTCGGAAGCGGAGGTGCTGCCGGAGGCGGAGCCGTCGCAGCCTGCGAGCATGGCGGCGGACATCGCCAGCGCCATAGAGAGGGCAAGTGCCTTTTTCATTTTCGTTTTTCTCCTTTTTGTATAAAAGTGGTTGTATTGCTTGGTATCAGCCCTTGACCGAGCCGACCATGACACCTTGGGTAAAGAACTTCTGCACAAACGGATAGATGCAGAGGATCGGCAGGGTGGACAGCACCGTGGTGGCCATCTTGACAGCCTTGATGGGCGGCATACCGGCCGCGCCCCAGTCAAAGGTGGAATCCTCGGCTACCTGGGTGGTCAGGAACACCAGACGCCGCAGCACGATGGTGATGACCTCCATGTCGGAGTTGTTGATGTACAGCATCGCTTGGAAGTAGCTGTTCCAGTGGCTGACCGCGTAGAACAGGCTGACCGAGGCCAGCACCGGCGCGGACAGCGGCAGGATGATGCGCACGAAGGTGATCAGATCGTTGGAGCCGTCAATGATGGCGGCCTCCTCCAGCTCCATGGGGATGCCCTGGAAGTAGTTCTTGATGATGATCATGTTGAAGGCGCTCATCGCCGTGGGCAGCCAGAGCGCCCAGTAGGTGTTGCCCAGATGCAGCACATTGACCACCATAATGTAGGCGGGGACCATGCCGCCGGTGAACAGCATCGTGACGATGACCATATTGATAAAGCCGTTGCGGCCCTTGAGGTAGGGGCGGGACAGCGGGTAGGCGATCGTGCAGGAGACGAACATATTGATCAGCGTGCCGATCACGGTGACGATCACCGAATTTTTCAGTCCGCGGAACACATCGCCCTGCTTGAGGATGTACTGGTAGGCGTTCAGCGATACATCCTGCGGGATCAGGAAGAAGGGACGCTCGGTCAGCTCGCGCTCGGTTGCAAAGGAGCCGGCCACCACATAGATGAAGGGCAGCACACAGGCCAGCGCCACCAGCGCAATGATGACATACAAAAGAACCTGCACAGCCTGATCGCCGGGGGTGCGGGCTTCCAGCGTGCCGGTGGCGCGCACCTCGTCTTTCTTATGGGTAAAGGGCATTGTCATTGTAGCACAGCTCCCTTCTTTAGTACAGGCCGGACTCGCCGCACAGCTTGGCGATCTTATTGGCGGTGACGACCATCAGCATACTGATGGTGGACTTGAACAGGCCGGTGGCGGTTGCCAGCGAGTACTGGCCGCCCGTGATGCCCTTGGTGTAGACATAGGTGTCAAACACATCGGAGGCTGCGCGGTTCATCGAGTTCTGCATCAGGAAGATCTGCTCGTAGCTGGTGTTCAGAAGCTGGCCGACCTTCATGATCAGCATCAGGACAATGGTGCCGCGGATGGCGGGCAGCGTGACATGCCACATCAGCTGCCAACGGCCTGCGCCGTCGATCTTGGCAGCCTCATACAGCTGCACATCCACACTGGACAGCGCCGCCAGATAGATGATGGTGCCGTAGCCGGTCTCTTTCCAGATATTCTGGCCGACGATCAGCGCGGGAAAGAGCTTGGGGTCGCTGAGCAGGTCGGGCGCATTCGCGCCGAAGATCTGGGTCAGCACATGGTAGATGGCGCCGTCCGTGGTGGAGAACATCTGGAAAGTCAGCGCCGCCACAATGACGATGGAGACAAAGTGGGGGATGTAGACCAGCGTCTGCGCTGTGCGCTTGAACCATTTGCAGCGCAGCTCATTTAAGATCAGCGCCAGAATGATGGGGGCCGGGAAGGCGAAGAAAAGGTTGGCCAGCGAGATAGACAGCGTGTTGCGGAACAGCGTCCAGAAGTCCGGGCCGGTGAAGAGCTTTTTAAAGTACTTCAGCCCGACAAAGGGGCTGCCGAACACAGATTCCAGAATCGTGTCGCCGTTGAAAGGGCTGAAATCGGTAAATGCCATATACAGGCCCGTCATCGGCAGGTAATTGAAGATGATCATGTAGAGCAGCGCCGGCAGCATCATGATATATAACCAGTAATGCTGCATGAACGCCTTGCGCCATGTGTTGTGGCCCAGCTGTTTCTGGGCGCGGGCATTGGCCTTGCTCTGCTTGACCGCAGCGGTTTGTGCCATAAGCGTTTCCTCCTTGCTTTGTGTTCTCATCAGCCGGCGGCCGCGGTGCTTTGGTCGGGATCGCGGGCCCTCGTCATCCGGCGGCGGCTGTTTCGTTGCTTCCATTGTATCCCCTGCTCTGCGGATTTGGCTACAATCAAAAACATGCGAAAATTTTCATTATATTTCACGATGCAGCGCAATTATCAATGTGAATGACACACAAAACAATCCTTATATCTACCGGCACTATCGTTTGCTGTTTCGGGTTGAAATTGTGAATATTTTATACATGGTACCTGCCTGTTTTGTGCATTTTGACAAAGAGCGTTCTTGACCCTGCTGCAGCCTTACGGCTGCGGAATCTTTACCGCACAGCCTTGCCCTGACTGCCCCGCTTTGCCGGCGGGATTGGGTCACTCCGCCCTGCTGCCGGCAAACATATCCTATTTCCATATCTTGATATTTATCGCTGCACCTTGCTTTCAAAACCTTCTGCCCATCAAATGACACTTGTTTTTCGCCGCGGCAGCGCGTATGATAAAGATAAGATCGCGGGCCTGCAACTGTATACAGCACATCTGACAGGGAGAAAACGCTATGTCTACACTGCAAGGCGAAAGCTTTTATTTCCACCACGGCTGGCACTTTTTGCGGGCAGATGCCTTCCCCATGGCAAAGGCCGTTGACGCCCACCGGGACGCTGAGGGGCACGCCTTTTATGAGGCCGACTACCGGGAAACCGGCTGGCAGCCCGTCACGCTGCCCCACACCTTCAATGATGAGGATCTGTTCCGTGACCGCATTCAGGACGGCGGCAGCGGCCAGCGCCGCACGGCAGCCTTCTATCGCAACATCCTCACCATTCCGGCGCGGCACAAAAACCACAAGGTACTGCTTGCGTTTGAGGGGCTGCGCCAGACCTGCTACCTCTATGTAAACGGCACGCTGGCCGGCTACTATGAGGCCGGCGTTGCGCCGTTCGGCTTTGACATCACCCCCTATGTGCGGTACGATGCGCCGAACCTCATCGCCATTGCGACCGACAACACCGCCACCCGCAATGCGCCGTTCTGCATTGCCGAGACCCCCAACAAGCCCGATGCTGTCCCCGGCAGCTATCTCTTTCCGCAGGAGCAGGCCGTCCCCGCCGACCGCGTGGGCGTCCCCTTTTTCTGGAACTGCAACGACTTCAATCCCTCGGTCGGCGGCATCACCCGCCCCGTGCAGGTGTTTTTCAAGCCCGATGTCTATCTGACGCTGCCGCTCTACTCCAATTTGCAGACCAAGGGCCTCTATGTCTACGGCCGGAATTTTGATTTGGACAACGCCACGGCGGATATTCGGGTCGAGGCCGAGGTCCGCAACGAGGGCAAGGTCCCTGTTTCCGCCCATCTGCGCATCACGCTGCGCCGCCCGGACGGCAGCGTTGCCGCCATCTTTGACGGCACCCCGGCCACCGCAGCCCCCACGG
>ENA-ORTW01004067-ORTW01004067.1-human-gut-metagenome-genome-assembly--contig:-NODE-4067-length-11804-cov-2.907567_pt1 | contig 11804 bp, 10 predicted proteins | sample MGYA00242072_ERZ509193 | MGnify/ENA primary metagenome ERZ509193 (study PRJEB26280, sample SAMEA2338813) | human gut metagenome | biome: human gut; feature: human-associated habitat; material: faeces...
CTGAATAAAATGCCGACGCATAAAGCTACGAATGCTTGCCCGCGGAAGTATCTGTTCATACCTACTTTTACGTCGTTCAGTATGCCCACTACGAAAGAACGGTATTTCAGGGGCACGAGATGTGTCCAGCCTTCAGCGATACTTTCATAGTCCAATAAAATGAAGATGATGTATAGCAGGATGATGAATATAGTGAATACGCTGAATAATAGGTCGATGGAATCCGATAGTAAAGACCATAGACGGGGAACGGCCTCTTTGAGCGCATCCAGCAGGTTCTCTTTATTGAATAGTTCGGTTATGAATTTGACATCGATATTATCCCGTAAGAATTCGGAAAGAGAGGTTGGCACATTGCTGTTGTATGTTCCGTGCGAAAAGTATTGAACCAATAAGGCCTGTACTCTGCCGCACTCCTGTATCATGGGGGGAACTAACAGATAGAAAGCTCCGGCACCTACAATCAGGAGCGCCAATAATGCGCAGAATATGGATACGATCCTGTTCTTTAACTTTAGCCTGTACTGGAAGAATGTGACCAGCGGATATATCAGATAGGCAATAAGCCAGGCGATAAAGAAAGGCAATAGAACGCTGCTTAAACGCTTCAGAAGCATCAATATGCCGATAATGATAACTCCTAAAATGACACCGCGGATAAAACTGTCGAATGTAATCTTTTTACGTTCCATAGACTTCTGTGTTAATTTACTAATCGCTTGCTGCTTGCCGGTCTTCCTTTATCGCTTGTAAATAGCACTCGCGGCACAAAGGCTCGTATTCGGCTGTTTCACCCAGTAGTACTTGCTTGTCGTTTTTCACGGTACGGTGGGAGAATGAGGCGAGTTGGCCGCATTTTACACAAATGGCATGTACTTTGGACACCTCGTCCGCAATGGCGCACAGTCCCGGCATGGGCCCGAAAGGGTTGCCGCGGAAGTCCATGTCCAGTCCGGCTACGATGACACGTATACCGTTGTTGGCAAGCTGGTTGCATACATCGATCAGACCCTCGTCAAAGAATTGCGCTTCATCAATGCCCACTACGTCTATCTCGGACGTGAATAACAGAATACTTGCCGATGAGTCTATCGGAGTGGAAGATATGGTGTGGCTGTCGTGCGATACGACATCTGCTTCCGAGTAGCGCGTGTCTATTGCAGGTTTATATATTTCGACACGTTGTTTGGCGAACTTGGCACGTTTCAAACGGCGTATAAGCTCTTCAGTCTTGCCGGAGAACATAGAGCCGCATATTACTTCGATTCTCCCTCTGCGTTTGGTTTCCTGTATGTGGTCTTCCGAGAATAATACCATGTTTTTAAGTGTTATATTCAGTCGCAAAAGTAATGATTTTGTTTGCTTCCAGGTATTTTTTCATTATTTATTTCTACATTTGTACCATTAATACGGACGGGAGAAGGATATGCAAGCATTATTGAATGATATAGAACTGGATGTTCAGGAATTGAAATGTTTGATGCAGTCGATATCCGCCGATGCAAATCCTGTGTTGAAGATAGTTGCCAAAAGGAATATCCATCAAATGCAGGAACGGCTGGATGCGCTGACCAAATTGCTGGATGCCGCTTTTGTGATAATTCCGGCGGAACAGACCGCTCCTGATACCGTGCAGGGCATGACCGAATCGGACGTTGTTTCCGAACCTGTGGCAGAAACCCCGGTTGAAACGGCTCCCGTTTCGGATATCGCAACTCCCGCTTCGCCGATTTTGGCCGAACGTATTAAACCGGCTAAGGACTTACGCCACGCTATCAGCCTGAATGATTCGTTCCGCTTTACCCGCGAACTGTTTAACGGGGATACGGCGCGTATGAATGAAGTGGTACGCCGGTTGGGTGAGGCTTCTTCTTTGGATGAGGCGATGGCTGTTTTTATATCAACGGTTCGGCCGGACGAGGAGAATGAGGCGACGGCGGATTTTGTGGAACTTCTCAAGAAGTATTTCAGTTAAAAAGTAGCGGATATGGGAAAACTTTATGTGGTGCCTACACCGGTAGGAAATTTGGAAGATATGACTTTCCGTGCGATTCGCATTCTGAAAGAAGCGGATTTGGTGCTGGCCGAAGATACACGGACTTCCGGAATATTACTGAAGCATTTTGAGATAAAGAATGCGATGCAGTCTCACCATAAATTTAATGAACATAAAACGGTAGAAAGTGTTGTAAATAGAATAAAGGGCGGTGAGACCGTAGCGCTGATATCGGATGCGGGTACTCCGGGAATCTCCGATCCGGGTTTTCTGGTAGTTCGCGAATGTGTCCGCAACGGTATTGAAGTGCAATGCCTGCCGGGGGCTACAGCCTTCGTTCCGGCATTGGTGGCTTCAGGATTACCTAACGAGAAGTTCTGCTTTGAGGGCTTTCTCCCTCAGAAAAAAGGTAGGATGACACGGCTGAAAGGGCTGGCGGAAGAACGCCGGACAATGGTCTTTTATGAATCCCCCCACCGTTTGGTAAAAGCGCTGACGCAGTTTGCGGAATATTTTGGTGCGGAGCGGCAGGCATCCGTCTCTCGTGAAATATCGAAGAAACGGTACGCGGTACTCTCACCGAATTGATAGAACATTTCACCGCCAACGAACCGCGTGGTGAGATAGTGATTGTAGTAGCAGGAATAGACGATTAAATAACTTCATTAACAAAACGTAAAACAAAAGCGTATGAAAAAGTTAGCTGTTTTAATTGTATGTGCGGCCGTTATGGCTTCATGTGATAGCTTCTCTGGCGGTAGCAAAGACCAGTTGAAAGCTGAAAACGATTCTCTTTTGATGGAATTGACTCAGCGTAATGCTGAATTGGATGAGATGATGGGTACTTTCAATGATATTTCGGAAGGATTTCGCCAAATCAATGCGGCAGAGAGCCGTGTGGACTTGCAGCGTGGTGCGGTTGCAGAGGGTTCTCTGAATGCAAAACAGCAGATAGCCTCTGATATTGAATTCATTCGCAAGCAGATGGAAGAAAACAAACAGCAGATTGCGAAATTGCAGTCTATGCTGAAAAGTAGCAAAACCAATTCTTCTCAATTGAAGAAGGCTGTTGAATCTTTGACGCAGGAGTTGAATGCGAAAACTCAGCGTATTGAGGAACTGCAGGCTGAATTGGCTTCCAAGAATATCCGTATTCAGGAACTGGATGCTGCCGTAACAGATTTGAATGCTGTTAAGAGTGAGCTGACTGCTGAAAATGAGGCAAAAGCTAAGACTGTGGCAGAACAGGATAAGGCGCTCAATACCGCCTGGTTTGTATTCGGAACGAAGAAAGAATTGAAAGATCAGAAGATTTTGAGCGGCTCCGGTCTGTTCAAGAAGGGTTCGGTTTTGAAAGACGGCGATGTCAATAAGGATTATTTTACTCAGGTTGATATTCGTACCACTAAAGAAATCAAATTGTATTCTAAGGATGCTGATATCCTGACTACTCATCCTACCGGTTCTTATGCCTTGGAGAAAGATGATAAGGGTCAGTTGACTTTGAAGATTACCAACCCGAAAGAGTTCTGGAGTGTTTCCAAGTATTTGGTAATTCAAGTGAAATAGTTACTTGATTGATAATTGATGGGGCTGTTTCAAAAGAGCGTTTGTCGGCTTGCTTTTGAAACAGCCTTTTTAGTATTCTCTTTATGCCTTATAAAAATCTTTTTTTCGATTTGGACGATACGCTTTGGGCGTTCTCTGCCAATGCTCGTGATACATACGAAGAAATGTACCGGAAGTATGATTACGACCGTTTCTTTGACTCTTTCGAGCATTATTATTCACTCTATCAGCGTCGTAATCTGGAGTTATGGGCAGAGTATGCCGATGGTAAAGTGACGAAAGAAGAGCTAAACCGCCAACGCTATCTCTATCCATTGGAGGCTGTGGGAGCAGGTGACTCCGCTTTGGCAGAAGCATACGAAAAAGATGCTCTCGCAACGATTCCTACCAAAAGCAAGTTGATGCCTCACGCGCGTGAAGTGTTGGAATATCTTTCGGCGAAATATAATTTGTATATTCTTTCAAACGGATTTAAAGAACTCCAGTTCCATAAAATGCGTTCGTCGGACATTGATAAATATTTCAGGAAGGTGATTCTTTCCGATGATATCGGAATCCTGAAACCCTGGCCGGAGATTTTTCATTTTGCTCTTTCGGCAACCCAGTCCGAACTGAATGATTCGCTGATGATTGGAGATAGTTGGGAAAATGATATTGCAGGAGCTGCCGGCGTGGGAATGCATCAGGTGTTTTATAATCTGTCCGGGCGTACGGATTTGCCTTTTACTCCTACCTATCAGATTACGGATTTGAAAGAGTTGTTGGATTTATTGTGACATTGGGAGATTAGTTGTACTTTTGCTTTCAATGATAACCGTATAAAACTACCATTATGGAAACTCTCATTCCTTTTGCATTGTTGTGTTTCACTTCTTTCTTTACGTTGACGAATCCTTTAGGTACGATGCCTGTCTTTTTGACGATGACACAGGGGATGACGGAGAAAGAACGCCGTTCTATCGTCAGCCGCGCCACACTGGTCTCGTTTATAACTTTAATGGTCTTTGTCTTCGCCGGACAATTTCTTTTCATGTTTTTCGGTATTTCGACGAATGGTTTCCGAATAGCGGGTGGCGTTATCATTTTTAAGATTGGCTTTGATATGTTGCAGGCACGCTATACGCCGATGAAGTTAAAAGACGAAGAAATTAAGACCTATGCAGATGATATTTCAATTACTCCCTTAGGTATCCCGATGTTGTGCGGTCCGGGTGCTATTGCCAATGCGATTGTACTGATGCAAGATGCACATTCTTTTGAGATGAAAGGGGTGCTTATAGGTACTATTGCCCTTATCTATTTTCTTACATTCTTGATATTGAGAGCTTCCACCCGTTTGGTTAATTTATTGGGTGAGACCGGTAATAATGTGATGATGCGTCTGATGGGGCTGATTCTGATGGTGATTGCCGTGGAGTGTTTTGTTAGCGGAATGAAGCCGATATTGGTGGATATAATTAAGGAAGGGTATTTGGGGATAGTTAAATAAGTAGATTGGAAGTTGACGTTCTATTATAATGGAGGTGTGTCAAACCTCCCTTTGTATCGAAATCACCCTCGCTACGACTATCTGTGGCGAGGGTGATTTTCTATTTATGAGGGTTTCGACACACCCTCATCTATTTGGAGTTATTTACCTCCGTTTATCCATGTCTTTTCAGAATAGATATAAGAACCGTCGCCGTAAGCTTCTTTCACATCTGGATTGCCGATGACTGCACTGTTACCATAGGGTAAACGTTCCGGATAGCGATTGATACCGCTTTGGGTATTTCTCGGATTAGTCAGTATTACATATTCTTCACCCATTGCTTTCAAACGGCGTAAGTCGTTGTAAGTTTCCACTTGTTCATCCAGCGCTTGCGCCACATACTTCTGTTCGAAAAGTTTTTGAAGTGTCGGTGTACCCAAAGACATTGCATAGGCTTTTGCTGTTGTTGCGGCAGCAGGCACAGTGGCTTCATCTCCAAACCAAGTCAGAATTTCCGTAACAGAAGCCTCTACTGCTTTTTGATACGCTGAGGTGGCATCAATGTTTGAACGTAGTTGAACTTCCGCCTGAATGAAATAGAGTTCGGCCTTACTCATGATATGAACGGGTTGTGAACCAAATAAATACCATATTGGCTGATATTGCATTACTCTGGCATCATCTACCGTCTTGGCAATAGTTTCATCTCCCGGAGTATAAGATTCTCCCAAAGCATTCAGGTAATAATCCAAACGAGGATCATTTGTAGCTTTCATCAGATCTGCTACAGTCTTTGAGGGTGCTGTGTACTGACGGCTGAAAACATAGGCACTCCATGGATTGTCGCATGTAGAACCATTAAATCCTGTAACCGTAAATCCTTCGAATCCATTGTCTATAGCTTGTTGTACCGCTGTCGCTACTTCAGAAAGCACGTTGGGTTCTACTGCCAGTTTATGCAACAGGTAGCGTGCTTTCAGCGCATGAGCAGCTGCGAGCCATTTAGATGCGACACCTTTGTAGGCAATGTCTTGGTTGCCGGCATTTGTCATACTTTTACCTTTTTCCAAGTTACTGATGGCTTTGTCGAGTGTAGCCAGAACGCCGGTATACACATCCTTCTGCGCATCTAATTTGGGTTGCAGATTACCTTGCCCTTGTACAGCTTCGCTGTAAGGGATATCACCGAACATATCGGTCAGAATACCGAAGTTTACGGCTTCCAATACTTGTGCCATTCCTAGTATATCAGACTGTCCTACATTACCCGGTACTTCATTCTCTATTTTACTCTGCATTTGGCGTATATTCTGTAAGTTGCCATAGATGGAGTTCCATACATTATTAAAGGTGGTAGAAGCTGCCCATTCGCTTGAGTTACGCATTTCGGCAAACATTAATTGATTGTTACCCATACCTATCTCTTGTTCGTTGAGTGAGGAAAGGTAAAAAGCAAAGTCACCCGATACGGTACTGAAACCTGTGGACATAATGGCATCTGTCAGCTGGAGTACTGCCGGGACCGCTTCCGGTGAAGGATGTTCATTGTCCTTGTTGATACGGTCAAATGCATCTTCCGTACATGCTGTCAGTCCGAGAAGAACCACCGTCAAAGTCATGAATATGTATTTTTTCATAATCAAAATCTTTATGTTGTATGTTTAAAAATTAATAGTAAGACCACCGCCGAAGCTGGATGTATTGGGAACTGAGAACCGTTCGAAATATCCACTCATATTGTTATTACCTTGCGAAGACTCTGGGTCGAAGTTTGGCAGGTTGGCCCAAACAAGTACATTACGGGCAAAACCGTAAATTGAAATGTCGAAGATACCAAGCTTGGGCAATTGATAAGTCAAGGTTAAGTCGCGTAACTTGATAAAGCTCGTATCATAAACACCGGATTCGGTGATGTTGTAATAAGCCTGATAGTAATCGGCCTTATTTACTTCAACCGTGTTGGGTTGTCCCGTTGCTTCGTCTATACCTTCAGCAACCATACTCCCTTCGTGATAAGGAAGCGACTCTTTGGTAGCACCGAAATAATTCAGGGTCATGTTTGTTCCATGATACATCTTTCCACCTTGTTGCCAACTCCATGTAGTAGAGAGTGAAAGACGTTTATAACGGCCGCCCAGCGTAAAACCGGTAGTGAAGTCTGGAGAGCAGTTCCCCAAGTCTTGGCTATTGCCCGAGGATTGGGGCAGACCGTTCAGTAACAGTAAATTGCCTGCTTCATCGCGTTTGAATCCCAAACCATATATATTCGGATAGGTACATCCTGCCTGTGCACGAATTTGTGGCTCTACAAATCCGCCCAACATAATGGATTCTACCCCTGGAGCTAGTTCTATAACCTTGTTGTTTACTTTCGTAAAATTGATACCTAAATTTAAGTCGAAATCTTTGGCTTGCAGAATAGCAGCATTGATAGAAAGTTCGTGAGCATGTGTACGCATCTTTCCGGCGTTGGTTAACATTTCCTGATAACCTGTCGCTCCATCTACGGGCACATAAAAAATCTGATCTTCTACATTCTGTAAACTGTATGTGTATTCCACTTTCAGACGGCTGCCAAAGAAATGCAAGTCGGCACCCACTTCATAATTGGTTGTATTCTGCGGTTTCAATCCTTCATCATACACTCGGTAATAGGGTGTGAAAGTGGATACTCCACTAGGTAGAGGATAAGTAACCGGATAGTAAGAATACATGCCTCCGCCATAGGTTGGGGTATAATAATAATTGGCATAATAGTTACCGGCCTGGCCTACCTGTGCGAATGAAGCACGGAGTTTACCGTAGTTTAATATTTTATTGTTCTGCAAGAAAGGTAATTTGGTGAATTCCCAACCTAACGATACCGAAGGATAGAAGAAGCTGCGACTACCGCGTGGCATTGTTGACACATAGTCGTTACGTCCGGTTACGGTCAGGTACACCTGATCTTGCCATGACATTGAAAGGCTTCCGAAAAAGCCCACTGTACGTTCTTGTCGCTTATATTCACTGGATGTCAATGAAGTGGCATTTCCAATATTGGTAAAACCGGGAAAATTGAAGTTACTGCCGTAATAGTCCCAGTTACGAATGCTCTCATGATTGAACTCATTACCTAATATTACATTCAGCCTCCATTCATCACTTTTGCCGAATTTTCCGTCAAAGTTAACGGTAAATAAGTTATTGAATACATTGTGCTGCGAACCGTAATTCTCTATGTCTCCACCTTTCAGTGATGACGTGCTACCCATTTCTCGTACGGTGGCATAGTCTGAAGTCCAGATGTCAAGACCGGCTTGTTCTCTAATCTTGAGTGAGAAGTTCTCTCCCAAACCCAAATCTGGCTGATACTCCAAATAGGTATTACCAAAGGCACGGTTAGTATGCTGGAGGTATTCGTTATGTTCCGCCCACCCTTTCGAATATTCCAGATATTCCGGCTTGTCCGTCAGGAAATAGGCTTCCATATTTCCGGTATGATAAGCGGCATTGTCCCAAAAAGAACGCCCATGCTCCGGATGGTTTGTTTGCCAATAGCCATTTACTTTATGAATGATATCAATAACTTCTTTCGAAGCAGTCTTATTTTTATCTGTGCAACCAGCACACACCAGACTTCCTAAGAGGAATGCCGATAATAACGTTGCGTATATTTTTCTCATATCTTTATTTATTTGTATTCGTATTTGTTTCCAGCACATAAATCATTTGCGGCTCGATTTCTGCCGTACGTTCACCATCTCCTTGGCGGGTATGCTGTACAAACAGATGCAGTTTCCGCCGTTCCTTCCATAGCTCGGTATCATGAGACGGTTCCCAGGCATCCACTGAAAAATCAGTTAAATCCGTTACCGACCATTTACCATGGCTGACATCGGTTGTATGTGCCATCGACACACGGCTTCCCCGTTCCTCGTCACGGAAAATATAGAATATCTCTTTATCCTCCACTACAATGCGGGGACGGGCAACAGGAATCATCTTCGTGCCGCCTCCTTTCAATGAAAACGGAGTTTTACGATCAGTCACCTGACGATACTTCCATGTTTTTCCATCATTCCAGACAATACGGTATTGAGGAACATCACTCCCCGGTTCTCTCCAGTAAGTTGCAATATAAGGTTTTCCATCGGCATCGGCACTCATGCTTGTCTGGTTAATCAACTCGCTGTTTTGAGGGATGCGACAGGCATATTCTGCGTTTGAAGCAGTGATAGGAAGCTGATATTTTTCTCCATTCGATTGATACCAAGTCACCCCATTATCAAAAGAACGTGCATAGCAAAGATCATGATTGGTCTCTACATGCCAAGTCTCACGCCATACCCATGACAGATGGATGGTTCCTTTCTCGTCCACATACAGTTGCCAGTAAGCATTCCGCTGATTCTCTCCATCAATCAGAACATCCTGTACACGAGTCCAGGCATGATTCTTCAAAGAATAACGATTCATCACCAGATTTCCGCGACCGGAAGAACCGGAACGATAGGCAAACAGCAAATCCCCTCCGGATAAAGGATAAAATTCCGGATAAGTGACATTACCTTCATCTACACCGGTCATCGGCACTTTTTCTCCTAACTCCAGAGAGCCGGGAGCTATCCCCCGGCAATAATTCAACTTATGCCCATGATGATCGAAAGAAACATGCAAGTATCCTTCCCCATCTACCATCATACTAATAATATTATGAGCGTCTTTTACATTACCTTTGTATTGTGTACGGTGTATTGTCCATTTTTTAGATTTCAGCTTCCGTTTGCCAAGTACCAGATACCCTTCGGCATCGTAGTAGCTAATATACTGCTCCCCCTTATGTGTCACCAAGGAATTGTTACGGAATACCGCTGTATTGACAGAAGTACAACTATATCCCTTAGCCACTTCCACCAATCTCTGTGAAAGACACACAGCAGAAACAGAGATCAGCAAGAAAGTTAGTAGTAGTATCCGTTTCATCATCTATTTCTTCTATTTATCAAAGATTTCCAAGTTCCACTTTTCATGCCAGGGTATCGTAATCGCTCCGTTCTTTATCAATACAGGCAGCCATACATAGCGTGAATCTTCCAGGTCCTTCTTTTTCCAACGGTCAAACATGGCAATATATGCATCCTTCTTTCCAATTATCGGCTGCATATATGTACTCTGTGCATAGAAGGTCTTATCCGCATCCGGTCCTGTACAAGGATTGCCTATTGTTTTCCATGTGCCCATAATGGAGTCAGCAACAGCAATTTCTGCAATATTCGGGTCCCACCCTGTGCAACCGGAACTTAACATATAATATTTACCATTATACTTAAAAACTGCCGGAGCTTCACGAGATTCTTTTATGAAATTACGTGTAAAACGTCCGCTTGGTTTCAGATAATCATCCGTCAGGAGACTGATGTACATAGTCTCGTTGTTTTCTGACGAGTAAAATTGGTAAGCTCGTCCGTCGTCATCTACAAATACGGTCTGGTCACGGCTCATTGCATCGTTCGGACGGAAACTTCCCAGATAAGTAAATGGCCCGGCAGGAGAATCGGAAACAGCCACTCCTGCACACGCCTTGCTATAATCTGCACTCTCCACATGCGCCCACATCACAAACTTACCAGTCTTCTTATTATAAATTACTTTGGGGCGTTCCAATACTTTAGACGGATGGAGATCATGGTTCGGATCGTCTTTTACTGCCGGCAGGACAATGCCTTCAAATTTCCAGTTCAGTAAATCTCTGGAAGAATAGCAACCTACTCCCGTCACATCTGTACGATAGCATTCCCATGTAGCCCATTCCGGTAATATCGTTTTTCCTTTTTTATACTCTCCGTACCAATAGTAAGTGCCCTCATGATAAAGCAGTCCCCCACCATGAGCATTAATAGGGTTACCATCCGTATCTTTCCATACTTCACCGGGCATGAAACTTGTATTTTTCTGCGCTTGCGCTTGTATCGGCAGCAGCCCCATAAACATGACTACCGGCAATAAGAATTTAGCTATATACACCATACTTTCAAATTATTCATGATATTATTTAAGATTTATCGTCCACAAAGATACTGGATACATTAAAGAAAAGGGTTCAGAATTGTGTCAAAAAAGGACCAAAAAACGACCAATATCCACGAATTATAAGCTATTTGGGAAATTCTTTACCTTATTTCACTTTATCTACCCATTGAACTCAAGTTCTATTATATACGATATCAATCGATTTTCCACCTATCAACCCATTCGATAAAAGGAGTACCTTTTTCATTAAATTGGATAGGCAACCAGATATAACGTGAGTCTTCCAGACTCTTCGGGCGCCAGTTATCTGCCATAAAAAGGAACTGTTTTTTATCCGGTAAAGGAAGTATATAGGTACTCTGTCCGCCAAATGTTTTATCTGCATTTTCGCCTATACAAGGATTTGGAAGTTGCTTCCATTCTCCAAGAATAGAAGTTGCAGTCAACAAACGAGCTTTATTAGGGTCCCATCCCGTACAGCCGGATGTTATCATCCAATAAATCCCATCCTTTTTGAATATAGCAGGAGCTTCATTATGTCCACCGGGAAAAATCCGAATATATTTACCACTATGGTTGAGATAATCGTCTGTTAATTCCGCAATTTGCAAAGTAAGGTTCTCTTCTGAAGAATAAATGTGATAAGCTTTTTCATCATCATCTACGAACAAAGTCATGTCCCGGGACATCTGTCCACCTTCCAGATCACGTTTCACAAACATACCTTTCCGAATTGCTTCATACCATTCTGGTGTC
>ENA-ORTW01004069-ORTW01004069.1-human-gut-metagenome-genome-assembly--contig:-NODE-4069-length-11801-cov-3.175464_pt1 | contig 11801 bp, 9 predicted proteins | sample MGYA00242072_ERZ509193 | MGnify/ENA primary metagenome ERZ509193 (study PRJEB26280, sample SAMEA2338813) | human gut metagenome | biome: human gut; feature: human-associated habitat; material: faeces...
TGCGCCGGCGCGATCGCATGGAGCCAGGCGGCGCGCGTGGTGTGGGGTGCCGACGATCCCAAGCGGGGCTACACGACCGTCGAGGGGTTGCGGCTGCATCCGCGGACGGTCGTCGTGCGCGGCGTATTGGCTGCCGAATGCGAAGCGCTGATGAAGGAATTTTTCAAAGAGTTGCGCTGAGGGGTTGCGGAGAACGAAAAAAAATTATAATTTTGTCTTCCGTGTACCGTTCCGATTCGGCCCCATCCCTCTGCACACGGTGAGTTTCGGGCCGTTGCGACAGGGACCGGATTCGTTGCGAATTACTTAAAACTTTATAAAATTAGAATTGCAAAAGAAGATGAAAAAGCTGTTTTTATCCGTCGCCGCTCTCTTCGCGGTGTGCATCGTATCGGCGCAGGAAGGTGTCGTCGCATCGTATAACAAAGGTGCCGAGATGTTGCAGTCGAAAAACTATCCCGAAGCTGCCAAGCTGTTCCAGAAGGTGATCGACGAAGGCATGGCTTCGGAAGATGCCACCGAACTGAACTGCGTCGAGACGGCGAAGAAGTATCTGCCGACCTGCTATCAGGGGATGGGAACCCGTGCGGCCGCGCAGGGCAATTACGACGAGGCGATCGCCAATCTGTCGAAAGCGGCCGAGGTCGCCGAACTCTACGGCAATGTGGCTGCGCTGAAAAAAGCCAATACGATTCTGGCGAAAGTTTATCAGGCTCAGGGAGGTACGGCATTCAACAACAAGGATTACGCCGCTGCTGCCGAGATTTTCGCCAAGGGCTATGCCGCCGATCCGAAGAATACGCAGATGGCCTTGTGGCTGGGAACCTGCTACTGCGAGTTGAAGGATTACGACAAGGGAATGGAGATCCTGGAGAAGGTCGCCGGGATGCAGGGCCCGAAGTTCGAGGCCGATGCCGCCGAGGCGAACCGCCTGCTGACGCTCTATACCAACAACCGTGTGGCCGAATTGCAGACCGCCAACGATCAGGACGGCATCATCGCCATGGCCGACAAGATGCTGGAACAGAACCCTGCCAACGCATTGGCGCAGAAGATACGTTTGCAGGCTTACCTCACGAAGAAGGATTACGCCAAGGTAATCGAGCTGGGCGAGGCCGCCGCCGCTGCGCAGCCCGACGAGACCGAGAAGAGCGACGTCTATTTCATCCTCGGCGCGGCATACAACGCCAAGGAGATGAAGCCGCAGGCGATCGAAGCCCTCAAAAAGGTGACCGCCGGCGACAACGTGGCCGCCGCACAGAAATCGGTTGCCGAGTTGAGCAAATAATCGCCGAATACGATACGGGAAGCCGGAAACCTTCGCGGGTTTCCGGCTTTCTTTTTGTCTTGCAGCGTCCGGAGAGGGGGGGGGATTTTCCTGCAAAACATTGTCTGTCATATTTTTTCGGAAAAAGCCGTGCCGAAAGCGTCCGCCGGACACCTCCGATCCGTTTCCACATCCGGTGCGACAACGGAAAACCGCCGAGCGCTGCGTGCAACGACGGTTTTCGTCGGCAATCGGCACGGCAGCTCCGCTGCTCGCCGTCGGCGGGCGACAAAAAGGCCGGAGGAGATATTGCGGATAAGCAGGTCCCGGAAAATAAAAGAATGAAAGAAAAATATCGGCTATCCCTTGCATGTTAATGAAAAAACGTTAATTTTGTAACAGATTCGTAAAATGTTTCTTATAAACACATAGCATCATGGAAAATTCTACTAATTTGAAGGGGGGGGGCGTTCGCGCATACGCCGCGCCCGATCTCGAACAGACCGTCATCGCGGTTGAATCGGGGTTCGCCGGTTCGACGACGAACGAGGCTTTCTACGACAGTCAGGACGGAGTCACGAAGGAAGACTACGAGTGGGGCGGAACGCTCGACGGAGAGTTCGAATAACGGCCAAACAACGGGAGATCATGAGAAAGATGCAAAAAACTCTGATGCTCGTTGCAGCAGCTGCAATGGCATTGGCCGGATGTTCGAAGGAGGACGTATCCGATAACGCACTGCCCGGATCGGGAACCAAGGCCACACGCGGTTTCACGGCCGAGATCGCTTCGTCGCGTACGACGCTCAACGGCGACGCGACACGCATGAAATGGACGGCGGGCGACCAGTTGGGCTTCTATACCGACGTCGAGACCGATCTGAACGTGGCGTCGAGCACCTACGCCGAAGGCGCGACCAACTTCACCGCCGAGATCGACACCAAGGCGACGAAGGTGTATGTGTACTATCCCTATTTCTCGTCGCAGAAAGATCGCACGTACGAGAATGTTTCACTCTATGTCGAGGATGCGCAGACACAGACCGAAGCCGGCGTGCTGAACGGCAATATGGTCGGTATGTACGCCAGCGCGACGCTCGCCGAGGGACAGAATACGGTGCTGACCTTCACGCCGATCGCATCGCTGATCGCGTTCAATATCTACGATGCTGAGAATAACGGCGACGCGGTGAAGAGTATCACCTTTACGCCGGCCGGCGGCGAAAAGCTCAACGGCCAGCACATCTATAATCTGGAAACAGGCGAGACAACAAGTACGGGCACCAAGGAGTCTGCTACCGTAACATTGACGACGCCTTATACCGTTCCCGCAACCAAACCCGCCGACAAGGCCGGTTACATCTATCTGGCCGTCACGCCGAAGAGCTACGCCGGAGGTACGTTTACCGTTGTGACCGATAAGGGGTTATACACGTTCGAAACGACAAAGAGTTTTGATTTGTCGAATGTCTATGCTCCACAGGTTATTCAGATGAATCTTGCGAAAGTTCGGCAGCCGGCACCAACGGTCAATCATATTTTTTACGATGATTTCAGTACTGCGACTGGAACGAATGATTATTTCTCGATGAAGGTATCGCCGGCCGATTATGCTTATTATTACACGGATACATATACTCGTGAAGGAAGTGTTTATGCATTCAACGGGGCGATTCGCATGGGGGTAAGTAAAACTACTGGAACGGTGACAACTCCGGCATTGAAATTGATCGAAGGAACCAAAAATCTGAAAGTGACTTTCTATGCCAACGGTTGGAAGGCGGATCAAGCGCTGAACGTAACGGCTTCGACGGGCACGGTCGTAGGCGGAAGCGATCTCGTCATGCCTCAGGCAACCGATACCGGCAGCGGAGTAATGGACAAGAGCGAAGCAGCTCTCTTTACGGTCTACGTCGAAAATGCGGATGCCACGACTGCGCTTACATTCGCTTTGGCATCTACGACAGTCGATAAGCGTTTTATTCTCGACGATCTGACTGTCGACGTGCATGACGGACCGATCGCGCTGACTCCGGTGATTCTTGCAGACGACATAACGGGTGTGGCGGCTGCGGGCGTCACGGATGCCACCTTCACATATGAAGTACGCAACGACAATAATTATACGGCATCTGTCGAATGCGACGGAACGGTCGTGACGGCAGCTTCGGTGGAAAATGCGACGAAAACGATAACTTATTCCGTAAGCGAGAACACCGATACGGCAAACGATCGAAGCGGATGGATTACCATTACGTTGAACGACCCAGAATCGATTTCATTGAAAGTTATTGTCTCACAAAATAAAAAGATTGTCGCCGGAACAGGGAAATATGTACCTGTTGAAGCGAATCAGGAAGATTGGAGTGGAAAGTATATTATCGGTTACAAAGCTTCAAGCGGTGTTCGCATACTCACGGGAGCTAATTCCGGAAATTATGCAAACATGTCAGATGCAGGTGATTTTAACCAGTATATGGATGGAGATAATATTGTTTCTAATGTCGATACGGATATATATGCTTGTACGTTTGAGAAAACCGTAAACGGTTATTCAATTCATTGTGCAGATGGATATATTGGATATACATCTACTGCAACTTCAAAAAATAACAATCTGTGGTTTAGCCCAAACATTGTTGAAAAACAGTATGAATGGACGATTTCATATTCTAAATGTGTTGAGATTCAGAATGTTTATAATACAAAACGTATTATTTGGGCGAATGCTTCTGCAAATCGATTTGCAGGATATACATCGAAACAACAGGAGGTAATCCTTTATAAATATATGGAATAATGAATAATCCATAAATGCAAAGAACCGATTGAAAATTCAATCGGTTCTTTGCATTTAGCCCTATTATACGGACGAATAGTCCATATTTTTATCCCAACCGCCTTATCTTCGGGAACTGAGGAGGGGCTGCAAACGGGAAAGATTGGTTATAAAAAACAACTTGTTTCTTCGCAAATACTTCGACCATGTTTTGGGTCGATATTTCGCCATCGCTTTAAGACATATATAGTTATTCGCTCACGCAGCAGACTGCTACTCGCCCGCCTGCACGGTCCCTCCGCCGTCGGCGAACAACTGTAAAAAATCGTATCAAGGAGGGCCGAATTTTGCGAATCGGCATCAAAAAGGGATCGCTGCAAGCGATCCTTTTTTGATTAAACGAGGTGCGGAGGCTTCGCCTATTTCGCCTCGGTATTATGCGGTTTGGAGTCTTCCTCCTTCACCGGATCCTTCCCGTGCCGCTTGTTGTAGAGGAAACGCTTGATCTTCTTGGTGGGAGTCATTTCGAACTCCTCCTTCTCCTCGACGACCTCCGAGAGACGCGAGAAGCGGTTGACCTGCGAGTTCACGTAGTCGAGCACCTCTTTTTTGAGCTCATCGATGCGTTTCTCCCATGCGTCCTTCTTCATCTCCCAGTCGTATTTCAGCTCCTCGTAGCGCGCTTCCAGCTCGTCGCGGTTGAAATGCACGAGCGCGATGAGCCGCCCCTCCTTCTCGGTGACCAGCGAATCGGCCACGAAAACGTGGGAGTTGAGGACGCTCTCGATCTCTTCGGGGTAGATGTTCTCGCCGCTGGGGCCCACGATCATGTTTTTGAGCCGCCCCTTGATGTAAAGCCAACCGTCGGGCGAGAGCCAGCCCAGGTCGCCGGTGCGGAACCAGCCGTCGGGTGTGAAGACTTTGGCCGTCTCCTCGGGATTCTTGTAGTAGCCCAGCATGACGTTGGGACCGCGGCAGACAATCTCGCCGGGGACATTCTCCGGATCGGGAGAGAGAATCTTCACTTCCATGCGGGGAGCGGCCTTACCGCAGGAACCGGGCTTGAAGCGCGTCCAGTCTTCGTAGCAGATGATAGGGCCGCATTCCGTCATGCCGTAGCCTACGGTATAGGGGAAATCTATCATGCGCAGGAACTGCTCCACTTCCTGGTTGAAAGCTGCGCCGCCGACGATGACCGCTGCGAAATTTCCCCCGAACGCCTGTATCATCTGCTCGCGTACGGTGGCCTTTATCTTGTCGTTGATGATGGGTACTTTCAGCAGCAGCTTCATGGTAGGGGTTTCCAGCTTGGGCAATACGCTCTTCTTGATAATCTTTTCGATGATGAGCGGTACGGCTACGATGAGGTTCGGTTTCACGTCGGCGAAGGCCTGGAAGATAATCTTCGGGCTCGGCATGCGGGTGAGGTAGTAGATGTGGCAACCCACGGAGAACTCATACAGGAACTCGAATGCCAGTCCGTACATGTGCGCCATGGGCAGCATGCATACCAGTTTGTCGCCGGCTTTCAGCGGCAGTACCTCGAAGGCGAACTTGGTGTTGGACCACAGGCTGCGGTAGGGCAGCATTACGCCTTTCGAGTAGCTGGTCGTACCGGAAGTATAGTTGATGACGGCCAGCTCTTCGGGTTGGTCTTTGTGGTAATCGATGTGTTCCTTGCGGAAGTTCTTGGGGAATTTCTTGCCGAACATCTCGTTGAGGTGCTCGCGGGCGTAAGTAACCCGTTCGTTGCGCGATACCAGCAGGGTGAAGTCGGTCATCATGAAGATGCCTTCCAGCAACGGCATGGCGCTTTCGTTGAGGTTTTCCCATACTTGGTCGCCTACGAAAAGGAGCTTGGCTTCGGAGTGGTTCACGATGTTGTGCACATTGTCGGCCTTGAACTCGTGAAGAATGGGCACAATGACTGCGCCATACGTCAGCGTGGCGAGGAAAGTCACTCCCCAGTGCGAACTGTTACGGCCGCAGACAGCGATTTTATCGCCTTTCTTGATGCCGCTCGCTTCAAAAATGATATGCAGCTTTTCTATTTTGCGGGCTACATCCTTGTATTGCAGGGTTGCCCCTTTATAGTCGGTCAGGGCATCCAGGTCCCAGTTTTCCTTTATACTGTTCTCTATATAGGCGATAAAACTTTGTTCCATTATTATATTGCACATTTAGTTGAAAATTGTGCAAATATAAGGGTTTATATAGAGAATGCAAACTTTTAGGGGAAAATAGTACTCCGGCGGATTTCCTAAAACTCTACGGTAACGCCCAGGGTAGGCAGCAGGGTTCCGCTTTCCTGTTTGAGGTATTTCATCTTGTAACGTTGTTCGGGCGCGGGGGCGGCGGGGTTTTCAATGACGCCTGTGCTCATGATGACATCCGGCTGCTTCAGTTTGCTGCCGGTCACGTTTTGCAAGTCCAGATAGAGTCCCACCATGCAACGGCGGAAGTAGAAAGACTTGTCCACACGCACATCCAGTTGGGCGAAGTCGGGAAGCCGCCCGGTATTGTAGAGCGAGTAGTCGTAATAAGGCTGTCCTTTGGCGTCCCAGGCCTGGACGAGCGATGATTTGTCCTCATCGTAGGGAGTGTAGGGCGCACCGCCTATGTAGCTCACCTTGCCGCCTATGCTCCAGCGCTTAGGCAGGTTGTACGTGCCGCTCATGTTGAGGATGAAACGGTTGTCCCATGCGGACGGAATGTAATCGTCTCCCGAATGGTTGCGGTATTCGCTTTTGTAGAGGGTGAAGGAAGATACCAGGTTGAAGCGGCCGGATACCTGCCACCTGAACATGGTTTCCAAGCCGTATGCCCTGCCGTCGGCGGTAGAAGCCAGCGGTTCATTGCCTACCACGCCGTAGTCGTTGCCTTTGCAGGCCAGCGGGATGTTATCTTGCAGGGAGAGGGGAATACGGTTGTAACGCTTAAAGAAGCCTTCGGCGGAAATCATGATACGGTCGTGCAGATGCCAGTCTGCGCCGATGCTGCTTTCCATTACCCGCATATATTTCAATGCTTTGTTGAGGTAGGTCCCATCGTTGTTTTTGTAGCCCAGCGCCGTATAGGGCGGCAACTGGTGGTAAAGCCCGGCGCTTCCGTTCAGAATCCATTGCTCCGACAGCTTGTACGAGGCGGAGAGGCGGGGAGACAACTGCTTCCACAATTGTTTCATGCCGCGGTTGTAGTTGTTGCCGTCCACGCGGATGCCAGCGGAGAGGGTGAAACGGTTGTCGCGGGTGGAATAGTCGGACGAGAAGAAAGCTCCCCAGCCGATGATATTGAGCGAGGTCTTGTAGAGCGAGAACGGACTGTCGGTATTATTCGTATAGCCGGAGTTGGTAAGTTCCGCACCCTCTTTCAAAGTCCATTGTCCGAGACGGGTCCGGTTTTCGAACAGGGCGGTGGTTTTCTGTTCTACCGAACGGAGACGCAGGGTGAGGTTGTCCTCGGAAGAGTCATCATTATTCCGGTATTTCAGGTTGCGGTTGTTCAGATAATTGTGGCTGAGGGTGACGGACTGCGTGTGCTTTCCGGCGTAATGCCTGTACACGGCTCCTACGGTGAAAGTCTCCTGATGGATGGTAGGCAGGTAGCTGAGCAGGTATTCGGCGTCTTCTCCTTTTTCGTCCGTATTCAGCTTCATTTTGTCGATGCCTGTCAGGGCGAGTACGGTCAGCTCGTCATGTTCCGTCAGCCTGGTTTTTATTTTGAATTGCCCGTCTATGAAGTTGGGCAGGAAAGGCAGCCCCAATGCTTTGAATAACAGTTGCAGGTACGACTGGCGTACGGAGAAAAGGTAGGTGGTGCGGTCATTGAAATGTCCGCTGCCGCTCAGGGACACTTCGGATGCTCCGAGGGTTGCCTTGAAAGTCTGCTTGTCCGGGTTGCCGTCACGAAACCGGAAGTCGAGCACGGAACTCAATGCTCCGGAACGGTTGGCGGGGAATGCGCCTGTATAGAATGTAATCTCCCGTACGAGGTCGGCGTTGACGATGCTTACTGGGCCGCCCGATGCGCCTTGCGTGGCGAAATGATTGATGTTAGGTATTTCGATACCGTCCATGTAGAAACGGTTTTCGGAAGGTGAACCGCCCCGTACGATAAGGTCGTTTCGGTAGCCGACAGGAGAGAATGACACACCCGGATAGGCGCGTACTATGCGGGAAATATCCCGGTTGGCTCCGGGGCTTTTCTCGATTTCCTGCAAGCCGATGACACGCATGCTTACAGGGCTTTCTATGCTTCTCCGGAAAGGAGAGGGCGTAACTACAACCGCCGTCAGCAGATTGGCGTCTTCTTCCATCTCTATTTCGATGAACGGGGTAGAGGCGGAGACTATATATTCCGGGCTGGATGTGGTGACGTACCCTATGCACGTAGCCTCGAAACGGTATATTCCCGGTGGTACCTGCTCGATGCGGAATACGCCGAGCGAGTCGGTGGAAGCCCCTTTGCCCGGAAGACCCGTTACCGTTACGTTGGCGTAGGCGACGGGCTTTCGGGAGTTCTTGTCAATGACTTTTCCCCGGACAGGGTAGGTTGTGGCAGCGGCTGTCGCCACTGCCGGGACGATGCAAAAGAGGAGCATCAGCCATACGATGCCGCCGATGTGCCGGAGTTTTACCGTCATGCTTATTTATCGTTGCTTAAATACCAGCGGTACATCCGCTCTACACCTTCCTCGATGTCTATCTTATGCTGCCAGCCCAACGCGTGCAGTTTGCCGGGGTCGGTGAGTTTACGCATGGTGCCGTCGGGTTTGCTGCTGTCGAAAGTGAGCTTTCCGCGATATCCCACGGTGTCCGCAATCAGTTCGGCAAGGCGGCGGATGGTGATTTCCTTGCCCGTACCGATGTTGATGTGGCAGTTACGGATATCCTTCTCTCCGGCTTTGCAGGTATCTTTAAAGTCCACGTGCTCCATGACGAATACGCTGGCGTCCGCCATTTCCTCACTCCAGAGGAATTCACGCAGCGGCGTTCCCGTACCCCATAACTTGACTTCCCCTTCGCCGATGCCGTATTTGGCAAGTATGTTCAGTATCTCTTCGTTGCTGTTGCCGCCGTCGATACCTTCTACGGGGCGCAGGTTCATGTCGCGGCGTACGGCATCCCAGTCGCCTTGTTGCAGGCAGTGGGCCAGGTGTACCTTGCGAATCATGGCGGGCAGTACGTGGCTGCGTTCCAGGTCGAAATTGTCGTTGGGGCCGTAGAGGTTGGTGGGCATGACGGCGATGTAGTTCGTACCGTATTGCAGGTTGAAGCTTTCGCACATCTTCAGTCCGGCAATCTTGGCAATGGCATACGGCTCGTTGGTGTATTCCAGCGGTGAGGTGAGCAGGACGTCTTCTTTCATCGGCTGCTCGGCGTCACGCGGGTAGATACAGGTGCTACCCAGGAAAAGCAGTTTCTTCACGTTGTGGCGGAAGCTCTCGCCAATGACGTTTTGCTGTATCTGGAGATTCTTGTAGATGAAGTCGGCGCGGTAGATGCTGTTTGCCATGATACCGCCTACGAAAGCGGCGGCGAGGAACACGTATTCCGGTTGCTCCTCATCGAAAAAACGGCGTACGGCGACTCCGTCCAACAGGTCGAGTTCTTTATGGGTTTTGCCTACGAGGTTGGTGTAGCCTTTCTCCTGCAAGTTTTTCCAGATGGCGGAACCTACCAGTCCGCGATGCCCTGCGATGTATATTTTTGCGTTCTTGTCTAACATTGTAATGAATGGGATGGTTTCTGAAAATAATTATTTGGTTAAATCTCTTTGCTTCTCAAATGCAGTTTCCGTACGAACTTCATGTCATGCTCCGCCATGATGCGCACCAACTCTTTAAAGCTCGTCTGCTGCGGGTTCCAGCCCAGTAACGTTTTGGCTTTGGTGGGGTCGCCCAGCAGTTGTTCCACTTCGGACGGACGGAAGTATTTGGGATCTACTTCCACCAGTACTTTGCCGGTTTTGCAGTCGATGCCTTTCTCGTCTGCGCCTGTGCCTTCCCAACGAAGCTGTATGCCTGCTTCTGCAAAGGCCAGCGTGGCAAACTCGCGTACGGTGTGCATCTCTCCGGTGGCAATCACGAAGTCTTCCGGTGTGTCGTGTTGCAGGATGAGCCACATGCATTCCACGTAGTCGCGGGCATATCCCCAGTCACGGCGTGCGTCGAGGTTTCCCAGATACAGTTTGTCTTGAAAGCCTTGGGCTATGCGTGCGGCGGCCAGTGTGATTTTGCGGGTTACGAATGTTTCGCCGCGGCGTTCGCTTTCGTGGTTGAAGAGGATGCCGTTTACGGCGAACATGCCGTAGCTTTCACGGTAGTTCTTCGTAATCCAGAAGCCGTATTGCTTGGCTACGCCGTACGGGCTGCGCGGGTAGAACGGGGTAGTCTCTTTCTGGGGCACTTCCTGTACCTTGCCGAACAGCTCTGATGTAGAGGCCTGGTATATCTTCGTTTTCTTTTCCAGTCCGAGGATACGTACGGCTTCCAGCATGCGCAGCGTGCCTATGGCGTCTGTCTCGGCGGTGTATTCGGGCACGTCGAAAGATACTTTTACGTGGCTCTGTGCGGCGAGGTTGTATATCTCATCCGGTTGCACCTGCTGGATGATGCGTATCAGCGAGCTGCTGTCCGTCATATCTCCATAGTGCAGGTTGACGGTACGTTTCTGCTTCATGTCACGTACCCATTCGTCAAAGTACAGATGCTCGATGCGTCCGGTGTTGAAGGAAGATGAACGGCGCATGATGCCGTGCACTTCATAGCCTTTCTGCAATAGGAATTCTGCAAGGAACGAGCCGTCCTGTCCGGTAATTCCGGAGATTAGAGCTTTTTTCATTTATCTTTAATTTTGTATGACCGTTGTTTTGAACGAGCAAAATTCGCTATTTTTTGCGAGATGGCAAAATATAGCTGAGAAAATGCAATAAACTCCGGCATAAATTGTATGTCGGAGTTTACGGTAAATTAATTTTATGATGTTTGCGGTTTGTTTTCTCCATATACTCTTCATAAAGAGCTACCGGGCCGTAGTGCCATAATTTTGTTTCCTCTTGTTCCAGTTCTTTATATGTATCGGATTTATAGAATGCCCGAAGGGCGTCTAATAATGTTCCGCCTTTTTCGGCGGCATAGATTTTGGCGAACAGACTTACTTTGGCGGGTAAAAGTAAATGTAGGTTTTGATTGGTTATTTCTCTATCTATACTGCCGTGATATAGTTTCATTTTTGTTCCTCCTGTTTCCTTTGTTGTATGAAGTCGTCAATTTCTTCTAACAGCCATTGTCTGCTTTGAGTATGTAATACATCAAAGTTTGCAGATAAATATTCTGTAACTCCGTATCGGTCGAATATACTCATGACTTCTCCACCGGTGGCAGAGATATACACCTTGTATTGTTCAATGCAAAATGAAACAAAATACGCAATATCAAGTTCTTTATCCTTCATAGCTTTTATTTGTTCTGTGGTACTTCAACGTGTTACCTTTGAAGTGCCACAGAACAAAGATAGTATAAAAGTTAGAATCTATGAAGTAAAGGAGAGTTTATTTGCTGCGTACAAGAGTGACCGGATCGATGCATTCAATTAAATATTTGATGATAAGAGGTATGAAAATATAAATCTATATAAAATCTGTATTATATATACTCTATATATAATGTATATTTTATATATTTGCGAATATACTAAGTATTATATTATGGCAACAGCAGTATTAGAGAAAAAAAGAAAGAATATCGATTTGCCGA